>Ga0105091_10001293_pt1 | contig 10889 bp, 7 predicted proteins | sample PPLLak1March2015_FD_87022 | JGI IMG/M metagenome (GOLD analysis project Ga0105091, IMG submission 87022) | Freshwater sediment microbial communities from Prairie Pothole Lake near Jamestown, North Dakota, USA - PPLs Lake P7 Core (1) Depth... | ecosystem: Environmental > Aquatic > Freshwater >... | reverse complement strand
TGGACGGCCTTCTCGAGCGCTTGTCGGTTTGGCTGCGCTTCGCCTGCCTGGCCAGAGGCTGACAGGAAAAAAGCAATAAGGAACTCAAGTCTCGCTTTTTGCCCCTTATTCAACACCCTCGCTGCGTGCGCGGCTCTGTAACGCGTCCTAAATTCCGCTGTACAAGGAATCCGGGCACCGCAAACCAGCTCGAGTCTTCGGCGCAACGCCGATCCGTACTACCATTGTTTTAACGTCTGCGTCTTCGTGCTTTTTGACAACCAGGCGGGCGTAAGGATATTTTGGCCTTTCGTCAGCATGAGAATCAGAAGTTTTATTCTCGGCGTCATTTGCCTGGTTCTGCTCCACGCGGTACTGCACGGTCAGTCGACTCGCGTCGAACGTTGGGACCTCTTCGAATTCTCTCTCCAATCCGAGAGCTCGTATGCGAATCCGTTTCGAGAGGTGTCCCTCAAAACCACTTTTTCACAGCCAGGCGGGCGGCGGATAACGGTGGACGGGTTTTACGATGGGGGCTCGACTTGGCGCGTTCGCTTCATGCCGCTTGAGCTTGGCAGCTGGGACTACGTCACCGAGTCGAATGACGCGGCTCTCAGCGGAACGCGGGGCTCCCTGGAGTGTGTGTCGCCCACCAAGCCCTACCTGCACGGGCCCTTGAGCGCCGAGGGACTGCATTTTCGCCATGCGGAGGGCACCCGCCGCTTCCTGATCAGCACCCGGTTGTCATGCCAGTTTGCTGGCCCGTCCGCCTGGCCCGCCGTGATTCGCTTCCTCAAGGAGTCCCGGATCAACCGCGTACTCTTCATGATGGTCGGTGTTCACGGCCAAACCAAGGATCTTTTCGGCCGCGGCGGCGCAGATCTCTGGAGCTACAATCTCGAGAAGTTTCAGCAGATTGATGCGTTCATCGATGCCCTGCGCCAGGCGGACATCCTCGCTTCCCCGTACTTTTACTACTTCAACGACAAGTTTCAGCGGAAGCTGACCCCCGAACAGGATGAAGCGTTTCTCCGTTACGGCATGGCCAGGATCGGCGCCTACGGGAATGTGATGCCGGTTCTTGCCAATGAAGTCGAGCAGAAGTTCTCCGAGCGCAAGCAACAGTACGATCCGCGCGACCACGAGTGGGCGAATCGATTCGGCAAACTCTTGAAAGAGCTGGCCGTTTTCGGGGTGCCGGTTACCGTGCATAATCCGATGGAAACGTTCGCGGCGAAGAACCCGGGATTTTTCACCTTGCTGCTGGATTGGCCGTTCCCCTGGGCTGACTTCATGCTTCGGCAGATGCAGGTTGGCGCCCTTGGCTCGGCGCCCAAGCTCGCAGATGATGTCCCCGAACCGACTGATCCGACCTGGAATGCGCGCGCTTTCGCCCGTCACAATGACCTGCTGATTCAGCTGCGCCGCTTCAACGTCCCAATCATTAACGAGGAGCCCGGCTACGAGATGGAAGGCACGCGATCCTGGAACGGCCAGACTTCAACGACCGTGCGCGCCACCTTTTGGACAGCCGCTCTCGCGGGCGCCTATACCATGTGGGGAAACCCGGCCACCTACGAGACCGAGGACCCGCTGCCGTACATGCAGAGGAGCCGGACTCCGTCCGATTTGCGCGTCTTAGCCGGAGTCATGGACCGGTTGTCGTACTGGGAGATGGAACCTCACAACGAGCTGGTCAACGCCAACCCGGTCGAGGTCTGCGGCGAACATTTCCGTCGAAATTACCTGCTCGCAAACCCCGGCCAATGCTACCGAATTTACTCGCGCGATGGGGGGACGCTGGATATTAAAACGCTGGATATTAAAACGACGCCGGGCGAGTATGAAATCGAATCGGTGTTGCTCAATGACACCCCCGCCGCTCATGCCGTCCCGAAACCGAATGGCCGGGTCGCGTCGAAAGAAGGAAAGGTGTCCTTTTTTCTCTCGGAAGGGATGGACTGGGTGGCGATTCTGCGCAAAGTGAATTAAGGTGAATTGAGGACCACACCACACGCGTTAGCTGCGTTAATCGTTGGCCGGAAGGAATTTCCAGAATGACGTTCAGAGTGCCGATCTTCGCATTTGTCGCCCTCTCACTTATGGGCGTCGGGTTGGCCGCCACACCGCAATGGGAGATTTTCGAGCTGGCTCTCGAAACCTCCAGCCCCCTGAAGAATCCTTTCCAGGATGCTGACCTCACCGCTACTTTTACACACGCACCCAGCAATCGCTCCCTGACTGTGGACGGGTTTTATGATGGAGACTCGGGCGGCAAGCATGTTTTCCGCATCCGGTTTGCCCCGCCGGAACAAGGCGCCTGGGCTTACAAAACCGTTTCCAGGATAGCCGACATGAACGCCAGGTCTGGCCGTCTTGACGTGACCGCGCCGGTCTCACGTGGCGGCTTGACCAGGAAGCTGACTTTCCCCCGCATTTTCTTCCGGCAGGACGGCAGCGCTTACTACCCGGTTAATTTCGGCCTCTTCCCGCACCCCAACAACTCCGGCGGCGCGGACATCGGGCCGACTCGCACCCTCGATTTCCCCTCGGAAAAGACCATGTTGGCCTTCATCGACCTGATGGGTGATAGCGGCATCAACATGATGATGGACATACGGGTCCTTTTTCAGCGCTCCAAAACCATCAATGACCCGAGCTTTTACCCGCCTTTCCAGGTGATCGATCCCCAGAGCTGGAAGATCGACGGTAACCGGTTCAGCCTGGCTTACTTTCAGCGACTGGATCGCGAGCTCGCGCGCGCCAAAGAAAAAGGACTTTTCTACACGCTCCAAATCCTCACCTCACAGGCGGTCCAAAAGGGGGAGTTCACCTGGGTCCACAGCTTCTACAACCGCGAGAACGGAGGATGGCTTGAGGACAAGAACGGCGACGGCGACGGCGACGACGAAAATGAGTACTACAACCTGAACGACCGAGAACACGTCGACCACGTTAAGAGGATGCTGCGGTACACGTTGGCGCGGACGGCCGGGTATTGGAATGTGATGTACAGGATCGGCGGGGACACGCGAAACCAGAACTCCGGTCGCGTCATCGCTCCCGAACTGGCTACGAAGTGGTTCGGGCATTGGCGCTCGTTTGTCAGGGATGTCGATCCGTATGGACGCCCTTTGACCATCGGTCGTGCTCTCGAGGTCGTGATGAACGAAGTCGGATCGGACTGGAACCCGATCCCCGACACGACGGGTGCGGAAATCGTCGCCTGCGGTGGTCCGTCCGCCAGCATGAACAATTCGCCGATCAAGGACGTGCTCCGGGCGATTGCCGCCCGCGGCGAGTGCCTTTGGATGAACCCCGACTACTCGCGGCCCGTTATTCTTTATGAAGCGCCGCCGATGTGGAAGCGGAAAGATCTGTACGAGTTGATGCGCAAGGCATATTGGGTTGCCTTCGCATCCGGCTACGTCTGGGCGTGGCCGGATGCCCACTACGAGGTGCTGGTCGGGGACCCGCCCCGGCTTTACGATGCCGAGTATTACGGCGTCCAAGGCCAGCCGCCGATCCTCGCCGACTTGAAGCGGATGTCGACTTTCCTGGCGGATGTGAAACTCGATCTGGCCCGCTTGGCGCCCCTTCGACGGATCGTTTCGCAAAACGACCAGGATGTTTACACGCTGGCGAATCCCGCCGGTCAGTACGTTGCGGTCTTTCCGTTCGGAGGAAAAGCCGTGGTGCAGCTGGCGGACGCTAAGGCCGGTCGGTACGACGCCCAGTTCTACAACCCGAGAACCGGCGAATATCAGACGAAAACCGAAGTCGGCGGCGGCCCGCAAACCTTCACTGCGCCTGACGGCCAAGACTGGGTGTTGGTGATTCGTAAGAAGTAGGGAAAAATGGATCTTTTTGGAGTGCGGCGGCAGAGGGAGGCCGGTACACCTCCCTTCCCTGGGAGGCGTACCGCCCTCCCTCTGCCGCATAAAAAAGCCGCTCTTTTGCTTGCGTGCCTGCTGCTTCAAGCCTCCACCCCACTCTCGGCGGCACCCAATTCTCCAACTCCTCCCACTTCCCTCCGCATAGCAATCGCACAGATCGGGATCGTGCAGCGATCTTCGGCCGAAAACCTCGAGAAGATCATCGAATACATCGACAAAGCTGCGGATGAAAAGTGCCGCCTGGTTGTTTTTCCGGAAGGCGCCTTGCGGGAGTTGAAGGCGCCTGACCACCCGGACAGCCTTGCCGCCTTGGCGATTGTGAGCGAGGCGGCCGCCCGGCGACAAATCTACGTCATGCTCGGCGTCTTCTCATTGCCCGAGGCGAGTCGCCGGGGTTTCAACTGGATGTTGGTTTTTGACCCCGCCGGCCGTGAGATCTTTCGCTACACCAAGCTCTATGACCGGCGCGACAGCGAGCTTCCGCGGGTGTTCTACATCGACGGCATTCCGTGCAGCGCCATTATTTGCGCCGATCGTTGGCTTCGCGCGGTCGAAGATCTCCCCATCATGGATGGCGCGCGGATCTCATTCGAACTGTCCGACAACTTCGAGAGCGAATGGGTGCCGGAACTTGGCTGGTACTGGTATGTTGCCCGAGCGCTTCGGAACAACGTCTATGTCGTCTTTGCGAACAGTGCCACTGCGCCACCGGACGACAACGACCGGCACGGACACAGCGCCGTCATTGATCCTGAGGGCAAGGTGGCGGCGGCAACCTACGATGCATGTGAGCAGATGGTGACCACTAGTCTGGACGTGTCCCGCGCCACGCGCGCGGAGGCCGAGCGCAGACGGACCGATCCTGTCTTGAAGGAATTCTGGAAAATGGCAGCGCAAATCCGGGACCGCCAGCCGGTCACAAGCGCTAAGTGGAAGCCCTACGAATCCCCAGAGGTCCAGGTGACGATCGCCGCCGCGCAGATAGCGGGTTCCCCGAATCCCGATGATAACGGGAAAAGGATGGAGAAGATGATCCGCGAGGCAGCAGCTCGTGGAGCGGAGGTTGTTGCCTTCCCGGCACTCTCGCTGGACGAAAAGAGGAGCCTTCGCAAGATTCAGAAAGCAGCGAAGAAACGCCGGGTCTATGTCATTTTCGCTGTCGATGCCACCGAAGGTGGGCGGCGGCTCGATACCGCCTTTGTCGTCGGCCCCGACGGTCAGTTGGTTACACGTTATGACCCGCCCGACGCGTGCCCGGCTCGGATGTGGTTCCGGGTCAAAGGAGTACCGGCGGTCGTGACCGTCGGCAAGGATGCGCTCTGGAACGAGATCGGCGAAATGGCGGCTTTGGCGGGTGCACAGTTGCTCTTCAACATCTCGGACGATACGGCTCCTACCCAAGATCTGCCCGTCCAGGCCGCTTTTGCCTCGTATCGCACGCTCACGACCTTCGTCTGCCCGGCAGGTTCCGGCCGGTCCAGCATCTGGGATGACCTCCAGGCGGATGCCGAGATCCGAGCGGCGGTGAACCATTCCGAGCTTGCGGCCAAGGATTCGAGTCCGGCGATCTACGCAGGCTTCGCCGCGAACTGTATTATCAGAGCGGGATCGGGAGAGGGGATCATCTACGCTACCCGAAAAGTGAACCGCCAAAACCCGTTTCGTGAAGACACCAAGAACCCACAAATGAAGCTTTGGTACTCGTTTGGCGCTGAGGTAATTACCGGGTGTAAGAGTTCATCGGCAGCTGTGGACTAGGTGGACTAAGTGGACGAAATGGAGCACGCGGACGAGCCCATTTGATCCACTTCGTCCATCGCGTCCACTTCGTCCACTTCGTCCAGCTTCTTTTACACGCCCGACACAACCACGTCCTTAAAGACGAGGCTCGGGGTCAGCCATGAGCCGTACGGCCAAGGATCGTTGGCGACTTCAGAGAGCTTCGTCCAGAACTTCAGATGGTTGTCGGCAACGTTCATCTCGGCCACGGTCTGGGTGACCTTCCCGTTCTCGAACAGGAAACCACCAATACCCACAGAAAAGTCGCCGGTGGTAGAGTTTGAATTGCCTCCGATGAAATCATTGACCAGAATCCCTCGCCCCAGGTCCTTCATGATCTCCTCGACCGAGCGCTTTCCGGGCGGGATGATTAAGTTGGTCGGGCCTCCGATGGTCGGCTCGCAGGCGAGCTTGCGGCTGTAATACCAGTCGATGTAGAAATCCTTCAAAACGCCGGCCTCGACAAAAGTCCTCTTGCGGGTCGCCATTCCTTCGTTGTCGTAGAGCGCGCTGCCGAAGCCTCCGACCATGAACGGATCGTCGGAGATTGTGAGTAGATCACTCGCGATCTTCTGCCCCTTCTTGTCCATGACGAACGACCGCTTTTGCTGAACGTTCGGCCCGCTCATGGCGCTGATAAGCCCGCCCAGGATTCGGGAAACGCCGCGGTTTTCGATGATAACCGGCAGTGTTTCCGTCTTGAGTTTCTTGCCGCCTCGCATTGCGAGGGTCCGTTGCGCGGCGCTTCGGCCGATAGCCCCGGCATCGGGCAACGACTTCATGTAACGGGACACGCCGTAGTCGTAGCCGGCCGCGCGGCGGTCTCCCTCGTCTTTGGCGGTCATTTGCGCAACCAGGACATAGTCGGTCGTTTCCTGGTAACCCTCACAGTCATTGCTCGCGATCGCCGCCTGCTCGGAGAAGGAATCTCGGACGCTTGCTTCGACCGAAATGACGGATTGTCCGCCCGCTTCAAGACAGGCGTTTTCGAGGACCTTGACCAGCTGATGCCTCTGTTCAGGGCTCCACTTCTGGTACTCCCCGTCGGCCAGCTTAAGGTCGATGGCGGCCCGTCCTTCGTAGTACTTTGGATCAGGCAGGCTGCGATACTCGTCTTTAGCGATGAGCCGGGTTGTCGCAACGGCCGCGGAGACAAAATCGGTGAGGGCGCTCTTACGCAGATCAGCGGTGCTCTGCGAGGAGAACCGGCCGTCCACAAACAACTGGAGGATGAGTGACTGGTTGGTTGCCTCCTTGATCGTCTCGGGCTTTCTCTCGCGATAGCCGATTTCCACCAATCGAGTCCGGGTGAATCGTGTCCTGGAGTCCTTCGCGCCCGCCTTCTTCGCCTGGTCTATGACCCATGCGCACAGTTCCATCATGTCTTTTTTCATGATTGAGCTCCTTGTCGCTTGACACCGCCTACAGTCATGGAATTGACCAGAACGGTGGGTAGCCCAAAAGAAACCGGAACCGCTTGCCCGCCTTTTCCGCAGGCGCCGGCGCCGCCTTCAGCCATCTGCATGTCATTCGCGACCATGACAACATTGAGAAGCATCTTGGGGCCGTTTCCCATGATATTCATGTCCTTGATGGGCGCGGTCAGCTTCCCATCCTCGATCATGCGGCCGCGCGAAACGTAGAAAGCGAAATCGCCCTCTCCGATTTTGACCTGGCCGTTTGAAACATCCTCCACATAAATCCCTTTCTGGGCCTTCTTGATCACATCTTCGGGCGTCGCAGGTCCGGAGAGCATATACGTGTTCCGCATGCGCGGCTGGGGATAGTATCGGTAGCTCTCGCGCCTTCCGTTTCCGGTCGGCTTCAGCTTGTAGTGATTCGCTGAAATCCGGTCGTGCAGGTACGTCTTGAGGATGCCGTTCTCGACCATAACCGTCTTTTCGCTCGGGATCCCCTCGTCATCGAAATTGATCGCACCCATTTGTTTGGGATTAGTCCCGTCATCGATGATCGTGACAAATGGCTCGGCGACTTTCTTGCCAATCATCGTGGAATAGGTTGAGGTCTTCTTGCGGTTGAAATCAGCCTCCATCCCGTGGCCGATCGCCTCGTGGAGCAGGATGCCTGTGACCCCCGGACCGAGCACGACCGGCATTTCGCCGGCCGGCGCCTGCACCGACTCGAACGCCACCATCAGCCGCTGAACGACCTCTGACACTAGTCGGTCTACGATTTGTTCGCTGTAGAAGGAGAACTCCTTGCGCCCGCCCAGGTTCCAACCTGTGGTTTCCTTTCTCCCATTCTTCTCACCCACGAGGCCGACATAGAGGAAGCTGCGCGGCTGCAGATCTTCGCCTATGTGCCCGTCGCTGGAGACGACCATGATCCGCTTCTGCTGGTCATGGAGTGTGCAGTTCACTTTGGTGATGAGTTTTGACTTGGCAAAGCACTTGTCGTTGACCGACTGAACAACGGGAAGCTTTGTCGAAACAGGCACAGCGGTAAAAAGGGTTCGGACCGGGTAGTAATCGCCGCCCTTGACCGAGACAAATTGAGGCGCGCATTTTGTCGCGGTCGAGTCAGCGATCGTGGCCGCAACGGAGGCGGCGGCGAGCATGGATTTTTCGGTCAAGTCCTGAGTGAAGGCGTACCCCACCTGGTCCCCCTTGACCGTCCTGATTCCGACGCCTAAATCGATGTCCCCTGAGGCGCGATTGACCTGTCCGTCCTCGAGCCCGAGATAGTTCGAAATGGTGTGCTCAAAGTAAAGGTCGGCAAAATCGCCGCCTTTCGCGAGCGCCTGCTCGAGCAACTTTCGGCAAAGCGCTTCAGTAATCCCGAACTGCGACTCGAAATAACCTTTCCCGTTCGCATTGGCGACGAGGCCAAGCCAGGCACCCGGCATCAGGCTTGTGCCGCCGAGTGCGCCGGCTGCCAGCGCCCCTGCTTCGACGAACTTCCGCCTTGTCATCTTTTTCATCATGATTGCTCCTTTTCAGGCAGTCCCTGCAATAAAGACACTTGGACCTTCGTTTAGACTGGAGGTCCTCCCGGTAAGTTGTACGAATAGTAAATGTCCCAGGTTCCAATGTTTGTAAATGGTGCTGTGACACCGAGTTCCTGTATCATGAAGTTCCTGCCCGGGAGGTTTCATGGAGATTCGCTGTCGATTGGTAAAAGACGTCACGATCCTGGATCTTGAAGGGAAGATCAGGATCGGTGGCGAGACTCAGGCTTTAAGAACCCAGGTCCAAGCGTTGAGCGCTGCCGGTGTCCGCAGTCTGCTGCTCAACCTGACGAAAATAACCGAGATCGACAGCTGCGGAATCGGCGAGCTGGTTGTTGCTTATACAACCGTGACGAAGAGAGGCGGCAAGGTCAAACTGCTCGGGCTTAACCCTCGCGTCCATTCCCTCATGTCAATGACGAAGCTTCTGACGCTGTTCGAAGTCTTCAAGGACGAGAACACCGCGGTGGAGAGTTTCGGGTGAGAATGTCATAGCGGCCCCGAACTGAATCTTGGGCCACTCCGCCGTTCTGAACTATGGCACTAACGTGCCCCGTACAGCCTTGCTGCCGCTTTCTCGAAGCTGTCCCCTGGCGCCCAAGTCGGGCGCGTCGGGCCGTCGGCAATCAGCTGCGCAGACCGGGCATAGGCCTGGCAGAAACGCTGTAAATAGGCAAAATCGAAGTTTTCATCCGCCTCGTCGGACGGCTGGTGATAGTACTTCAGGATCTCAGGCCCGAAGGTCCTCAAGCCCGGGCTGAACGTCGGGGATGGGACTCCTTTTTCAGCGAAGCTGCGATTGTCCGAGGCGTTGAAGAACTGCTGAAGATCCGGGCCGCCGGCAATGGCCTCCAACCCGAATTCTCGACAGCCTTCCACGATTTGCGTATTCGCAGTGGTGCGATCCAGGCCAAGGACGGTCACCGCTGAGGTGTCAGTGTACCCGGCGCCGTCAGTGTTTAGAACAAAGACGGTCTTCTCGAGCGGAACCGCGGGGTTTCTGGTGTAGTAGGAACTGCCCAGCAGGCCGGCTTCCTCACCGGTGAAAGCGATGAAGAGCAGTGAACGGGCCGGAGGATTCTGGGACAGGACACTCGCAGCGGCCAGCAGCGCGGTCACACCCATCCCGTTGTCTCGCGCCCCGTTGAAGATGTCGTCGTCCTTTGTGGCCCCGGGGAGATGGGGATTCTGACCGAGGTGATCGAAGTGCGCAGTCAAACCGACGAATTCTCCTTTGAGTGCGGGGTCTCGTCCGGGCAGTACTCCAATCACATTCGCCGATGCCAGCCACTCGACGCGGCGTTCTGACAAACTGATTCGCGCTGTTTGGGCACCGGCTGTCTGAAGCTTGCCCGCGAGAACTCCTCCCTTATCGTGAACCAGGAGATACGGGATACGGCTATCGCCCTTAGTCTCCTCGACGACGGTGCGCTGCCCAGCGAAGAAGTTCGCCAAGCCATCCCAGCCCTCGCCGTCGTAAAGCTCCAGAATTGCTTCGGCGCCCCGCTTTTTCAGCAACTCCGCTTTTTGCCGAGAAGACTCAAAGTTGGAAGCGTCGAGAGAACGCAAATGAGTGACTGCCAACGTGCCGCGGAGATCAGGCTGTTCTGTCGTGGCGTTCTGGGCCAGGGCGTCACCCACGTCCTTCAGATTTCCGCTGAATTGAAAGTTCTCGCCTTGCAGGAGGATGAAGTCATCGCCGGGCTCAAGCTCGGTCCCACCAATCCGCACCCGCTGCCGAGTGGGAGGGTGAACCCGCCGCAGGGGGACCGGCTGAAAAAAGTCGTTGAGCCCGGGAGCAGGGGAGAGGCCGCACGCCCGAAAATGCTCGGCGATGTACCGTTCGGCGACCCGGTCTCCCTCGGTGCCTGCTTTCCGCCCCATCAATTCGTCTGAAGCCAGGAACCGGATGTGTTTCTCGACCTCGGCTCTCGATATCGCCGGTTGCGGCGGCGCCGACACCGGAGCCTGAAAACCACCAAGCAACGCGGGCAACGTTAGGACTGAAAACAAAAGAGAAGCAGAACAACGGCCTCGGCCAGGAAGGTGCATTAGAGAATTATGGCAGGTTTTGGCGTTAAAAGCGGTCTCGCAGGCGGTCTCTGCCTTCCGTCGGTAGTTCCGTCTTTAGTCGGGCTCTTTATTCTTCCCAGTTAGCTCTTAACCGCCCTCACAGAAGGCGGAACTACCAACGGAAACAGCCCCCAGAAATCCGTAGTTACTGGTCTCTTGTTGAGGGGATAAAAACCGATAAATCAATGCGTTGC
>Ga0105091_10001292_pt1 | contig 10891 bp, 10 predicted proteins | sample PPLLak1March2015_FD_87022 | JGI IMG/M metagenome (GOLD analysis project Ga0105091, IMG submission 87022) | Freshwater sediment microbial communities from Prairie Pothole Lake near Jamestown, North Dakota, USA - PPLs Lake P7 Core (1) Depth... | ecosystem: Environmental > Aquatic > Freshwater >... | reverse complement strand
GAAGGTGGTGTCATGGCTGCCCGATCGATCGCATCATTAACGGTTTCTTTCGGCCTCGTGTCGATCCCGGTCAAGCTGTACTCCGCGACCCAGGCGTCCGGGGCGATCTCGTTCAACATGCTGCACAAGCCGCCGTGCGGCTCGCGCCTCAAGCAGCAGTACATCTGCGCCAAGGAAGGCGTGGTGGTGCCGCGCGAGGACACGGTCAAGGGCTACGAGTTCGCGAAGGACCAGTACGTCGTCTTCACCCCCGAAGAGCTGAAGGCGCTGGAGGAGGCGGGCACCCACATGGTCGAGATCACCGAGTTCGTCCCGATCTCGAGCGTCGACCCGGTCTACTTCGACAAGGCGTACTACCTCGCGCCCGACAAGGGCGGGGCGAAGCCCTATGCGCTCCTGACGAAGGCGCTGCGGGAGACCGGACGCTGCGCGCTCGGCCGCTGGGCCGCGCGCGGCAAGCAGTACATCGTGATCCTGCGCCCGGTCGAGGACGCGCTCGTGATGCAGCAGCTCCTGTATGCCGCCGAGGTCCGGCCGATCAGCGAACTGGAGATCCCGAGGACCGAAGTCCGCGACGCCGAGCTGAAGCTCGCGCGACAGCTCATCGACCAGCAGGCGACCGAAACGTTCGATCCCGCCGGCTACACCGACGAGGTGAAGGCGCGGATCGAGGCGGCCGTGCAGAAGAAGGTCGAAGGGCAGGAGATCGCGCTCGCCGAGGAGACACCGGCCGGCGGCGCGCAGGTGATCGACCTCATGGAGGCGCTGCGCGCGAGCCTGCAGAAGCGCGCGCCGGAAGCCGCCTCCGCGGCCGAAGCGAAGACCCGCAAGGAGCCGAAGCGCGCCGCGCAAGCCGCCGCGCCGGCGAAACGCGCGGCGAGGAAATAGCGCGGCCCGCGTGTCGGACTTCGGCGTCCGCGACGTCGAGAACATGCTGCGCATGCCGCGCAGCGCGATCCTCGGGCTGGTCCGCGCGGGCTTCGTCTCTCCCGCGCGCGGGCTGCGGCGGGAATACCGCTTCTCCTTCCAGGACCTCATCGTGCTGCGCGCCGCCCGCGCGCTCCGGGCGGCCAAGGTGCCGGCCCGCCGGATCACCCGCTCGCTCCGCGATCTCCGCCGCCGCCTCCCGGAGAGCGTCCCGCTGTCGGGGTTGCGGATCTCGGCGCTCGGCGACCGCGTGGTCGTTGCCGAGGGCGGCGCGAGGTGGCAGGCGGACTCGGGTCAGTACGTGCTCGAGCTCGACGTCAGCGTGGCCAACGGCGAGCTCAGGGTCCTCGCTCGCGACGAGCCGACGCGAGAGCCGGACGCGGAGGACTGGTTCCGCCGCGGAACGGCGGCCGAGAGCGTCGATGCGGCGGGCGCGCGGGAAGCGTACGAGCTCGCGCTCGCGCTCGATCCGTCGCACGTCTCGGCGCGGCTGAATCTCGGCCGGGTGCTGCACCAGGCGGGGCAGTTCTTTGCCGCCGAGCGCGTCTACCGCGAAGGTCTGCGGGTGTCGGGGAATCACCCGACGCTGCTGTACAACCTCGGCGTGCTGCTTCAGGACGCCGGCCGGCGCAGCGAGGCCGTCGGCGCGTACGAGGCCGCGCTGCGCGAGGATCCGCGGTTCGCGGACTGCCACTACAACCTCGCGCTTCTCCTCGAGGCGTCCGGGAACCAGCGCGGCGCGATCCGCCACATGGCGGCGTACCGACGGCTCGCGCGCCGCGGCTCGGACTGAGGCCCCGGACCGGCACGTTTCGGACCGCACACGGCGCCGGCGCTGGCTATCTTTGCGGCCGGGTTTTCGCCCACTCGACGTACTTCTTTGCCTTCTCGTGCGTCTCCCTGTAGTAGCGCTCGTACTCCGCGCCGACCATGATCTTCACCCCCAGCCCGGACGCCTCGAGCTTGGCGATGTGGTCGGGATCCTCCATCGCCTTCTTCAGCACGTCGGCGAGCTTCGCGACCACCGGCGCCGGCATGCCCTTCGGCCCGGCGATGCCGCGCGTCGAGTTCGAGATCACGGTGGGGTGCCCCAGCTCCTTGCTGGTCGGCACGGCGGGCATGAACTTCGAGCGCTCGGTGTCGAGCACGACGAGCGCGCGGACCTCGCCGCTGCGCACGCGCGGAGCGATGCCGCCGACGTTGTCGAACGCGACGTCGATGTTGCCGCCCATGATCTCCTTCACCTGCGTCGCGTTCCCGTCCAGGTGCACGATGCGGAAGACGGCGCCGGGCGCGGCCTCCTCGAGCATGAGGATCGCCAGGTGATCGTCGCTCAGGATGCCGGTGGTCGCGGTGCGGATCGTGTTCGGCGCCTTCCGCGCCGCGTCGACCAGATCTTTCAACGACTTGTAGGGGCTGTCCGCGCGCACCCAGACGACGCCCGGGTCGAGCACCTGGTTGATGATCGGGACGAACGCATCGGCGTCGAAGATCGCCTTGCGCTCGGGATCGAGGATCACCGTGTTGGTCGCCGGCAGGTTGAGGTAACCGATGAAGTACCCGTCCGGCTTGCGGCGCGCGAGGTCGGTCCAGCCCACCTGCCCGCCGGCGCCGCCCTTGTTCACCACGATCATCGGCTGCCCGAGGTGCTTCTCGGCGATCGCCGCCACGATCCGCGCCCCGACGTCGGTGCTGCCGCCTGGCGGGAAGGCCACCATCAGCTCCACGGTTCGGCTGGGAAATACCTGCGCGCCTGCCATACCGACCGCGACGGCGTACGACGCCAGCACCCCCACTACGCTCTTCATCAGGGTTTTCATCATTCGCTACCTCCGTGTGGTTGCCTTTGTGGTTGACCAGGGACTACGCTTGGCGCAACTGCTTGGGCGCGAGCTTGAGCGCCGCCACGACGAGCACTGCGGCCGAGGCGATCAGGAGCCCCAGGCACAGGGGCCGCGTGAAAAAAATCGAGTACTCGCCGGCGGACATTTCCAGCGACGTACGCAGGGACCGCTCGAGCGCCGGGCCGAGGATCAGGCCGAGCACGAGCGGCGCGAGCGGCAGATCGAGCTTGCGGAACCCGTAGCCGATCACCCCGAACCCGATCATCACCCAGACGTCGAACGCGCTCTGCTGCAGGCTGTAGGCGCCCAGCACGCAGAAGACGAGCACGCCCACCGCCAGATACCGGAACGGCACGTGCAGGATCTTGGCCCACAGGCCGACGAGCGGCAGGTTGAGCACGAGCAGGATGACGTTGCCGACGAAGAAGCTCGCGATCACCGTCCACACCAGGTCGGGGCGCTCCTGGAAGAGGAACGGGCCGGGCGTGAGGCCGTTGACGATGAACGCGCCCATCAGCACCGCGATGGTCGGCGAGCTCGGGATGCCGAGCGTGAGGAACGGCACCATCGCCGCGTTCGCATAGGCGTTGTTCGCCGTCTCGGGTGCGGCGACACCCTCGATCGCGCCCTGGCCGAATCGCTCCGGGGTCTTCGACAGGCGCTTCTCGAGTATGTAGGCCATGAAGGTCGGCACGATCGCTCCGATGCCGGGGATCAGGCCGAGGCCGAACCCGATGCCGGTGCCGCGCCAGATCGCGCCCCAGGAGCGCCGCCACTCGTCGCGGCTCGGCAGCAGGTTGCTCAAGCGCGCGCGGATGATCTCGCGCACCGGCTGCTCGGCGGTGATCAGGATCTCCGCGATGCCGAAGAGGCCCATCACGACCGGCACGATGCCGAGGCCGTCGTAGAGGTCGGCGATGCCGAACGCGAAGCGCGGCGCGCCGCGCACCGGGTCGATCCCGATCATCGAGATCAACAGGCCGAGCACGGTCATCAGCAACGCCGCCGCGAGCGAACGCCCGGCGAGGCCGCTCACCAGGCAGAGCCCCAGCAGCATGAGCGCGAAGAACTCCGGCGGACCGAACTTGAGCGCGAGCCTGGCGAGGGGCGCCGCGATGAGCGCGAGCGCGATCGATGCGACCAGTCCGCCGATGAACGACCCGATCGCGGCGATACCGAGCGCGGTGCCGCCGCGTCCCTGCTTGGCCATCTGGTGGCCGTCGAGGCAGGTGATCACGGATGCCGCTTCGCCGGGTACGTTGATGAGGACCGACGTGATCGTGCCGCCGTACATCGCGCCGTAGTAGATCGCCGCGAGCATGATGATCGCGCCGGTCGGATCCAGCTTGAAGGTGAGCGGGATCAGGATCGCGGTGCCCGCGGAGGGGCCAAGTCCGGGCAGGACGCCGATCAGCGTCCCGAAGACGCAACCGGCGAAGGCATAGGCGAGGTACGCCGGGCTGAGCGCGGCGGCGAATCCCGACAGGAGGTGCGTAACCGAGTCCACCGCGCGGTGCTGCCCGTCAGAGCCCGAACGGGCCGACCGGCAGCGGCACCTTCAGCCAGTGATAGAAGACGTGGAACAGACCGAAGCTCGAGACGAGCGCGAACGCGGCGATCGCCACCGGGCGGCGAACGCCCAGCGCGACCAGCAGTGCGGCGGTGACGACGAGCGCCGTCAGCCGGAACCCGGCCGGCTCGAGGAGCAGGGCGAAAAGAGCGAGGCCGCCGAGGAGCGCCGCTGCCCGCAGAGCACCCGCTCTGTCCGGCCACAGTCCTTCGACAACCTTGCCGATGGCGCTGCCACGCCACGACTGCGCGAGAAGGACCAGGCTGAGTACCGCCCCGATCAGCCCCAGCCAGAAGGGAAAGAAGCCCGGCCCGGGTCCGAGCGCATCCTTCAGGGCGTAGCCGTTGGCGATCCACGTCGCTGCCGCGAAGACCGCGCACAGGCAGGCGAGCACGACGCTTTCGACGAGGCGATGCGACGCCGGTTGCGAGTTCACGGTGGGGCCGCTCCTCCCCTAAGCAGGTCACCCCGGTTCGCCGCCGGTCGAACCCTGGCGCGTGGCAGCCGGTGGCGCGTATCGTGCGGCATTTCATCCGGGCATCGCGCGTTTGTCAAAGCCTTTCGCACTCTTCGACGCTGCCGGGCGCGCTCCGCACGCGCATCCCGCGCTGCGGCGGAGCGAACGGCGTACCATCCCGACACCGCGGAAGCAACGCGCCGTTTTCCCCGCGTTTCGGCAAGAGGCATGGCATGGCATACGACCTCCTGATCAAGAACGGTCTTCTCGTCGACGGCAGCGGCGCGCCGGGGCGGCATGCCGACATCGCGGTGCACGCGGGCCGCATCGCGGAGATCGGCCGCATCAGCGAGCCCGCCGGGCGGGTCATCGACGCCGCCGACTGCGTCGTCGCCCCCGGCTTCATCGATCCGCACACGCATTACGACGCGCAGATCTGCTGGGATCGCGCGGTGACGTCCTCGCCGTGGCATGGCGTCACCAGCGTCGTGATGGGCAATTGCGGCGTCGGCATCGCGCCGTGCCGCCCCGCCGACCGCGAGGTGGCGATGCGCGACCTCGTCAACGTCGAGGCGATTCCGTTCGAGGTGCTCGAGGCGGGCATCACCTGGGACTGGGAGACCTTTCCCGAGTATCTCGCGGCCGCCGCGCGGCGCCGCCCGTCGCTCAACCTCGCGTTCCTCGCGCCGCTCACGCCGTTTCGCCACTACGTGATGGGGGAAGCGTCGATGGAGCGCGCGGCCACGCCGGACGAGACCGGCCGCATCGCGGGCCTGCTCGGGGAGGCGGTGGATGCGGGCGCGTTCGGGTTCTCGAGCACGGTGCTCAATCAGCACATCGGCTACGGCGGCCGGCCGCTCGCCTGCCGCAACGCGAGCGACGACGAGTACCGCGCGTATGCGAACGTGCTGAAGCGAAAGGGCAAGGGCGCGATCGAGGTCGCGCTCACGCGACAGATCGCGGTGCTCCAGGACGAGCAGCGCGAGCTGCTCGACCTGCTCCTCACCGAAAGCGGCCGGCCGGTCACCTTCATCGCGATGTTCGACCGCGACGACATCCCGGAGGCGGTGCGCGAGACGCTGCGCAAGGCGAGGCCCCTCATCCGGCGCGGCGCGCGGCCGCAGACCTCGCCGCTGCCGCTCACGCGCGAAGTGAACATGCGCAACCCGTTCTCCTTCGCGCCCTTCCCGTCGTGGAACCGCGTCTTCGCCGACAAGTCGAAGCCGGCGCAGGCCGCGGTCTATCGCGACCGGGCGTTTCGCGACCAGTTCCGCGAGGAGCTGAAGCGACCGGTCACCTTCGGGAACTGGTCGCGCGTCACCGTGCACGAGGTGCGCGCGGCGGCGCTCAAGGCGTTCGAGGGCAGGACGATCGCCGAGATCGCCGCGGCGCTCGGCAAGGACTGCGTGGACGCGTTCCTCGACCTCACCCTCGAGGACGACCTGGAAGTGGAGTTCACCCTCGCGACGTTCAACAACCGCCCCGAGCGGATGAAGGAGATCCTGCGCAACCCGGACATCCTGATCGGCCTCGGGGACGGCGGCGCGCACGTCGACATGCTGTGCGACTGCGGCTATCCGACATACCTCCTCGGCACCTGGGTGCGCGAGCAGCAGGCGCTGACGCTCGAAGAGGCAGTGCGGCGGCTGACCGCGGATCCGGCGGATTTCTTCGGCATACGGGACCGCGGCCGGCTGCAGACCGGGCTCGCCGCCGACATCGCGATCTTCGATCCCGCCACGGTCGGCTCGGCGAACCGCGGCGAGCGCCGCTATGACCTGCCGGGCGGCGCAAAGCGCATGGTCATGCCGTCGCGGGGCGTGCGCTACACCATCGTCAACGGCGAGCCCCTGTACGCCGACGGCGCGCTCACCGAGGTGCGCACCGGGCAGGTGCTGCGCGCCTGAGCGCGCACCGCGAGGCCGGTCCCGCTGCGCGAGGCTACACCGGTACGGCCGTCACGTCGTAGGTGAAGAGCCACTCGTAGCGCTCTTTCACCCGCTCCTCGCTCCACTCGCGGTCGACGTAGGCCTGCGCGCAATCGGGATCGGCGAGCGCCGGATTGTGGAAGCGCTTCGCGTTGTCGGCCGAACCAACGACCACCTTCCGCGTCCGGCCGCGGCGGGCGCTCTCATAGCGCGCAAGGGCAGTCTCGACGTCCGCGTACGCCTCGAACGCGCGGGCGAGGATGAAGCCGTCCTCGATGGCCATCACGGCGCCTTGCGCGAGCATCGGCAGGGTCGAGTGGCAGGCGTCGCCGAGGAGGGTCACGCGGCCGACCGTCCACTGCGGCATCGGCGGGCGTCCCATCAGCGCCCATTTGAAGGGCGCGCCGATGTTGCCGATCATCGCGTGGACGTCCGGATGCCAGCCGCGGAAGTCTCCCGCGCACTCGGCGGTCGTCCCCTGCGCGGTCCACGACTCGACCCGCCAGTCGCCGCGCTCGACGATGCCCACGAAGTTCATGCGCTCGCCGCCGTGCACCGGGTAGTGCACGACGTGCGCGCCGGGGCCGATCCAGTTGGTGCCTACCAGCCGTCGCATGTGATCGGGGAGGCGCGACATCGGGATCGTGCCGCGCCAGGCGACGAGGCCGGTGAACTCGGGCGCATCCGCGCCGAAGAGGGCCTGCCGGATCCGCGAGTGCACCCCGTCGGCGCCGACGAGCGCGTCGCCGGCCGCCTCGCCGCCTTCGAACCGGAGGATCACGCGGCTGCCGTCCCGGTTGCAGCCGGTGCAGCGCGCGCCGAGATGGATCGCTTCGGCCTTCTCCCGCCGCACGGCCCGGGCGAGGATCTCGAGCAGGTCGGGGCGGTACACGGTGAAGTACGGGAAGCCGTAGCGCGCCACCGAGACCGCACCGAGATCGAACAGCTTCCACGTCCGGCCGGTGCTCCAGAGGCGCACTTCCTTGCCGGTCGCTTCGCAGGCGAGCCGTTGCAGATCCTCGCCGACGCCGAGCGCGTAAAGCGCGCGGTTCCCGTTCGCGCTCAGCTGCAGCCCCGCGCCGATCTCCCTCAGCTCCTGTGCCTGCTCGTAAACCTCGACGTCGATGCCGCGCTTCAGCAGCGCGAGCGCCGCGGTCAAGCCGCCGATTCCGCCGCCGGCGATGAGGACGTGAGGTCTGGCCATGCTGTGCTACTTTACAACGGCACTCGATCCGAGCGAGGAGCTGCGATGCCCGAGCAGAAGCGCTACGCCGTGCGGCCCGAATGGGCGCACGTCCAGTACGCCGAGGCGGGCGAGTTCCGCGAGGTCTACGGCTTCGCGAGCGCCGGCGGCATGGTCAATCTCGAAGCGATCCGGTTCGTGCCGGAGGGGCGCCCGCCGAAGACGCTCCTCGTCTACATGCATCCGGCCTCGACCCTGCAGCTCCTGCCGATGCCGCGCGCGATGGCAGCGCACGGGCTGCACGTGCTGTGCGCCGGCAGCCGCTACGCGCGCAACGACACGCCGCTCATCATGGAGAAGGTGATCCTCGACCTCGGCGCGTACGTCCGGCACGCGAGGGAGGTCTGGGGCTACGAGAAGATCGCGATCGTCGGCTGGTCGGGCGGCGGCTCGCTCTCGCTCCTGTATCAGGCGGAGGCCGAGCAACCCACGATCACCCGCACGCCTGCCGGCGATCCGGTCGACGTGAAGGGGGCGAAGCTCATCCCGGGCGACGCGGTGATCTTCCAGGCGGCGCACCTCTCGCGCGCGGTGATGCTCGCCGACTGGATCGACCCCTCGGTGCGGAACGAGGACGATCCGGACGACCGCGATCCCGAGCTCGACCTCTACGACGCGCGCAACCGGCCGCCGTACTCGAGCGAGTTCCTCGACCGCTTCCGGGCGGCCCAGCTCGCGCGCATCCGCCGGCGGACCGCATGGGTGAAGGCGACCCTCGCGCGGCTGCGGCAGCGGGGCGGGAAGGAGCTGGAACGCGGCTTCGTGACCCATCGGACACTCGCCGAGCCGCGGTTCCTGGACGGAGCGATCGACCCGAACGACCGCAAGGTCGGCGGCTGCTACCTCGGCGACCCGGAGACGGTGAACAGCGGGCCGATCGGGATGGCGCGGTTCTCGACCCTGCGCGCGTGGCTGTCGCAATGGTCGATCGACGACACCAATGCACACGGCGAGCGCTGCGCGGCGCGCGTGTCGGCGCCGCTCCTCGCGATCGAGAACACGGCCGACGATGCGGTACCGCAGCCGCACACCGGGCTGATCTACGGCGCTGCGCGCAGCACCGACAAGACGCTGACGGCGATCAAGGGGGCGACGCACTACTACGTCGGCCAGCCGGAGCTGCTGCAGCAGGCCGTCGACACCTGCCTCGGCTGGATGCGGGAGCGCGGGCTCGCCTAGCCCTCGATCGCGCCGGCGGTCCGTGCGCGCGCGAGCGCGAGCTCGGCCGACTGGATGGTGTTGACGAGCAGCATCGTCACCGTCATCGGGCCGACGCCGCCCGGCACGGGCGTGATGCGCGAGGCTTTCTCGCGGATCGCCTCGAAATCGACGTCGCCGACGAGGCGACCGTCCGGGAGCCGGTTGATGCCGACGTCGATCACCACCGCGCCGGTCTTCACCATCGGCGCGCTGATCAGGTTCGGCTTGCCCGCGGCCACGATCAGGATGTCGGCGAGGATCGTGAACTGCGCGAGGTCGCGCGTCTTGATGTGGCAGACGGCGACGGTCGCCTCCTTCTGCAGCAGCATCAGCGCCATCGGCTTGCCGACGATCGTGCTCGCCCCGACCACGACGACGTTCTGGCCGGCGATGGGGACGTCGCTGTATTCGAGCAGGCAGGTGACGCCGTAGGGCGTACAGGGGGGGAACACGGTACCGCCGCTCACCAGCCCGCCGACGTTGTAGAGGCCGAAGCCGTCGACGTCCTTCTCCATGGCGATCGACTCGAGCAGGCGCCGCGATCCGATGTGGGCGGGGAGGGGGAGCTGCACCAGGATGCCGTGGATCGCCGGCCGCGCGTTCAGCGCCTCGATCTTCGCCAGCACTTCCTCGGTGGTGGCGGACGCCGGAAACCGGTGCTCCTCGGAGTGGATGCCCATCTCGCCGCAGGCGCGCACCTTGTTCCGCACGTACACCTGCGAGGCCGGATTCTCGCCGACGATGATCACCGCTAGTCCCGGCGTGAGCCCTTGTGCCACCAGGCGATCGACCCGCGGCTTCCAGTCGGCGCGCACCCTGGCGGCGATCCCGACGCCGTCGATGAGCTGCGCCGTCACGCCGCCCCGCCGCGCAGGCCCACCACGACGAAGAGCGCCATGCTGAGGCCCATCAGCACGTAGCCGGTGAGGTTGAGCTGGCGCGCGCGCGCCGCGCTGACCTTGCCCTTCATCTGCAGCACGGACGCCGCGGTCGCGAACAGCGCGCCGGCGATCGCGAGGCCGATGATCACCGGCCGCGTGAGGACGATCTCCATCGCCGCTACGCGCGGTTCGCGCGCTTGAGGTAGGCCTCGACGAAGTCCGCCGCCGCCTTGCTGCCGCGGGCGAACGAGCGCATCGCCTCGGCGTGCAGGATCGACAGTGCCTCGCGCTTGATCTCGTTCGCGCGATCGCTCTCGACGAGGTCCGACAGGCGGCGCGGCCGCGGCAGGTCCACGTCGACCACCGCGCGCACCTGCGTCGGGATGTTGGACATGATGAGCAGGCGGTCGGCGAGGTAGACCGCCTCGTCGATGTCGGTGGTGACGAAGAAATTGGTGCGGTGGTACTCCTCGTAGAGCCGCGAGTAGTACTCCCACATCAGCTCCTTCGTCATCGCGTCGAGGCCGCGGAACGGTTCGTCGAGGATCATCACCCGCGGGTGGTTGATCATGGCCCGCGCGAGCTCGGCGCGGCGCTGCATGCCGCCGGAGAGCTGGCCCGGGTACTTGTTCCGGAAGTCCTGCAGGCCCACCTTGGCGAGCAGGAACTCGGCGAGGTCGAGCGTCTCGCGCGTCACCTCGCCGCGCGCCCGCGGCCCGTAGAGGATGTTGTCGTAGGTCGTCATCCACGGGAAGAGCGCGGTTTCCTGGAAGACGACCAGGCGGTCGCGGTTCGGTTCGGTCACCGGCTTGCCGTCGAGCGTCACCGTGCCCTCGGTCGG
>Ga0105091_10001290_pt1 | contig 10905 bp, 8 predicted proteins | sample PPLLak1March2015_FD_87022 | JGI IMG/M metagenome (GOLD analysis project Ga0105091, IMG submission 87022) | Freshwater sediment microbial communities from Prairie Pothole Lake near Jamestown, North Dakota, USA - PPLs Lake P7 Core (1) Depth... | ecosystem: Environmental > Aquatic > Freshwater >... | reverse complement strand
TGACCCGCGGATTACACGGATAAACGCGGATAACGCGGATCGATCCGCGCTATCCGCGTTTATCCGTGTAATCCGCGGGTCACGCTTGCGGCTCTGCGGGACCTCGGCACCGCTCCAGTACTCTAGACCGAGGATCATATGCTCGTCGTCGAACTGCTCAAGGTTGCCTCCATCAATCTCGTCCGCCACAAGCTTCGGACGGTGCTCACCATGCTCGGCATGATCTTCGGCGTGGCGGCGGTGCTTTCCATGCTTTCCATCGGCGCCGGGGCGGAGAAGCAGGCGCTCGATGTCATCCAGAAGATGGGAATCAGGAACATTCTTGTCCAGGCCAAGCAGTTTGAGCCGAAGGAACTGCAGATCATCCGGCAGGATTCGCCCGGCTTGTCTCTTCGGGACATCAGGGCGCTCGACAAGGCTCTGCCGCAAGGCACGCAGGTGACGGCCAAGAAGCTCCTGAAGACCTACATGGTCGCATCGGTTCTCGGTAAGACAGACTCCCGGGTGCTTGGCGTCACGTCGCTCTACCCGGCCATCACGAATCTTGATGTTGTCGAAGGAGCGTTTTTCCTTCCGATCGATGAGACGGATGCGGCCCAGGTGTGCGTCCTTGGTATGACAGCGCGCAGGAAGCTTTTCGGCTTGAACGACGCCGTCGGCCAGCAGATCAAAATCAATCAGGAGTGGTTCACGGTTCTCGGTATTCTTGACGACCAAATGGCCGAAAAGGACGAGTTTCAAGGGGTAAAGCTCGAGAACCCGAACAACGATATCTACATCCCTCTCCAGACCCTTTTGTTCAAATTCGATCGCGATCCGGTCGAGAACCAACTGGACGAGATCGTGGTCCAGATTCCCGTCAATGCCCCTCTTCGCGAGAACGCCGTGCTGATCTCCGGCCTGATCGGCAGTACTCACAGGCAAATTGATGATTTCTCGCTGGTCGTTCCTGAAAAGCTCCTGGAGCAGAACCGCCAGACCCAGAGGATTTTTAATATCGTCATGGGGGCGATTGCGTCCATATCCCTGCTGGTCGGGGGAATCGGCATCATGAACATCATGCTGGCCTCTGTGCTCGAGCGAACCAACGAGATCGGGCTGCGAAGGGCGCTCGGCGCCCGCAGACGGGACATCAGCCGGCAGTTCCTCGTCGAGGCCATCTCGATCAGTCTCACCGGCGCCTTGCTCGGCATTAGCCTGGGGTATGGGATATCCCGCCTGGTTTCGTCCTATTCCGGCTGGTCGACCATTGTCACTCCAGTCTCCGTGATTCTCGGCGTCGGCGTTTCAGCGTCAGTGGGACTGATCTTCGGCATCTATCCGGCCCGTCAGGCCTCCCGGATATCCCCCATCGAGGCGTTGCGCTACGAGTAAAGAAGTGCTTGACAGCACCGACGGGATGGCCATGATGGACCGGGATGGGCAAAGCGGCTGACAGCCTAACCTACCGGATCGCTCACCTCTCCGATCTGCACCTCACCGCTCGTGATTCAGATCGTCGCTCGGAACCTAAGCTCTTTGGCCCTCTTCGAGGGATGAATGCCGCGTTCCGCACGATTCTCGGTTCCGCGGAAATCGTGGAATCAAACCTGGTGCTGATTACCGGTGACCTCACAGACCGAGGGGATCCTGCGGCCTGGTCTGTCTTTCGCGATGCCGTGACGGAAGCCGGCGTGGACGACCGGTTGCTCGTGGTTCCCGGCAATCACGACGTCTGCTGTCTCGGCCTTGCCCGACTGCCCCGGCCGGGAAGCCACGCCCGCCAGGACTTGAAAAAGGTGGCTGAAGGTCTTCGCTTGGCATGCGCATCCAGCCGCTTGACTTCCGCAGAAGACGGCGGCTTCGAGAGGTTTCCATGGATCGTTCACCCGATCCCGGAGCTCGCGGTCCTCGGCCTGAATTCGAACAATCTCGGCAACCTGACGCTCGCAACCAATGCGCGGGGCGACGTGGACTACTACCAGCTTGAGCGGCTTGGACGGCTGCTCTGGAAATACAGGGAAGTCCCGGTGAAGGTCCTCGCTCTCCACCATAGTCCCAATATTCCGGAACCCCCGACCGCCATGAAGCGAGACCTGAAGGGTTTCTCGAGGCTGGAGGCTGCCGGCCACCAGATCCCCAGGCATCAGCGACAGGCGCTTCGGTTGTTGTGCCTGTCCCATCGCGTCCGCCTGGTCGTGCACGGCCACCTGCATCGAGCCGAGGACCGGCGGGTGGCCGGAATCCGGACCATCGGAGCCCCGGCGACCACACAGCCCCATCGGGCTGATGGTGGCCCTGACGGCTACCGATTCTTCCGCTACACGCTCCACCGCCCCTCCGGCCGAGTGTCGGTTAAGCTCGAAAGTGTAGAGGCCCAGTCGGACGGTCGGTCGGATCCCCCCGATCCGTCCGAGTCGCTCACCACTGTGGAAACTCGCCCCCCGCTTTGCTAAAATGCCCGTTTTCCAGAAAAAGGAGGAGGCAAACAGGAATGGCCAAGATGAATTTCGGTGGTGTCGTTGAAGAAGTGGTCACCAGGGAAGAGTTCCCGCTGGAAAAGGCCCATGACATTCTGAAGAACGAAGTCATTGCCGTAATCGGTTACGGGGTTCAGGGGCCTGCCCAGGCGCTGAACATGCGTGACAACGGCTTCAGCGTGATCATTGGCCAACGGCCTGAGGAGACTCAGTACTGGGACAAAGCCATCCGCGACGGATGGAAGCCCAACGAAACACTCTTCCCGATTGCTGAAGCAGTCGAGAGGGCGACGATCGTCCAGTACCTGATCTCGGACGCCGGCCAGAAAGCGCAGTGGCCGGTGGTGAAGAAAGGCTTGAAGAAGGGCGACGCCCTGTATTTCTCGCACGGCTTCTCGATCGTGTATCGCGAACAGACCGGGGTGATCCCTCCTCCCGATGTCGACGTAATCCTGGTTGCTCCTAAAGGCTCCGGAACGTCCGTTCGCCGCAATTTCCTGGCCGGCAGCGGCATCAACAGCAGTTTTGCCGTGTTCCAGGATGCCACAGGCAGGGCGATGCAGCGTTGCGTGGCCGTCGGAATTGCCATCGGCTCGGGATTTCTCTTTCCCACAACCTTCGAGAATGAGGTGTGGAGCGATCTGACGGGCGAAAGAGGGGTGTTGATGGGCGCGCTTGCCGGAGTCATGGAAGCGCAGTACGACTGCCTGCGCCGTCATGGACATTCGCCAAGCGAGGCTTTTAACGAGACCGTGGAAGAGCTGACTCAGAGCCTGATTCGCCTCGTTGGCGAAAACGGGATGGACTGGATGTACGCCAATTGCAGCACCACCGCGCAGCGCGGCGCCCTCGACTGGCTGCCGAAATTCAAGAAAGCCGTCGAGCCGGTTTTCGAGGAACTGTACCGCCGGGTGAAAGAGGGTGAAGAGACTCGCGTCGTCCTCGAGGTCAACAGCGCCCCCGACTATTCGAAGAAGCTCGGCGAGGAATTGACGCGGATGCGCAACTCCGAGATGTGGCAAGCCGGCGCCGCCGTGCGCGGCCTGCGGCCGGAGAACTGGAAGAAGTAAGTCGGCAGGTCCGTTAGGACCGACATCCTGGGAGCGCAGGCATCCTGCCTGCACTGGGGCCGCAGGCATCCTGCCTGCTCGCGCCGTATGCACAATAGAACGTGCACACGGCACGAGCAGGCAAGATGCCTGCGCTCCCAGGGTGAGTCCTCCGGACCTGCTGTTTGTCCCTGCTTTTACCCCGCGAGCACACCGCTGCCCTTGCTCTCAGGCAAGAACACCAGCTTGTAGACGATGCTGTCGACGATCGCGTCCCAGCTGGCTTCGATGACGTTGTACGAAACTCCCAGCGTCGTCCAGGACTCGTGGCCGTCGGTCGACTCGATCAGGACCCTGACTTTGGCCGCCGTCCCCTGGCGTGCGTCCAGCACGCGTACCTTGTAGTCGATCAGGTGAATCTTTTCGACCTCCGGGAAGAAGCGGGTGAGCGCTTTCTTGATGGCCCGGTCGATGGCGTGCACGGGGCCGTTCCCGTCCGCGGCGGTATGTTCATCCAGGCCGTCGACAGACACCTTCACGGTGGCCTCGCTAATCAGCGATCCGTCCGGTTCCCGGTCGAGCAGTACCCGGAATCCCTTGAAATGAAAGAGGTCCTTTGATTTCCCGGTGAACTCATGGACCAGCAGTTTGAAGCTCCCTTCTGCTCCTTCAAACTGATAGCCCTCGTACTCGAGTTTCTTGATCTTCTCGAGCAGCGCATTCAGGTCGATCTGGTTGACGTCCAGGTCCCCGAATTCCTTGAGCTTGTACATCAGGTTGCTCTTGCCCGACAGATCGGAGACGAGGACCCGGCGCGAGTTCCCGACCAGCTCAGGCTCCAGGTGCTCGTACGTGCGGGAATCACGGAGAATTCCGCTGACGTGCAGACCTCCTTTGTGGGCAAAAGCGCTCTTGCCCACAAACGGCATGTTGTTGGGGAGCACGACGTTCGCCGTTTCACTTACGAAGTGCGCGAGATCCGTGAGACCTTTCATCCGTTCCCGGCCGACTGTTTCCCGGCCCAGCTTCAGCTCGAGGACCGGAAGGATGGAGCACAAATTCGCATTCCCGCAGCGTTCGCCGTACCCGTTCATCGTTCCCTGGACCATGCCGACCCCGGCCTCGGCTGCAACGAGGGTGTTGGCAACACCGAGCTCGGAATCGTTGTGAGTGTGGATGCCGATTCGCGGAAAGCGCTTGACCAGCAACTGGACTGCGCGCATTACCGCGGAAGGAAGGGAACCGCCGTTGGTGTCGCAGGGGACGATCCAGTCAGCCCCGGCGCTATGGGCAGCGTCCAGGACCGCAACCGCATACTCGGGGTTCGCGGCGTATCCGTCAAAGAAGTGCTCCGCGTCAAACACCACCTCTTTGCCGAGACTCTTGAGAAAGCCCACGCTCTCCCTGACAATCTGCAGGTTCTGGTCCAACTCGATCCCCAAGGCTCGGAGCACATGGAAGTCCCAGCTCTTGCCGACGAGGGTCACGACCGGTGTTTCGGCATCGACCAGGGCGCGGATGTTCGGATCCTGGTCGACCGGGTTCTTCCAGTGCCGGGTCATGCCGAAGGCGGCAATCCGGGTGTTTTTCCAAGGATGGGTCTTTGCCCGCTCGAAGAATTGGACGTCCTTGTCGTTGGACCCCGGCCATCCTCCTTCGACGTAATGAACACCGAACTCATCCAGCTTTTGGGCGATATGGAATTTGTCGTCCACGCTCAGTGATACATTCTCGCCCTGGGTGCCGTCCCGAAGGGTGCAGTCGTATACCAGGACGTTATTGTTGTCGCTCATCTGTCTTCTCCCTGTCTGTCGTATTGGCTTGGTTTTCAGCCGCGATGCCGCGCGTCAAGGCCAGCTTGCCGGTCCGGTGGACCTCGCTGATGCCGTAAACGCGCATGTTCTCGAGGAAAGCGTCGATCTTCTCGGACTGGCCGGTGACCTCAAAAATATAGCTCTGAGGACTGGCATCGACCACGCGGGCTCGGAAAACTTCCGAGAGCGCCAGTACCTCAGCTCGATTCTCCTCTCTTATCTGCACCCTCACGAGGGCCATTTCCCGGACGACGTGCACCACCGGGTTGTACGGAATGGCGCTGATGACTTCCGAAAGCTCGCTCAACTCCCTGGTTATTTCCTGGAAGCCCGGTTGATCGGCCTCTGTCGTCAGGGTGATCCTGCCCCTGGTCGGGTCATGAGTGCGCGCGACGTTCAGGCTCTCAATGTTGAAGGCGTGCCGGCTGAATAGACCGACCACGCGAGAAAGGACCCCAGCCTTGTTCTCGACCAACAGGGAAAGAATCTGTTCCATCTTCTTCTCCTGGACCGGACACAGTCCGATCCGCTTTCCCAGTTGCTCCGCACAGAACTCTTCGGTGTTACTTCTTCGGGGGATTTGGGTTCTTTACGGAGCGACTGGACTTAACCGATCTCGGCTAAATCCCTCCGCAAAAAACCGGAGGTAATGACGATGATAATAGCTGGAATGCTGCCCTGGGCGATGGACCGCGCCGCCTTGGCCGTTGTCTGATTGTAGTGAAGCGCGAAAATGTCCATCGTCCGTCGTTCCTATAACAGGATATTGTTTTTTGCGGGTATGTCAAGGTGGTAATACCAAACTGACCAACTAACCGACGGACCGACTGACCGGGGAACGCAGCTTTTTTGGAAAAACGGCTTTCCGCCGGTCCGCCGCTAACCGTGCGGTGCCGCCCGAGAGTGCGCTATCATGAGTCGATGTCCGTAGGCTTGACGGCTTTGCGGGAGGGCTACACCGAGCGGCGCCAGCTCCTGTTCGAGCAATTCATGGTCGAGCGGGACTCCGACACAACTCTTTCGGGCCTCACCGATGCCGCCGACGACCTCATTCGGCAGGTCGCGGTAAGCCACGGTTGCGACAAGGATATCTGCCTTGTCGCCATCGGCGGCTACGGCCGACGCGAGTTGTACCCCTTTTCAGACATCGATCTCCTTTTCCTCTATGCCGACTCCGCCCAAACGGAGGCCGAAAAGACGATCACACACGTGCTGCATGACCTCTGGGACTCGAAGCTCCACCTGGGCCACCAGGTCTGGTCGTTGACGGCGCTGCGCGGCCTTACCCTGCTCGATTTCGAATTCATACTGGCCCTCCTGGATGGCCGGGTGGTTGCCGGTGACGAAACGCTCGGACAGCTGGCGCTTGCGGAGATCCTGCCGGCATTCGTCCAGGCTCACGCAGCCCACCTCGTGGAGAAAATCATCGAGGTGACGGACAAAAGGCATTCGAGCTATCGGAACACGATCTATCAGCTCGAGCCCGACCTGAAACAGGCGCCGGGCGGCCTTCGGGACTACCACACGGCGAATTGGCTGCTTCGCCTGGCGGACAGCGGACTCGATGGTGGGCTGACGCTGCTGCCGTACGCGCCGGCCGACACACACAGCGCGCACGCGGGCCTCGCTCGCTTGCGGGTCATGCTTCATTTCCTGCGCGGCAGGCAACAGAACCAGTTAACACACCGAATGCAGGAGGAGATTGCCCGGAAGAGCGGATACTCGGAAAGCTCGCTCCAGGCGGGCGTTGAGTCGCTCATGATGGAGTACTTCCTCAATGCCCGGATTCTCCACTCCTTCTGCGTCCGGACGATCAAGAATGCGAAGGGCGGGGCCGAAAAGACCGTTGAGTTGGAGGTCGAGACGGCGGCCCGGCTGACCACCTTCACGCAGGTGCTTGGAATATTTCTCCGCTCTCTGGAGCAGGATCTCCAGTTGAGTGACCAGACGCGCAGCCGCATCATGGACACTCTTCCGGCGGTTTCCGAAAGGCTTTCTTTCCCTGATCTCGGCCAGACCGTGAAAGCGATCTTTAGACCGCGGACCGGTCTTTACCGGGTCCTGGCCGACATGTACGAATTGGGCGTGCTCGAGCAGCTTTTCCCGGAATTCGGGAGCATCAAGGCTCGCGTGGTGCGCGACTTCTACCACAAGTACACGGTTGACGAACACAGCCTCCTGGCGATCAAGAACATTGAGGACTTGTTGACCACGAACGAGCGCCCGGACTTGCGCTTCCGGTCGCTCCTTCTCGAGTCCGAGGATGCCGAGCTGCTGACGATTGCTCTCCTGCTTCACGATGTCGGGAAGAGCCGGGAAGGAACGCATGTCGATCGGAGCACGAGCATGGCCGCGAAAGCTTTACGCCGGTTCCAGTTCACCCGGGAGGAGTTCGAGACGGTCCTCTTCCTGATCAGGAATCACCTGGCCATGTCCTCCGTCATCTTCCGCCGCGATCTGGACGATCCTGAAGTGGTCCGACGTTTTGTGGACCTGGTGAACGACCCCGGTCGGCTGCGTCTGCTGACTCTGATGACTTACGCAGACATTAAAGCAGTGGCTCCCGGGACCCTGAACGATTGGAAAAAGGACCTGCTGTGGCAGCTTTACGTGGCGGCCTACAATAAGCTGACGCTCGGTTTCGGCCAGGAGAGAATCGAGGAGGAGGATGTCGGCGAGAAGCTGCTCGCGGATCTTCCAGCCGAGCTCGACGCAGACGATTTCGAGCGGTTCTTGGAGGGATTTCCCCGCCGCTACCTCGCAACAGTCCCGCCTCAGGAAATTTACGAGCATTTCCGTTTGGCGAGTGAATTGAGCACCGAGAATCCGGTCCAGCTTCGCCTGACTGGTCGCGACGATTACTATGAGCTCTGCACGGTTACTCCTGACCGTTACTATCTTTTTGCCAGGATTGTCGGGCTTCTGTCCTACTTCGAGATGAACATCCTCCGGGGTTACGGCTTCTCTAACCGCCGGAACACGGTGCTCGACCTGTTTCACTTCCACGACACGCGGAAAGTCTTTGCTCTCAATCCGGAGGAAAAGACCCGATTTCTCCACCTCTTGAAACAGGCTGTCAGTGATGAGGTCTCGGTTGAAAGAATCCTGGCGGGCAAGGAGCAAAGCCTTATTTTCCGCCCGGTCGGCCCGTCTTTCGCTCCCACCATTCATTTTGAGGACGAGTTCTCAGAAAATTACTCGATTATGGAGATCGTTGCTCCGGATTCGCTGGGCCTCCTGTACCGGATCGGTCGGGAGATTTCCCAGCTGCGGTGCAATATTGAGCTGGTCTTGATATCGACGGAAGGGCACAAGGCTGTCGATGTCTTCTATCTCACTTTTGAGGGCAGGAAATTGCCGTTCGAGCTGCAGCAGCAGTTGAAAGAACAGATCGTCGGCGCGATTGGGTGACAACATGAAGCTGATAAAAGCAATAGTCCGTCCGAGCAAGCTGGAAGACATTAAAGACGCCTTGACCAGGCTGAATGTCGCGGGAATGACGATCACAGAGGTCCGTGGGCACGGGCGCCAGAAGGGCCATACGGCGATTTACCGGGGCAAGGAGTACAACGTAACACTGCTGCCGAAAATGAAGATCGAGATCGTGCTGCCGGATGAGATGGTGGAGGAAACGATACGGACGATCATCGAGACCGCCCGGACCGGCGAGATCGGTGACGGCCGCGTTTTCGTGCTTCCTGTCGAGCAGGGCTACAACATCCGCACGGGGGAGAAGGACATTATTTGAAGGATGAAGGATGAAGGATGAAGGATGAAGGATGAAGGATGAAGAAAGGAAGAAGGGAAGAAGGGAAGCGGCATCGATTCCCTCTTCATCCTTCATCCTTCATCCTTCATCCTTCACCCTTCATCCTTCATCCTTCTCTCCCTTCATCCTTTCCCAAACACCCCCTCGTAAATCCCCCTGATCTTCTCCGTTTGCTCCACGTATCGATCGACTAGTTCCTGCCCCGAGCGAAAGCCCGTATACTTCGCCAAAACTTCGCACTCCCCGGGATCCTTAGGAAACGAATTGGCTGACGTTTCCTCGAGCAGGCGCTGTGCGCTCTCCACGCAGAAAAGGAAGGCCAGCCCGCGTTTCAATTCCCCGGCTCGTTCCTGGTCCAGCAAGCCCCGGGCGGCAAGCAGGTCAATTGCCGCCATGGTATTCGGTTCCCGAACCTCGTTTTGGAGCTCGAGGTACTGGACCATGAACTGAATGTCGAGCATTCCGCCGCGGCCGACCTTGAAGTTGTACCGGTCGGATTCCTCCTCATGGCCGATCTCCAGCTCCTTGCGATCCCTGATGTGAGCCAGCTTGCGTGCGTCGCTCGGCGCCGGAGGGACGCCGAACACGAGGTCGGATAGGGGAACTGAGCAACCGTGCTCATACACGGATCTCGATTTGATCCAGGCCAGCCGCTCCCACGTCTCGGCCCGGTAAAGGAAATACTGCCGCAAGATCGACAACGGGACGGCCGGTGGGCCGTGCTTGCCCTCGGGCCGGAGCCGGAAGTCGACTTTGTAAGCGATCCCGGACTCGGTGTAGCCCTCCAGCTCGTTTCGAAACTCCTTCACGAATTCGTTCAATTCAAGAGCGGTAACAGGTTGAAACTTGTCGTCATAGACGAACACCAGGTCGAGATCCGAGTGGTAGGTGAGCTCGCGGCCCCCCAATTTGCCTAGGGCGAGGAGGGTGAAACGCTGCTTTCGGACGGCCGGCATGCGCTCGAACACCCTTTCCGTGGCCCTTCCTACGCACAATTCCGCAAGCTCGCTCAGACGCTGGCGGGTTTCGCTCTGCCCCGGCTCCAGCAAGTCGCCCACTGCGATCTTGAACTCTTCGCGGCGTTTGAAGATCCGGAGGCCGTTCCGGGTGTCACGCCCTGCCTCTTTTTCCGCCTCTTCCAGCCGACGCAACTCGCCCGTGGAGAAAGGGAGTCGCTGCGGCAGGGAAACGGCATCGAGAAGCTCGGGATTGCGGATGAGCGTCTCCGAGAGGAATTCGCTGGCGGCGAGCAGCTTGAAAAGCGTGCGTCCAAAGGCACGATTCTCGATCAGCTCGGAATAAAGGCCGGCCCGTGAGCCGACCGCCTCACACAATCGGTCAAACCGGCTCAGCATGACGGCCGGCCGCTGGGTAAAGCTCGAATTCTCAACCAGTCTCGGGAGCAGATTCGCGAGCAGATTGCGTATTCGCGACGGTGAGTGCGGATAAGCCGTCGCGTCTTGCAGGATCTGAAGACCCCCGTAGAATTCCTCGGCGTTTGTCACCCCGAACGCCGTCAGCTTCTCCAGTACTTCTTCCTTGCTCAGCTCGTTGTTCAGCACGATCTCCTCGAGTCCCGGGTTATCGTCGTTTGCAGCAAACAGCGAATCATACGCCGAACGGACTGACTGTGCGTAAGCTTCAAGCTCCTGCCTGAACCAGAGCAGGGGAGTGCTGCGGGCCGGATCGTCCGGCTTGCCGCGGTAACCCATGCGCCTCGCGCATCGGGCCAGATCCTGGTCGGATTCCGGCAGCATGTGCGTCTGGAGATCATTCACGAGCTGGAGCTTGTTTTCCAGGTCCCGGAGGTGGAT
>Ga0105091_10001288_pt1 | contig 10911 bp, 13 predicted proteins | sample PPLLak1March2015_FD_87022 | JGI IMG/M metagenome (GOLD analysis project Ga0105091, IMG submission 87022) | Freshwater sediment microbial communities from Prairie Pothole Lake near Jamestown, North Dakota, USA - PPLs Lake P7 Core (1) Depth... | ecosystem: Environmental > Aquatic > Freshwater >... | reverse complement strand
GCATTCCATTACGAAGCACACGCAAGCTGTTGCTGCACCAGTCCGCTGTATCTGAAACGTGAATCCTCAATGAGCCGGCAGTCGGCATTGTTAAATTGAAATTGGGATCCGATCTTACTCCATGTGAATCCTTGGATATTCCATGAAGCCATTGAGAGAGGTGTTCCATCCCCGGAAAGTAGTTGCCATCAAAATAAAAAACATTCTGGTCTGATATCGCCCAGAAATCAGACCGCTGCGGATTGGCGTGAATAGCTTTCACTCCTGATACTGCCCAGGGAGCTGCTACTAAATTGTAGTCGGCCAGATTTTCGCCTTCTGCATAAACTGAAAGCGGTGTATAAACACTATAAAGGTTACATGGATCTATATAATTATCCCACCACCACAAATGCGCACCGCTCTTGGATAAGAATGCCGCCCAGATGCCATTGTGCATTTCAAGGCCTTCCTTCAAATGTGAAACATATGGTTCTGGCATGTTGGCGTCGCCTTCGGGATTGCCGCCAAGGCCAAACTCTGCAAAAAGCACCGGCTTGTTAAAATTCTGAAGAGTCAGGGCTGTTTGCTCTATGAAGTTTGCGGTATTGTTGCCGTAATAGTGATGCTGGACAAGATTTATATCGGGCAGATTCCAAAGATTTTCAAAGCCGCTGCCGTGACTGCTGGTCGTAATCGGATGCCTGAATGGGTCAACACTGCGAATATAAGTTGACATCGTATTATGCCATGCGACCACATTGGCCGGCTGGGTTTTCCATCCGTTTGTCCACTGAACCTCATTAAATAATTCCCAAGCATATATTGCCGTTGAATATCCCCATCTCGCGACGATGTACCTGTATTTATTTTTTGTGTGTTTTATAGCGCATGGATCAGTAAAATATTTGCATGGATCGGGTAGAAAACCTCCATTAGCGATGTTGTATGGATTATTCCCCCAATCAGAGTCAGTATCGGTGCTTACCTGGCCATGATGCTGTAATGCAAATTGAATAGCGATATCATTTTGTTCAGCGATTTCAACATATCTGTCCATCCTCATTGAAGTTTGCTGAGATGGTTTCCCATACCCCTGGAAATAAGTCGTGCCCCATAATCCAATTTTACCTTCGATCAGCACTGACATATCGCTCCAGCCGCCGCTGCTGTCACCATATGGACAACTCCAAAGTCTGACCCAGTTTGCCCCGGCATTATACAATTTTTGAAGATAATAGTCCCACCTATACGTTCCTCCTGCGTTCCATCCAATATTCTGGCCAATATCAATTCGCGTGTCACCGTTACTGTATTTCAAGTAATCATGCTGATTAGGGTCAATTCTGATAAATCCTTTCTTTCCGCTCTCTATACAGCTGAACGTCTTTGCCCCTGTTACAGTTGCCATTCCATCTATATCTTTGACCTTGATATCACATGTATATGACCCGATTTGTTCCGGGGCAAACCTCGCCTTCCATGATATCGCTCCTGTCGTAGGATATGTCTCAGGGTTGCTGCCTGATGGTGCATAGTAGCGGTAATAAAATCCCGGCAAATTTACATCAGTTCCATCCGGCTGATGAAACGTTACCCAAACATCTACTTCGCAAGGCTCGAACGGATTTGTATATGTTCTTGAAAGTGTAAAAGTCAATTCATATTTGGTGTATCTTCCAATCGTAGATGAATTATGAGTTATCCCGCTTATTGTGGTTGCGTTTGCTTCGAAAGCAAATATAAAAATTACCATCAGGTGTGCGGCCGCAATTTGCATCATCTTTTTCATCATTTGCCTCCTTATGCTTGAAAATACATAATAATGCCGCATTTTCATTATACCATAAAAATGGCTGTTCTGTCTATGGAGGATGCACTTAAAAATAACGTTTCGCTGAAGATTATTTCTCAGGAATCTTGATTCTTGCACCGCACTTAGGGCATTTGCCCTTTTTGCCAGCATATTGAGCAGGCATCTTTAGCTTTTTTCCGCACTGACATTCAAACCTGATAAAATCATCTTTTGGTTTTACTTGCGTCAATGGAGGGACTGGCAATGGCATCGCCTCTTGCGGCAGCGGCAGGGGGTCTAAAGGTATCTGTTCGGTCGGCATCAGCCCGATTGGCAGGACGTCTAAAGATATGCTTTTTGGCTCGAACGAAATCGATTCATCCTTTTGGGATGTATAAACCATCTCTTTTTCAGGCGCGTTAAGATAATCGTAATATCCGCTTGCTGGTTCTGCTTTGACAGGTTTGAAATGTTCATCGATTAACTGTAGAAGAGACTTTTCATATTTTTCCATCGTAATCATATTTAGCTTTAGCATTGCTATACCTAAGACGACTCCGCCGGCAAATCCGCCAAGGTGAGCAAAATATGCCACGTGTCCGCCGCCCGAGATTACCCCCCAGACATTGAAGACGATCCAGAACAGAATCATCCATATACTGCTGACAGAAAATTCTTTTATGATAGGACGGAAAAATAAAAAAAATATAAAGTAGCAGGTTATCTCGTTCTCAGGAAAGAAAACAAGAAACATCCCTACTATGCCGAAAATTGCACCGCTGGCTCCAAGACAGCTTCCTCCGACAAATAATAGTTGGCTCAATCCCGCTAAAAAGCCAAGCCCTAGGTATAACGGCACATAACGCAGGTTGCCTATCTTTGCGCAGACAGAGTTACCGAAGATCCACAGAAAAAGCATGTTGCCTAACAGATGTATAATGTCGCCATGCAGCCACATATGCCCGATAAACCCCTTCAGGCGCCATCCGTTTAAAATGTAAGGTCTTACCTCGCCCCAGACATAATATTCGTCTAGTATCGCTCGCTTGACCAAAGTGTCTCTCATTGACCGAAGAGCGTTGCTGGTTGAAGGACGTTCTGAATCAAATCTTCCTATTGTTTTATCAACATGGGTCTCTATTTTTTTAACTGTCTTTTCATCTACCTTGAAATCCTTGACCATGTCTTCAAGAGGCCTGTCTTGATATTCTGCCATTTTTGAGTCTACAAGCCCCTCCCTTGTCATAATGCTTACTTGCTGCAGGACATATATGAAGATTGCGGCCGCGATTATCAGCCAGTTGATAAACGCGAGTCTGTCTTGAGGCACATCCACTTTCCAGGGTATTATCAAGATTTCCTCTCCTGCCTCATGAGTATGCGGTTATAACCCAAAATCTTGTCCTCTAATATTTTTTACCCCATCCCTGCAAATATTATAGTTTTTTTATGCGAAATAATCAATCCCAATTGAATTTATGAGTAGCAAAAGGCTTTTTAAAATGCGGCAAACTTGGAATGGTTAAAATCTATTCCGCAGATTTAAGGCAACCCTTACAAGCATTAACATTACCGGCACCTCCACCAATGGGCCGATGACTGCTGCAAACGCCTGTCCTGAATTTATGCCGAATACAGTTACAGCCACAGCTATTGCCAGTTCAAAATTGTTGCTTGCGGCCGTAAATGACAGCGTCGCGGATTGCGCATAATTGGCTCCGGCTTTTGCGCTCATCAAAAATGTAATAAAAAACATTACTACAAAGTAAATAAGTAACGGCAGGGCAATTCGAAGCACATCAAGAGGAAGCGTCATTATGTATTGTCCTTTTAAACTGAACATAACAAGGATTGTAAAAAGAAGTGCAATCAATGTAATGGGACTGATTTTGTGAATAAATTTATCATGATACCACTGCTTGCCTTTTGCTTTTATCAATGTAAACCTTGTGACCATGCCCGCTATAAAAGGTATACCGAGATAAATAAATACACTTTTTGCAATCTGCCAAATAGAAATATTAACAATGTTTCCGCCTAATCCGAAAACCGGCGGCAAAACCGTAACGAATATGTATGCATACAAAGAAAAGAATAAGACCTGGAAAATTGAATTAAAGGCCACAAGGCCCGCGGCATATTCTGTATCGCCCTTTGCAAGGTCGTTCCAGACAATGACCATCGCGATACATCGCGCAAGTCCGATGATAATAAGGCCCACCATATATTCCGGATAACCCCTTAAAAAAACAATCGCCAGAATAAACATCAGAATCGGCCCAATTACCCAGTTTTGAACCAGCGACAGCCCCAAAATCTTATAATTGCGAAAAACCTTTCCAAGCTCCTCATATTTCACCTTCGCTAATGGAGGGTACATCATCAGGATAAGGCCTATAGCGATAGGGATATTTGTCGTGCCGGATTGAAATTTGTTCCAGAAATCGGCTATAGATGGATTCAACCACCCCCATAGAACCCCCGCAGCCATAGCCATAAAAATCCAAAGAGTAAGATACCTGGACATACATGAAAGCTGTTTAGAGATTGCTTCAGTCATTTCAAATCCTTCAAACTTGGAAATTTAATTTCCGCAGCCGCAATTAGAATTTTTTTTATCTTCACCGCTTTTTAAAGATAATTCTGTTAAAAGTTTATCCATCTCGCCGGCAGCGCCTTTTCTCACCATTTTGCCGACTTCAATGGCTTGCTTGATAAGTTCTTTATCTACATTCAATTCATTCGCTTTGCCTGTATGATACTTCACGCAGGGATGACAATTGCATGCGACCGAAGCACCGATTGCGATTAATTCTTTCGTTTTTGCATCGAGCATTTTGCTTTACCTTTCATTGCTATTCAAAAAGTTATCAGAAAATAAAAACCGGCGGCCAGAAGGATTATCCCGGAAATCCATCGGATTGCAGCATCAGTATTTTTGGCGACAAGGGTCATCTTGCCAAGCGAAACACCAAGTAAAATGGCTCCCAACGGTAGACTGAAGCCAATGGCAAACATAGCTAAAAGAAGTATCGCCCAAAAAATGAGCCCCTGTAAAACTGCAGCGCCAAGGACAATAAATATCCCCGGATTGCAGGCAAGGGAGCACACGCTGACACCTCCTCCCATGAGCAGTCCAGCCAGAACAGCTCCGGTCTTCCCCAGCCTGCTTTTTACCCCATCGAACTTGCCAAATGATATCTTGAATGGCAGAACGTTAAGGGCCGCCAGACCAAAAAAGACAGCTGCTATGCCGGCGAAAATTTTCCAATAGCGGCCAAGCGAGTTCTGCGCAATTTGGCCGACAAAACCCGCGATTCCCCCGATAATCATCAAAGAAATCACCGTTCCTACCGTAAAGAAGATCGCAGATCTGACAGCATCTTTACGGCTGATCTCAATTTTGGTTCCTGAATACCCGACAAGTATTCCCATAGCAGGTAAAGCGCAGCAGGCACTGGTGGCGGCACTTACGAGTCCAAGTATCAGAGCAAAAAAAAGCCCCAATGGTTCGGAAGCTACTCTTTGTAATGTATTCGTAACGTATTCGAGCATTAAATATCCTCCTTATTTGCAACTTGGAGTTGAAGGGCCGCAACCTGGGGTAGAGGGTCCGCAACTTGATGATGGCCCGCAACCTCCTGCACGTGAGGAGGCGACGTATGCCTGCAACAGTTTCTCTTCTGTTATCTCTCCGGACACGGTTCCCATACCCTTGCCTTTGCTTATTACCAGCATACTGGGCAAAGTCAATTGTGAAGCGATACTGGCATATTCTTTAGACATCGAAAACTGTAAGGTATATGAGCCAATTTTTACGCCGCTGGATTTTATTTTTTGTTCGGCGGATGCAATTGCATTTAGACTTTCTTTACTGATTGTGTCGTTATCGTTGGCCGGAATAAAAATAAATACTGCATCCTGATTGGCGGCTAAGTTGTTCAGCTCCTTGAGTGAATTTATAATTTCACCCATTTTCTGGGAACCTTGGGACGATTTGATCGATAGCTCCTTGGCGATTGCCTGATTTAAAACAGGCGCAGTAAATTCGGCTTTCGTATTATCCTGCGCCGTTTGCTTTGCACTATTTGCCTTATAAACAAAAATTCCGCATATTGCCAACAGCACAGCCAGGCAGATTACTATTTTTGCTTTTTTGTTACCCGATGGTTTACCGCAATTACATCCTGGCCCGCAAGCTTCCGACTTTAGATCTTCCATAAATACCTCCAGCGTTTTATCTTATTGTTGTTAAAGTTTATGCACACCGCTAAACACTATCTATCTTGACGTTTTCAATAATCCCGCGTGAGGCGGAACTCTCGTCGTTATCAATATTTCTTTCAGCAACCCTTCGTTTTTTTATCACAACCGCAGTCACATACGGGATCTGTTCCCTGTATAAAACCCTGGATAACAGCAGCTGCACAGCCCACTCCTGTCTTTACGCGGATTGCTTCCACCGGACAGTTTCGGCTGCAAGCCCCGCATTCCATACAGGCATCTCTATCGATTATTTCTGCTTTTTTGTTATTGAGTTGAAAAACTCTATGCGGACACACGGCAACGCACATACCGCATCCGATACATTTATCAACATTTAGTTCCAAGGTAACGACGTCTTCGAGATATTGGAGCTTCATATTATTTCCTTAGATAAAGCGAACTATCACCCAAAATACTATTCCAACAAACGCGGATATTATTTGTAGCGGAACTGCAACTCGCATTTCTTTTTTAACGCCGGAAAGAGAAGTATAGGTTGAAGAGCCTGTAAAATTCATAACCAGATACGAACAAATTGGCAGAACTAATAAGAGCCACGATAATGTATTCGCCCAATTACCTGTCCACGCCACGTACCACAATATGGCGGTTACAAGCAGACCTAAAATAGCTCCTTTAAAGGCAAAACTTCTCCCAGGAATCCAAGGTAACAGCAGCGGCCCCGCAATTGTCCCGGCTAAATAAGCAGTAAAGAGTATAATGGAAGAACCTAAACCATTTCGAAACATCAACTCTCGTGAAAATCCCTCCTGATTCAGTCCGGACAGCAAAAAGAAAACCACTATCGCAACCAGCAGATATTTCAGGCTGTTTATAAATTCAACTGGGGTTAAAACCAGTCTGTCGTAGAATGAGAATTTTACCCGGCGCATTTCCTCGGTTGCCTTCATCCCCGCATCAATAAATGCTTTTATGTCACTGGCTCGAACAGGACCATAAATCACGGAAAACCCGGATCTCCTGCGAACCTCATGCGCACACACGCCAACAGCGCCCAATTGCGGCAGGAGCAATTTGCGATGATTAACAACGCTTGTTAGTCCCGAAACTTCTATCCTGTTTATCAGTTCTTCCGTTCCAAAAGTCCCCTTGCCTGCCGCACACCATACGTTTATGCCTTTTGTATCCAGCACGAGTATCCAGGCTTTAAGTCCTGCAAGCTGACTTCTGAGAACATCAAAGCTGAGCTTGTAATTAGCAGAAACGAGCACCACTGAACTGGAATCGGGATTATTAACAGCATAAATTCCAGGCTCAACTATGTAGCTCGTTCGATTTATGCCCCAACGGACCTTCCAGCCGCCCAATCGGTCTTGTTTACTTAGCGTTGTTGAAACGTTATTTATTAAACAAGCAGAATTATTACCGATAAGAGGTTCGCTCATTTGTTCAAAATCCCTGGCAATTTCTCGATAAAACTTTTTATTTCATCGCGCACACGGCGATAAATATTGAGAGCTTCCTCTTCGGTCTTTGCCTGTTTGGCCAATCTGGGCGGGTCATCGAAACCGACATGCACCACTTTTGTTTTGCCGATAAACACTGGACAGCTTTCGTGGGCGTTGTCGCACACTGTTATCACGTAATCGAAATCAATACCTTTAACTTCATCAAGATGCTTCGAATGGTGCTTGGAAATATCCACACCATCCTCGGCCATAACTTTTACGGCATCGGGATTCAGGCCGCGTGCTTCGATACCTGCTGAATACGGTTCAATCGCATCGCCTTTAAGATGCCGGCACCAGCCTTCAGCCATCTGGCTGCGGCAGGAATTGCCGGTACACAGAAACAAAATTTTTAATTTATTCTTCATTCTCTGGCTTTATAGCAATTACATAGCTGATTTTTGCTGATTTTATGAATTCGCTCCAATTGTTCGGTATCGTCTAAAATCCGTTTATCATTTTTCAAATGCCTTTTCAGCCAATCGAGTATTTCAAACTGTTTTAGGTCTTTACTTTCAGCCAGGCGATAATAAATCCAACGGCCCTCTTTGCGTGTCTCAACTAAACCAGCCTGCCGGAGAATAGACATATGTTTTGATACTGTAGACGGAGCTAATCCCATCATCTCAATTATTTGGCAAACACAAAGCTCGCCCCGCTTGAGCATCATTAATGCCCTAATGCGGTTTTCATCAGACAAAGCTTTTGTTATGTTTAATATTTCAAGCATAATACATCTTATACTTCGCCATATAACGAAGTATTATAAATACGGAAAAAAATGAGGTCAAGTTCATTTTTTACATTTTTAAGGAATTTAAATCTTACTATTTGATTGTCAAAAAATTCAAATCAACTCTATGGAGCAGTATAAACCAGCCAGATGCCGCCTGATATCACCAATATACCGCAAATTTTCTTTAAGATTATTGCGCCTTTAGATTTCTCGTTCCAATTCATATATCGCTGGACGACCTCGGTAAAAGTTCCGGCGAATACAATCACAGAACAGTGTCCAATCCCGTAAAAAGCCAATAGTGCAGCCCCGTATAAAAGGTTCGTTTGCGATACCTTGAATGTCACCCCAAGCATCGGCGCCATAAATGCGAATGTGCAAGGCCCCAGTGCAATTCCAAATACCAGCCCAAGGATAAATGCCGCGATTAAACCCTTGCGTTTCATTGCGATTTGCCCCGGACCTGAAAAAGGATTTTTAATTACATCGAGCAAATGCAGGCCTACGATGAAAAATATGAAAGCGACAATATAATTGCCGTATCTCCCGACATCGCCCATCATCCGGCCGGCTGCCGCCGTAATTAAACCAATTGCCGCTATAGTAATGAGAATTCCTGTTGCGAAAAGTGCGGAGATTATAAATGCCCTCTTGGTTGAAATCCTTCCCTGTTCATCGATGAAACCGACGATTAAAGGAATGCTCGCCAGATGACACGGGCTAAGCACTATGCTCAATACCCCCCATGCAAACGATGCCGCGATTGCTATCATCGCAGTCCCCTCGACCGCCTGCGTTAAATTTGTAAATATCCGCTCTATCATTTCGCTTTGCTCAAATCAACTCCGAATTCCTTCCATTTTGCGAGAATATCCTCTTTTGAAATGAATCCTTCATGGCGAAACAGTTCTTTCCCTGAAGAGTCATAAAAAATCTGCGTCGGTATTATGCTGATTTTGTATTTCTTTGCCTCATCCGGTTTTTTCCAGACATCGATAAAGTCCACCTGGAGTTTGCCATTATACGTGGTTTTAAGCTCTTCGAGGATGGGTGCCATCATCTTGCAGGGGATACATTTATCCGCGCCCAAATCCACAAGTCGGGGCAAGTTAACGGTCGTTTGAGCCGTTTGAGCATATTCAAGATTCTGTGGCTTGCTTTCCATAGTCGCTGCCGGGGTTGGGTCTGACGCTGCGACAGGGGTTGGGTATTCCGCTGAGACAGGTTCAGAAACCGGCCCATTGTTTTTCTGCTTTAATGCGAAAACGGTTCCCACAGCCGCAATCAAAACTAAAACGATTATAATTTTTACTGCCTTACTCATAGGCGAAACTCCTTTAGATTTTATTATCGCTTTTATCCAGTTAAACAAAAGCCAGGTCCCCGCAAGCAAAGCAAGCAGCACCAATGGATTAGAAGGCCCGCCGCTGCAGGGGCACAGCATCAAAATCTTAAATGCCAAACTATTCATTTAGAAACTGTTTAACCTCATCTTTTACATAGGTATCAAAGGCATTCCGCTCATGCATAAGCTCCCATGCTTTTTCTAACTTTTTATATTCTGACTGATTGTCTTTTTTCGTTTTTGACAATACAAGCGTGCCGATTGATATGTCAAACTCCTTTGCGAATTCTTCTCCCCCCGGCTCATCAAGATTAAAAGGAGCCCACATTAATTTTTTATCTGCTATTTCTTTTGCAAAGTTTTTTTCTATGACCCGCTTTGCGTTTGCCTCGATTTTGAGACATCCGGCACATCGTATGCTCCGGTGGAAATAGTATGCGATAACAGCGTCTTCGTTTGCATCCTTGGCAAAGGATGTTATTGAGTTAATATTGGCAGAATTGGAGCTGACTTGTTTTGTGCAGCCTGAAATAATAACAGCCCAAACTGCGCAAATCGTTAAAATCACAAGTTTTATTTTTTTGTTCTTCATAAGTCCCTCATTTCTCTTCATTTATAAACTATTTGCCAGTTTTTTACTTCCAATTGAATAATTGCATACGTTTTCAAGAAAGCATCGTTTTGATTTGTTCAGGTGAAAGAACCTTGCCGATTGCTTTAACCTGGCCATCGATAACCAGCGCAGGCGTCATCATCACCCCGAACTTCATAATCTCGCTAATTTCGGTTACTTTTTCAATCTGGCATTCTACCCCCAATTCTTTTGCGGCCGTCTCGGCATTTATTGCCAATGCCTTGCATTTCGGACAACCGGTCCCGAGAATCTGTATTTTTTTCATTGAATATTCTCCATTAAAAGAAAGTGCCGTAAAGCATCCCTGTAATCGTCGACATAATAATAACAAGTGAAACATAAACTACAGTTTTTTGCGTACCCATAACCGAGCGCAGCACCAGCATACTCGGCAAACTCAGTGCAGGACCAGCCAGAAGCAGCGCCAGCGCAGGCCCCTTGCCCATTCCCGATCCAATCAGCCCCTGCAAAATCGGGACTTCGGTCAGTGTTGCGAAATACATAAACGCACCTGCTGCTGAGGCAAACAGGTTTGCTCGCAAAGAGTTACCTCCAACAGCCCATTCGACCCAGCGATTGGGAATAATGAATACATGGAAGACACGGCCCAGAAGGAATACTGAAATAAGCACACAACCCAGCAGCAACGGCAAAAATAGTAAAGCAAAGAACAAAGTAGCAGAAGTC
>Ga0105091_10001287_pt1 | contig 10916 bp, 11 predicted proteins | sample PPLLak1March2015_FD_87022 | JGI IMG/M metagenome (GOLD analysis project Ga0105091, IMG submission 87022) | Freshwater sediment microbial communities from Prairie Pothole Lake near Jamestown, North Dakota, USA - PPLs Lake P7 Core (1) Depth... | ecosystem: Environmental > Aquatic > Freshwater >... | reverse complement strand
TGAAACCAATACCCGTAAGCATTTCTGAAACTTCAGCATGGGAATAATTTCTACCTTCTGGCATGTCAACGAACATAGCCAAACCAGTTAACGCTGGAGGTACGGGTCCTGTCTTCTCATCATTCAGTAGCCATTCGCTGATTAGACTGACACCATCTTCATCCGGAAGGCTATAACAGATCCTTCTCAACAATACCTTATCATTTTCTACGCTAAGAAAATGTACAATATGAGATAATAGTGCCACATCGCAATGTTTTGGTATTTTTCAAATTATTTTTCTCTGTAACTGTATCAGCACACCCTTGGATCAGATTGCTGATGAAGAAGCATATCTTGTGGTCAAATCTGGTTTTTAAAAGTATAAGCAGTTCAGCAATTTGCTGAAAACGTATATAGGAGAGTATATAATGATGTGTCGACTACAAAAATGTCATGGCTAGTTACTACAAGTATCATTAACAAAAAAACTTATTTGATGACGTTTATTGCTTGGGCCATAATAATGACCGATGTAATCTTTGGCACCTTTTTTGACGTTTTGGGAAAGCCTCTTACTTCTACCTTTGGTGTAATATTATTTATAACAATGAGTATCACTGTATTTTTTGCAGGTCTGTATGCCCTTAGACATTATATGGTTGCATTGCGCAAAGACCTTGAGGCTCCTTCGTTTTTTAATAGGCTGTACAAGGCAACACCTATTTTTCTTTATGCACTTTTAGTCATCTTTGGAGCTATCATTGTTGAAATGGTGTTATTTTCACAATATAGCACTTACCTGCTGATTCTACTTCTCTTAATAAGTGCAGTAGCCATCTTGTTCTTTGGTTTTCGTACTTACAAATTCTTGTCATGGTTTAATTCGAGTGCCAACAAACGACACAATATCATGATATTGGCATTTGCTATATCAGCGATGCTCCTTTGCATCAGCACGACAGTTGCTATTACACTTGATATAAAGCAATTAGTCGTTTCAAGACCACCCTCCATAGATGCAAATTACCCCGCTAGCAATTCTATGGCACACAGACAATTAACTAGTATACAACTTATCATTCATCTCTATGGGTTTCTTGTCCCTCAAGTTACTGCTATTGCTATCGCAGAAACAGTTGCTGTTGCATTTTTCCTTCGTTATTTTAAGGATCAGATAGGAAGAGCAACATTTTGGACACTTATAATTTTACCACCTGTACTTTTTTTAACTGGGGTATTTGGTCCTCAATTTTTAAAGTCAACTGGAAGTGAATTTGTATATATGGAGTCACAGTTCCTTATCTTTAGGGTAATAGGTACCGCAGGATGGGTTGTAGCTGATTTTGTAATAGCTTATGCATATATTTTAGTAGCAAAAACTCTTGGACGGGAAATTGCCTCTTCTCGTAATAAGATCATTAACTATTTGATTATAGCAGCATTCGCAACCATTTTAATTTCTCCAACGACCAATAACTGGATAACCAACAATTCTTATCCACCCTTTGGAGCAATCCAACGTGCCTTTCTTGTGCTTGCTTCTTTTCTCTTTAGCATAGGAATATACTCTGTCGCGCTGTCAGTGGCCCAAGATTCAGAATTGCGTCAATTAGCCAGAAAATATGTAAAGGAGTATTCTCTGCTAGATACTTTAGGTAATGCACAAGAGAACGCAGAGATTATGCGAAAGCTTGTAACACTAATCCACCAACACGCAGATGCTATGGAAAAAGAAACAGGAGTAGAATCTTCAATGTTAGATGATAACGAAGCTAGACAATATATAGACTTGGTAATTATGGAGACTAGAGGAAAAAAGGATGACAGAACAGTCGGCGCCTAGCTTTAAGCTTAGTGTCTAATGCTAGAAAATTAATGGCCGAATCAGTTAAAAATCTAGTTACTTATCTTCTGGTTTTACATGATGGCAAGTTTATGTATTCCTTACTCTAAATTACTTATCACAATTTCATAACAGTAAACTATACAAAATCAACAAGAATTAATGTAATTACATTCCTTAATTCTTTGAATAAACCACGGTAGAATTATTAAAGAAACTTGCATAGCACACAGAGAACTTTCTGACCATCAAGGAAATACCGATGGTTTGGTCCTATTGTATTTTAGTAGATGCTATTCTGGGGGATTTCCAACGTTGAGCCCATTCCCCTAAATCATTAAGTATTACTCCCAGTTCCCTTGCCCTAGCAGTCAACCTGTATTCTACTCTAGGCGGTATTTCTGGATAGATTTTCTTTGAAATAAGGCCTTCCCGTTCCATCTCCAATAGTCTAGCTGACAGTACTGTACTACTAATTCCAAATAATGTCCTTTTAAGTTCATTAAAGCGTATGGCTTCCTTTGTGTGGAGGTTCTTTAATATTAATAATGCCCATCTTTTTCCTAATACTTCCCACATGTTGTTAATTGCTTTGCATTTTTGTTCTTCCTCTTCTTCCACTCCTTTCTGTTCCATTTGGTTTCATATTCTGACTAAGTATTTAAATAATACTAACCAAATTTAAACCATAGTATGTGCATAGCCTAGAAAAAAGTCATCGACTGCCTCTTGCGTACTCTCTCTCCGACATAGCCCAGCGAATGAATACCAACTTTCAGCTTATCTGGTGAGTGGCCGGCTTGCCTTCCAGCCTCTGTAGAGATCAATGAGCGGCCGGAACCTGCGTGTTTCACCGCCTATTATTGCAACCATCAATGGGAGTCCAAGCAAACCAGCACGGACAAATGATTCTGGAGTTCCACCAACGCCTATCCATATCGGAAAAGGATTTTGCAAGGGTCTTGGATAGACTCCCTGGCCACTCAATCTAGGCCGATATTTACCAGACCAATGCACATGCTCATTGTCACGAATCTTTAGCAGTAAATCGAGCTTCTCTTCAAAAAGAGAATCATAATCTTCCAACCTAAATCTGAACAGAGGGAATGCTTCGATGGAAGAGCCGCGACCAACGACCATTTCTGTCCGACCTTGTGAAAGAAGATCCAAGGTTGCGAATTCTTGAAACACCCTTACTGGATCGGCTGCACTTAATACAGTTACAGCACTAGTAAGACGTATGTGTTTAGTTCGTGCGGCTGCCGCAGCTAAGACGACGGCTGGGGCTGAATCCAGAAATTCCCTTCGGTGATGTTCGCCGACACCAAACACGTCTAACCCAATCCGATCGGCATATTCAATTTGTTCGACCAGCCTTTGCAGACGCTCAGATGGGCTGATCTGGAGGCCAGCGTCATCCCACGCGGCAAAGCTATCAATTCCTACTTGCATAATATACTACTAGATAAAGCGACTATTTAACCTCAGTAGTGATTACTAACTTAGTCGGTATTAAATACCGTATCTAGTAAGTGGAAACTTACCGGCTTCTCACCGCCCAGAATCCGGAACGACCGAATTAGGGAATATGTAATAACCTAGGATATATCAAACCTATCTTATTTGCGTTTGACGATAGTAGTTTCGTCTCGGGTATAGAATTCTTTGTTGATTGAGGGCGCTGCACAAATCTCGCTAATCTAAGTATAATGATCTATGTAATTCAGTGTAGTTTTAGGCCAATAAGCCTCAATTGAGAACTGTTGGTTTATTATTAAAGACCAAAGTGACAGCGATCTAGTTTTCCCGTAATGCCTCGTATCGTCGTTGCAAAGCATGATCCATATCTGTCTCTTATAATCTCCTGAATCCAATTATTGGTCTATTATTCAAGTCAATGTGATTACCGAAATATAAGACATAGAAATAGGTAGTTAATGCCAATGGAAGATAATTTCCTTGACTTTCTGTTAGAGTTAACATCATAGGTTTCGATTTCGCTGTATTCCTAATCAGAGTCAATCGCATTTGAGGTATCAGCACATAGGAAAACATCATAAATTTCTGTTTCGATAAACCTATTTCTGGACGTTGGGTTTCTGCTCATCGAAGATAAGCATGTTTATTTTATGGTCTTACCGCCTCTTTTTCGCATAGCAGTATAGTCTTTGTATTTACTAGGGCTAAAGTTCTGAGGGTCATACTTGTGACCAGTTATCTTTTTGTCTGTCCCATCTCCTTTAATTCTGCTGAAAGGTTGATTGTTCTGTCTGGTATTCTTAGCCAATTTCTTCGTCATCGTCCATCGGTAAATGAATTTACTAGCAATTATAATCCCGACGATAATTGCCCAAACCCATAGTGGAGGACCTTCCATTAACATTAATCCTTATCAAATATACTATTTATGATGATCTGATCATATCGTGATACTGCAGGTGAGGGGACGGAATCTAGATGATGTCTTGCTTGTTTGATGCATCTAACCGAAAAGTCTCAATACAGCTTTGGTATTTCTGGTTTTGAAACAACTTTATTAAAGACATTAACCACATATTATCAATATAATAGACGATTAACAATCATCTGATTTCCCAGAAGGTAACAATAACGGTGATAGCGAAGGAGGTAACTAGGCGCAATCTAATTTAAGTTAATCGCTGTACTTATGGCTGTGGTAGAGAAAGGTGACGGTACACTAGACAAGGAAGCAACGAATCATGATGACTTAGTTGATGCATGATCCAATGACCTTAAATCCTCTACTCATTTAGCAAATGCCTATAGATATTGAGAATTTTACTATGATTCAGGGCCACAAAAAGACTGGCATTAAGCCTAATGTTGTAGCTAATTCCGTTATTCTCACACCTTTTTCTAAGCATGACCACAAAGGGTGTACAAAATTTATAGAAATAGTGTTATCCCCGAATCTGGTATTCAAGATTGTAGTCAAATTCGGGGCGCCTTCCTCAACTTCAGTCCTTAGGGAAGTGGTTAGCCTGTTATACCTAGGATGGATGGGTAGCCATACATACATTCTGGTACTCGAATATATCTTTGCAGTGTGCTAGCATGATTTATGTTCTCTGTTAAACAGTACTGGAATTGCGAACATATTTTGTTGTAGTGTTACTTACTTACTATTTACGCGCAAAGATCTCAATTCCCTGTCTAAGATAACATACATGAATCACTTTTTAGAAAGTAAGACGCTATAAATATTATGACATACATGTCCGAAGAGGAAATTAAAAAATTTCTTACGCAAGGTACTTTTACGGCAAAAATTGCCACAGTCAAGAAAGACGAAAGCCCCCATGTTGTTCCAATTTGGTTCGTATTAGATGAGCAAAATAATAAAAAAGTTAAGAAAATAGGAGATGTCATTTTTACCACCTACAAGGATTCACTGAAGGCAAGAAATATTGAACGTGATAATAGAGTAAGTATTTGCGTAGACGATCAGACACCTCAGTTCTCATTTGTAACTATTAGTGGTACTGCAAAAATATATCGTCATAAACGGAATGAACTTTTAAAATGGGCTACCAAGATAGCAAGACGGTATATGGGTAAGAGTAACGCAAAAGCATATGGTGAAAGAAATAGTACTGAAGGTGCCGTTCTCGTACGCATAAAACCTACGAAAGTAATAGCAGAAAAAGATACAGCTGAATGGGAATAATAGCAATGATGACGATTATCTTCACATTGAAATAATTACAATTACTTTGGACGTACATATATCTGCCACTTTCGATGGTGTGTGTGTCGCTAGTGATAAGAGTATCATCATCAACGGAAGTTAGGATTATTTTTATTATGCAAATGTTCAATCTTTCGGTTCCTTCCGGTAATTTTCGTCGGAATACGCATTATTTTTTCCAGTTTCACATTCATCGTAAGCTGAATAGACGGATACTCTTCTTTTCCTGCAAGTATAATAGTATATTTCAATCTATTTAAGAAAGCCATCAGTTAGAGTGATTGCGATCTTCTTTATTTGGTAGTTTTTCATCTATATCAACATTTGTTAACAAAAATACTCTTTCCAGTAGTTGACTTAGACTAAACACGGAATAACACAAAACTTTCAACGTCAAAAAATGTCCGACGAAGTAAAATCCAATAACTACTACTTTAATAAATGCATTCAAAGAAGCTGCCTTTAATCCTCAAAGTGGTATCAATATTGATAAGTAGGCATTTGATGAATTGTTAGAAGAAGCGTCGAAACTATACAGTAGTATTAATGTAAGGGATTCAATCGCAAATCAAGAGTTTTCAATAGCTGGTGTTATCAAAATATTCTTGAGGGGAGGAAAGAGAAAGATCTTAATGTAGATAATTATCACTTTCAGAACCCGAAAAGAAAAACAGCAATTAACAGAAACAGCTAGTTGGTATCATAAAATTCATTCATTAAAAACTTATCAGAAGCAAGCCGTATCTAGCATCGCTACAAAATATTAGTGTATAGAATGCTTGCTACATTTGATACTCCTGCAGGTCACAGAAAGCATCACCAAACATTTCATGGAGGATGGAAGAACCAAAGTCAATAGAACAAGCAGAGATTTTGAGGCTTGATCAAATTCAATTGATGTATGTAAATAGTCACAAAGATTTCCTCTTGCATTAAGCTAATCTGGGATACATTTATGTCCAATTATTACTATTATTACATGGAATGGCCAAATTGAAGAATAAGGCTAGAAGAAGAAGTAGAAGCAATATACCCGGAAAACGTAGAAAGGCAATAACGATAGAGAATATGGATATACTATTAAGGTTAGGAGAACAGTATAACACGAGTTACGATTTTGAGGCATCGCAATGGTTCTGGAGCAAATTACATCAAAATGAAATCCCCTCTACGATTGAAGAGTTCGAAAGCAAGTATCCCCAAGGAAGTAGAGAATTTCAATTGTTTGAAAGATTCACCTCAAAGTTTGAATTAGCAGGATTACTTATCGAATATGGTTTTCTTTCTGAAGATCTTTATTACGATAGATACGGAGGACTGCAAGCAGAATGGGAGCGAGCTAAACCAATTATCTATGGGATAAGAAAAGAATGGAATGACCCAAGATTCAGAGAGAATTTTGAGCTTCTTGCAAAGAGAGGATATGAATGGCTAGAGAAGCATCCACCTAGGGTAGATGTGGAAGAATAAAATCATACTCTGTTCTGATTTCAGATAATTCTACTTTGAGTTTTCATTGTGTTTTGCATATAAGCCAATTTTAAATGAATAAAACCAAGATATTATCTTATATGCTTTACAGCAATAAATGAGAATAATATGTTATCCAAAATCTCAGGAATTAGTCAGTCAATTTTTAAAGGTTCTAGTTTTTGTAGCACAGATAGCCTTTCAGAATAATTTAATTAATTTAAGAACATCCATGAATCCAATAAAAAATGAACCATTTCTCTTCGCCTGCTGTGAACTTAAAGAATTTACTGTTTGTCGACTTGGGTTTTATTTCACTATCCAATTGTTCTAGTTCTAGCCTGCACTTTTGCTCCTCAGATAATGACGAACGTATTGCCGCCAATCCGTGGGGAGTTTGTTAAATCCTAACAAGGTTATTACGGTAATACCCCACAATGTAGGCCTGAGTTTCATTTAAGGATTCTCAAACCGAACTGGCGCAACACAACCAAAATTCTGATTTCTCATATATAGATTAAGGTCTGTTTGTACCCAATAGCCGGTGACAACTTTGACTATAAGGACATGCACTAGAACTGGAACAGCTACAAGACTGGTTTTCAAATCTAAATTCATTGAGTTTCGGCTCTCCAAATGCATTAATAAACCAGAAGAGTAAAAAAACGGCAGTGACTGTCACTAAAAAAGCTACAAAAATAGTCTTCTGAAATTCATCCATTGTTCTCTACCATCTAGCCTCAAACTATATTACCCATAATTCTACACGGCTAACATCCTAATAACACAATGGGAATCGTAGCGCATTATCATTGAGTACTGGCCCACGTACATTTTAAAAAATTAACTGAGGTGTAGATCTCCTCATACTTCTTCGACAACGGCAAAATAAGATCATCCTGACTCGGTTGATACAAATGAACGCCTAGAAAATATGGCATTATGACCATTCCATAACAGCAAAGCGTTCTTTTGTTGTAACTGTCTTCACTGACTGATAAGTTGACCGTCAGGCGTCGTCTGACTGGCCAAAATGCTTAGGCTATGCGGGACAAATGAATTAGGTTACGTTACGTTCTGAATGATATTTTAAGGTAGCAAATGAAAACCAAGGGGGTTAAGATTCCCGTAGGTAAAGAGCCCCTTTACCATTGGAAGAAATAGGATAGGTAAGAAAATGTTTCATGTAGCATGTCAGTTCTCATACCGAGTAACTTAAACATATTTGTAATCTCGGCGGTCTATATATGTTTATATATCTTAGTATTTGCATCTTTGCCAATCTAAGATGAGCGATAATCAAGGATCCTACGCGGCCCGATTCAAACTAGATACACGTCCACCTCCTGATCGGCTTGCTAAAGAACATTGTATGGCAAATTGTGTTCAGATTGAAAAGATAGGAAGACATCGAGACGAACAAGTTCGTATAGAATTTCACACGGCAAAGGGAACTATTAGTGCAATTTATACAGTATCTGTATTTCACAATGATGACGCAGATCTTGTGTTGCTAGGCAGAAAAATTAAAAACCAGCTACAGAACTGTCAACTCTCTAATAACGAGTGCAGAGGCGAGGCAATATCTCAGATCATGATAGAAGATCTTGATGATGATAAGGAGGCAGAGAAACGCGGTGAATTGATTGAACATTTGAATCACGACGGCCAAAATCACAAACTAGTGGTGATCGCGCCTCACGGCGGTGAGATCGAAAAGTGGACTGATAATGAAGCAGAATACGTCGGGAATCATTTTTCATCTGAGCATGTATCTCTATGGGTATGTAAGGGTTTTAGTAGCAAAGACGATGACGATGCATTTGAGCGCTGGCATATCACTGCGACAGATATTACCGAAAAATCATTCCCCGGGCTTAACACCATTTTTGGTCCAAAGTTTGAATATTCCATCGCCTTTCATGGGTGGGACGAAGATTTCATTTGCGTCGGAGGAAACACGGCAAGCGCGAAAGATGGTTTGATTGGGGAAATCAAGGATGCAATCAAGAATGATCTAATAGCAAGGGGCTGTAACATTGACGTCAAGGATTACGATTGTCCTGAAGGATTTAACGGCAATAACCCGAAGAACATCGTAAACCGACTAGGCATAAAAGGTATACAAATTGAACAATGCATGGAAGCCCGTAAAATATACCATGATGATATTGCGCAGGCAGTTGCTGATGTCATCCGTCCCAGGATCAACATGTAAATGTATTGGCCTTTGAGATTACTACTAACGTCAAATTGAGGGCTCAAAATGACCTAGTTGGTTTGAGAAATAGTAAAGCATCTTAAGAATAGAGTCTTTATCTTAGATATAACTGTGAAGAGGTGTGAAGAGATTAGTAACTCTAGAACAATCCCAAGAAAGATAATGTATGGAACGATTCTTTCTGTTGGGTCAAATATTGTTTATCGCCTTCAAAAAATATCTAATGCCAAAACATCAGGCTTAACCTGAATGAATCAAACAAATCTTCGTGACTCGTTGCCTCTTTGTCTAGTGCATCTTCCCCATTTTCTACAGCAGTTCTTAGACAAAAGCAGCTGTTTAGTTAGAAATGATGAACCATTAGATTCCTGTGAACATAATAGAGAACTAGATCCAGATTTTTGTGAGATAATAGAGGATTAGAAATGAATAACCTAATTTTTCTTGTAACAAGCCTAACAAAGACAGACTGTGACCAAATAAAGGATAATCCTGTTGAAATAGACGATCATGAACGCTACAAGAAGAAAATTGGAAAAAGTATTATGATGATGATGATGGATTTGAAGATGGACAAAGTAGTAACCGTTTCAATGAGGATAAAGACAATGGATGTGATGCGTGCAGAAATAAGTACGAAAATGGATTTGATGCAGGCTGCCAATCAGTAGAGGGATGATCCAGTTTGTACTAGTCCCTTTATAAGATATTGCCTAACTCACGGTACAATGTAAATATCAGGGTCTGGCGATCTTGATTTAAAACCAAAATCGGTTAAATTACCCAATGTCTCGGATGTAAGATAGTTAATGTCTCCGCATTTTTTTGCACGCTATTAGGACAATAAAGGGAGTATTTGGAAGGTACTATATCAATGACATTAGCACCAGTCAATATCGTAGTACTATTTCCAATGCCATTGTTCAAGTGCATAATTTCCACTCTCGTCTGCCCCACCCTTAAATATGAGGAGTATATTATCCAAAAAGGATAGTTTCCCTGTGGAATTTGTGCTATATGCTGAAGCCCCTTGATAATCCGTACCATTAAATACTTCTATGAACGTATAGTTTGCCGTTTCACCATCCTTGGTCGTTATTACTCCATGCCCCTGATCAAATGTTTGATTGTTACCTTTGGAGACACTGACATACTCCCCTGCTTTAGAGTATTCTATGTTACCATTCATCGTTCCATTAGAAGTAAAAGTGTATGTTGATCTGTTAGGGCCAATTTCTTTCTGAATTATATCCGCTCCCTTTTCTACAAAAATTGGTTCTCCTAATGTTGCTGACTGAGCATAACCAGTATTAAAAAGAATAGTATTGGTTCCTGTTCCTCCAATTAGTAATAACATGACGGCAAATCCTGCTGTAATATTGATAGTGAATCTCTTTGTATTCATTTATGATATTGAAATCCCAAGGAGGTATATAAGATCTTCCCTATTTGGATATTCTATGTAAAATCTACCCAAAAAACGCAAATTATTCATGTTTTTTGAGTTCATTCTCTAATGTTATCACATTTATCGTCTCACATTTCTCACACTTTGCACACTATCTAAGTAGACATGATTAGTACTACCCAACTTCGTCTGTGACAAATCATAATAGAAAAGCAATGGCATCTGATGGAACTGCAAAGCAACGAATAGTTGCCAACAAACATTCTATTCTCTGAGTGATTGT
>Ga0105091_10001286_pt1 | contig 10920 bp, 9 predicted proteins | sample PPLLak1March2015_FD_87022 | JGI IMG/M metagenome (GOLD analysis project Ga0105091, IMG submission 87022) | Freshwater sediment microbial communities from Prairie Pothole Lake near Jamestown, North Dakota, USA - PPLs Lake P7 Core (1) Depth... | ecosystem: Environmental > Aquatic > Freshwater >... | reverse complement strand
CCTGGGCGATATGGTGAAAGAAATTTATACCTTCTGCATGGAGCTAAAATCAAGACAATTCGATTTAGTGATCAACCTGCAATTTAACACACTCAGTACCATTCTTTCCTATTTCAGCGGTTTTGAAAAAATCATCGGCCCAGCCTGGGATACCAAAGGGAACTCTTTTTTATACGGTAATGAATGGGTCAAATACACCTGGGATTGTATTTTCAGGGGAAAAAACCGCGCGGAAAACACCTATAACCTCTGTGACCTCTGGCAAAAAATGGCCGGGGTTTCTGCGGAACCCTCCGAGCTGTTCTTCTATATTTCCGATTTGTCCGTTCGGCGAATAGAGAAAATGTGGAAAGAAAATCAACTGGAGAATAAAACAGTTGTAACTATGATACCGGGAGCAGGATGGCGGGCGAAACGGTGGCCGGAAGATTATTATGCCCTGCTGGCAAACAGGTTGATGGAAGAAACAGGGGCTTCCATTGTTTTATGTGGAGCAAAAGAAGAGACCGAACCGGTTAAACGGGTTGAAAGTCACATTCATCACCCGGTACTCAACTTGTGTGGGAAAACATCTTTCCATGATATGGCTGCTGTAATGAAAAAGAGTTCAAAAATCGTGGTGAATGATTCCATGGCTCTTCACCTGGGCTGTGCAGTCAAAACACCCGGTATTGTTTTTTTTGGGCCCACTTCTCCAAAAGACAGCGGCCCTTACGGTTTTGATAAAATCAAGGTATTGCAATCCGGCGAAACATGCAGTCCGTGTTTCGGCGGGTGTGCAGACATGCCTTGCATGAGAAATATCACGGTAGATATGGCTTTTGAAGTTTTAAACTCCCTCTGAGTAGGGAAGGATAGAGGATCGAAGAAAATGAAAGAAAATAGTTTTGTAATCGGCTTAGACCTTGGAGGTACAAAGGTCGAAGCGTGCTTGATGGATTCAAATCGAAAAATCTATACACGGGAACGAACGTTGGTAAATTGCGATGAAGGTTTGGACAATGTGATTAACACCATTGCCGGGCTTATTAAAGCAACAGCGGACGGTAAGCCTTATGCGGCGGTTGGAATGGGCACACCGGGAACGTACATCGTTGAAGAAGATAAAATATACGGTTCTCCCAATTCCCGGGTATATGAGACCCCCGGTTTTATTCGACGTTTAAAAGAGGTCCTGGGTGTGCCGGTACTGGTGGAGAACGATGCCAACTGCCTCGCGTTGGCTGAATTTTTCGCTTCGTGCGAAGGGAAATACCGGTACGTTTTGGGAGTCATAATGGGTACAGGTTTCGGCACGGGTTTGATCCTGGACAATAAACTCTACCGGGGTGCCAGGGGCGGAGCCGGTGAAATCGGTCACACCACCATCGTATATAACGGGAGATTATGCGGATGTGGGCGAAAAGGATGCGTCGAAGCCTACCTCTCCGGTTCCAGTTTGACCCGCCAATACCGGGAAATGAGCGGGGAAAAATTGGATGTACCTGAGATTTACTCCCTGTATCTTAAAGGTGATTCCCACGCTGTGCAACTTTTTACCGAAAGTTTCAAGATATTGGGAGATGTATTATCCGGTGTCGTGAATGCCCTGGACCTGGAAGCGATTATCCTGGGCGGCGGTGTCTCCAATATCCCGGAATGGTATAAAAAAGAAAATGTTCCTTACTATATGAAAAAAGCTTTGTTCGGTATTCCCCGGGGCGAAATTCCATTGATTAAAGCCAAATTGGGGGATTCTGCCGGCGTTGCCGGCGCAGCGTACCTCGCCCTTCGTGAATTGGGCATTATGTCTTTCTAACCCACTCGGTGTCCCCGCCGTGCGGGGGGTTATTTTTCCCCTTTTTTTTACGAATTCAAAATTTGTTACACAAAAAATTTAAAAATGATAGCAAAAAATGAGATTCTATGATATAATATTTAACCATACGAGGTCATTGATGAAAAAAGAAAAATTGTCAGACCGAATCTGCCACTACGTGTTTACCCGCAATGATGAAGATTTATCCGTGATTAAAGTCGAAGGTATCGCAACAACTTTCGATGTCAACCCTTCTTATCTGTCACGAAGATTCAAAGACGATAAAAGCATGACATTAAACGATTTAATCACTTATGAAAAAATGCGGCGATCCGCTAATATGCTTGCCAAAGACAAAAACCTATCCATCGTTTCTCTTTGCGAACGTACAGGATTCTCTCGCTCCGATTATTTTGTTATCCTGTTTAAGCATTTTTTTGGCGTTCATCCGAAAAAATTTCGAGAAATGAGAAAAAGCCGGATTCATCTCAATTATTAACCGGCTCTTTTTTTGATTTTAGAAAGAATTACCCAGCCTTATATAAAAAAGCGGCGAACGGTAGGGCTTTTGTGCAAACGCAGCCCCGGCGGATAAGTAGAAGCGATAGTCTCCCAGCAGCGCAATCGCAGTCATTTCTATTCCCGGCGAAATAAGAGGGTCGAATGTTATCTTTTTGTTCCACGTATTACCGATATCTACAAACAGCGATAAATAAAAACGTTCGATACTTCTAAGCACGAGGAAAACGTTTTCTACTTTAGCCAATGATAAGCGATATTCGAAGTTCATTAGAAAACCGCCGGTCCCGGAAATATGACCGGAAGGATACCCCCTCATTAGCTTTAAAACATTATTCCCCGGGATTGTACTCGAATCATTCAACTCCGGTCCGCCCATCCGGAAAATACGCCGGGACTCTCCCCAGGAATTGACCATTCCCAGGCGAATCGCGATGACATTCGGCCGCCACAGCGAAATATAATGCCTGTATTCCATGGCTATCGTATTGATATTAAAACTGCTCCCTAAAAATCGAAAATCCCGCGAATAGGCGAAAGCCAAACTCAACCCGTCGGAATTCGAAAAAGCATCGTAATACCGCTTCACCGAACTATGCATATACCCCAATTTTATACCGTTAAATATATATCGGTTCTCCTGCGGTTGAGGCAGCTCCAGGTATTCATCCATATCCTTTTCAAAGTGAAGACCGGCAAGAAAGTGAGACCGGTATTTCTTCCGAATAAACATCGGGAACAATAACTCCCCTTCGATTGTTTTTTCATTGTGGTAGAAGGTTCCCATCTCCGAATGACGATCATAATCGGACAGGTTGGAATAACGCAGCGACAGGGAGGGATACAAACCGTTAAACGTGTAATTAAAATAAATCCCCGGTTTTCTCATTTTAAAACTGTAATAAGTCGAGAGTGTGAACGAATTCCGGCGCGGTAGATCGCTGCTGCTTAAATAGATGCCGGGCTGGTATTCATTCCCCGCATTCCTGAATGTCCCACTGATGTATTTCGGTGCCAATTCCCGCAAAAAACGATAGGCCTTTACTTTCGGTTTCGCCGTGCCCGGTTCGACTCCACTACTATAACCGGGGGATAAATCTTTTCCCGCTTTCGTGGGGGATGCAGTCACGGGGAGAATTCGAGTATCTTCAATCCCCGGCATATCCACGAGTCCAAGGTTAATTCCATTGGCATCGAAAACAGCGCCGACAATTTTACCGGGTTGGTCGGTAAGACAGAAATGCAGGAAATCCGGGAGCAATGGGTCGGTATATAATCGAATATTTCCTTCTTCCGTGTTTATGGATGCTAACCGGTAGCGGTCGGAATCCCGGCAAATAAAATAAATATCCGTCGCGCTCTTCCATACCGGGTAATAACTTTTTTCATGCCCCGCCGTCAGGTTCTTAATCCATTCTCCTTCCCGCGTAAAAAGCCCAATCCCCCACTCTTCGTTTTTTTGTTTGATAGAAGCCGCAATATACCGGTCATCGGGCGAAACAGACAGGAAAGCAATGGATTCGAAACCGGTTGAAATGACTTTTTCTTCCCGTGTTTTTAAATCGAATTCCGCCAGGTGCGACCTGGAATTGATTCGTTTGACGCAGATAATTTTATCCCCTTTATCGCTGTCGTGGAATTGGACCGGGTAAGATAGCCGGCTCCCACCGGTCAAACGGTCTACTAAACCGGAATTCAAATCCAACCGGTAAATATCCGAGTAATCGTAAAACGACCTCCAATAATCCGCCGCTGAAAAATAAATGATGTTTTCTTTTTCATTAAAGAAACAGGTGCTGATCCCGGATTTTTTGTAAAGCCGTTTTTTTTGACCCGGAACCCTGTCCAGTTGGTAGATACCCGGGTACTCGCTGAGATTGTGCTTAATGTAGAGGATTTTTTTCCCGTCGGCGAAAAAGGGATTTTGGTTATAAAAGCCATCCCGGTCCAGGAAATCGACTTTTTTATCGATGGGCGGGGCGCTTTTCGAAGCTTGGCCCGAATGGTACTGGAGAAACTCCCGCCATAACGCGGTTATTCCTTTTTTAAACGTTAATTTAAAGCGCTGGCGCAAGGTTATCAAATGCGGTTTGAAACCCGGTTTCAGGGTAAAAGGTATGGGGTAATAGGCGAAACTGTGGACCAGTTCCTGGACTTTTTGCAAACCGTATTTCTCTACAAGGTATTCGGTAAATGCCGAGCCATAGAGGTACTTGGCTGTGAGACCCGGCCAGGGTGTCGGGTTACCCATGATCTTTTTCCAGGGCGGAATTTTGCCTGCCCTGGATATTTCGCGCATCATGATTTTATAGTCCGGTGTGTTGAGACGTCCCCCACTGTTGGTTTTCGATTCCGAATAAACCGCTAAACCCTCCATCATCCAATCCGGCATATATACGATGGGGTACAAAACAGGATTAGACCCCACTAAATTCCGTAGAAAGTAGGTTAAACCGGATCCGGCATTATATTGGTATAAATGAGATAATTCGTGGGAGAGCACCATCCGAATCCAATCTTTACCGCTCCCGATCTGGGAATCCGGCGGGGGCGTAAAGAGAAAAATTTCTATTTGATTGTAAGGATAAAATGTAGCGATACCGTTGGAATAGTCGGCACTATCGTTGAGCAGTATCCGGATTTTCCCGTGTATTTTGGTGGAATCGTTCCACAGTTTTTCCAGTCGGTGGAAAAGTTCATGGGCGGTTTGAATCGTATAATAGGCTTCTTCATCGTATCCTTTGGGAAATACGACGACAAAATGCGAGTCGGATATTTCTTTCCATCGGATACCCGGGTGAAACCGTTCCGAATCCCCCTGCAGAAACAAGGGGTATATGAAAAGTGTAACCAGGATTAAGGGCAATATGCGGGCGGTTTTCATGTTTAATCCCCTAATAAAGAAGGGTTATTAATGGTTTTCAAGGTATCGTTCCGCATCGATGGCCGCCTGGCATCCGCTTCCTGCTGCCGTGATGGCCTGGCGGTAGTTAGAGTCCTGGACGTCCCCGCAGGCAAAAACACCCGGGATGTTGGTGGACGTGATCCGCGTTTTATCCGTGGAGGTGACGATATAACCTTTGGGATTAATTTCCAATTGTCCTTCGAATAGTTTTGTATTGGGCGTGTGACCGATAGCCACAAACATCCCTTCTATTTTCAGCACCCGTTTTTCACCTGTTTTAGTATCGACCAGTCGGACTCCTTCGACTTTCTCGGACCCGATCGCATCTTCCACGACGGTGTCCAGGAGGAATTGGATTTTCGGGTTTTCTTTTGCTTTTTGGATCATGATTTTGGAAGCGCGGAATTGGTCTCTCCGGTGGATGACATAGACTTTGGAAGCAAAACGGGTTAAAAAGGTAGCTTCTTCCATAGCGCTGTCGCCGCCGCCCACCACGCAAATTTCTTTTCCTGTAAAGAAAAAACCGTCGCATGTGGCGCAGGCACTTACGCCCCGGCCCATTAACCGTTTTTCATTGGGTAAGCCCAACAGGTTGGCTGTTGCGCCCGTGGCGATGACCAACGCATTCGTTTCAAAAACCTCGTCTTCTAACCATATCGTTTTCTTCTCCGCTGTTAGTTCCACTTTTGAAACGTCCCCGCTTACGAATTCCGTCCCGAAGCGTTCTGCCTGGGCTTTTAATTCATCCATTAATTCCGGGCCCATTATTCCTTCTTTGAAACCCGGGTAGTTTTCAACTTCCGTAGTGATCATCAATTGACCGCCCTATTGGAAACCTTCGATCACCAGGGGTTTCAAGTTAGCCCTGGCCGTATATATCGCCGCTGTCAGTCCTGCCGGACCTGAACCTATTATTATAACATCTCGTTTTTCCATATTTTGCTCCTTTACTATTACTATTGCTGTTGTTCGTTTGCTTTTTTTTCAAAGAATGAAAGTCCTGTGTTTTGAATCTATATCTACAGGGAGAAATAATAGATCAATTAGTGGAAAAAGTCAACCACACTACGTGTTCTAAAATATTGTAAATCCTTAAAAGCTGTGATACACTCTTAATTTGAAACTGGAAAACGATGGCGAATTATTTTCTTGAAAGCCTGTCTATAATGCTGTTAATAAGTCAATAAGGAGTCCGTTATGAAATACGATTACGCTGCGTCGATTAAAGAAAAATTCCAGGCCGAAGCCGACCCGGTCAAAGCCGACCCGATGAAAAAATATATGAAAAACCGGTTTGATTTCTTGGGCCTTTCCAGGCCGCATCGGACATTGGTGCAAAAAGAATTTTTAAAAAAGGACCGGCTGCCCGGGCTCGATCAGGTTGAAGGTATAATCAAACAACTCTGGAACTTGCCTGAAAGGGAGTACCACTATTTTGCGATGGATATGGCGGAACACTTTATAAAGAAGTTCTCGGAGAAAGATATCGAGTTATTCGAGTACATGATTACCCATAAGTCCTGGTGGGATACAGTGGATTTGATTGCAACGCACATGGTGGGGGCTCATTTTAAGCGGTTCCCACGATTAGTAGGTCCTTATACCGGGAAATGGATCGAATCCGGCGATATGTGGCTTCAGCGTACGGCAATTCTATTTCAATTGAAATACAAAATCGGCACCGATGTGGAATTATTGTTTCGAATGATCACGCCCATGTTGAATTCCACGGAATTTTTTACCCGGAAAGCCATCGGGTGGGCGCTGCGGGAGTATTCCAAAACTGCCCCGGAAGTGGTCCTGAATTTCGTTGAAAGCCATGCCCTTTCACCTTTAAGCCGGAAAGAAGCGTTGAAAATTATCGATAGGAAATGATAATACACAGATATCCCATACGGTGGGGATTTTAATTAATTCTTATCGTTATTTTTCAATTTTTGGTCGATGTTGTTTTCCAGCATTTCCAGTTCCGGTGTGGATTTGATTTGTTTAGCCTGGGTGATGGACATTTTGGCTTTGAAGTATTCTTTTTGGTTGAAGAATTGATAGGCTTTATTGAGGTATTCGTTGAATTCTTTATCTTTAATTTTTTGGATTTTCTTTTTGAGGGTTTCGACTTCGTCGCCGTTTTTCATTTTTGTTAGTTCGTCCAGGAGGATCGAGGCGCTTATATAGTCGTCTTTTTCCAGGAATTTTAGGGCGTTTCGGTATTTCTCCCGGAATTCTTTTTCTTTTTCGGGATCGAGAGGCGGGAGAATGGGATCCTTGGCGGTAGTCGAAGTGGTAGAAGTTTGATTTGAAACGGTTAATGAGGGTTTTGTGTTGGAATTTTTGCCTGGTTTTAAAAGGAAGAATAAGGCGATGATGATGCAGGCAGCGATAGTAATGGCTCCATAAAGGAATAATTTATCGAAGTGGGATTTATTGAAGTGGGGAGGTTGGTTTTTTTTGTTTTGGGGGGGTAAGTCTTGTAGTATGGAGACGGGTATGGGAGTGGAAGTAGGAGAAAGTGCAGGACTAGGTGTTTTATGAAGGGGGGCTGTAGGGTTTTGGTCGGTAGAAGGGATGAGTACGGTTGCCTTGTTTTCATTGGAGTTAGGGATTAGTACTGCTTCCTGGGTTTCGTTGGAGTTGGGTATTAGTACTGCGGTGGTTTGTAGGGTTTTTTCGAGAGATGAGGCCGGTTGTGGTTTATGTCCCGGGGTAAGAGGTTCGGGGGTGTGGTGCATGACTGATTTTTTGAGGATATCGTCCAGAATTTCGCGGAATTGAGCGCTGTTGGAGATACGTTCTTCTATATTTTTTGCCACCATTGCATCGATGAGAGGTTGGTATTGGGATAGTTCGTCGGGGAGGGTAGGAACCGGGGATTTAACTTGTTTAATAACAATAGCCATAATGGATTCGCCGTCATAGGGTTTAGAGCCGGTTAGCATTTCGTAGAAGACGATGCCGAGGGAGTAGATATCGCTTCGCCCGTCGACTTGTTCGGCTTTGCATTGTTCCGGGCTCATGTAATGGACGGTGCCCATGCTCATGCCGTCTTTGGTTAATTGGTCGTTGGTATCGAAGACCCTGGCGATGCCGAAATCTACCAGGACAGGGGTGTTATCTTGTCTGAACATGATATTGTCCGGTTTGATATCCCTGTGGTAGACGCCCTGGAGGTGGGCGTAATCGAGGGCTTTCATGATATCCAGGATGATATCGATGGCTTTTTCCGGGCTGAGTTTTCCTTCGGAGCTTACCATCATGCGTTCTTTGAGGTTATCCTGGAGGTATTCCATAATGATATAATGGAAATCATCGATGGTCCCGGTGTCGAAAATCTGGATTACATTGGAGTGGGAGAGCATGGCGGCGGTTTTGGCTTCTTTATCGAAGCGGGCGGGGGTTTCTCTGTTTTTTAGCAGGGAAGGTTCGAGGACTTTTATAGCCACTTTTCGATTCAGTTTTTCCTGGATGCCCAGGTAAACGGTGGCCATTCCTCCTTCAGCTATTTTGCTGATAATCCTGTACCCCGGGATTTGGAGCGAATAGTTCATCGGTGTCTCCTGTGTTCCGCTGTATACATTTTATGATACCCTTTTTGCCATGTAATGGGTTTTTCTCTTTCGTTTTCGTTACACTTAATTCTCATTCCGTATTCCTGGTATAATTACCGGGGGGATTATCCCATTTTTGAAAAATATTTTCAAGTCATATTGAGGAAAAAAGTTTGCCGGTACTTCAAATCCTGCAAAAAAGTTGTACTATAAGCGTATGAGAGGTCAAAATGAAGACCATAAAATATATTGTATATAAGGAAGGTAAGTATTATGTTTCTCAATGCCTTAATGTTGATGTATCAAGCTTCGGCGAAAGTATAGACGAGGCCGTCTTCAACCTGAAAGAAGCCCTGGAATTGTATTATGAAGACGAACCCCTGGAAGAAAGCTGTGTAGACATTGATGAAGTAATGATCGGAGAAACCGTATTGAATGGCTAAAATGTATTCATCAAAGCATATTATCAAAATCTTTGAGTACCACGGCTTCAATTTTGTTTCACAGAGGGGCGGCCATAAAAAATTTAGAAGTGGTTCAAGGATTGTTATTGTACCGGACCCAAGAAAAGAAATCCCATGGGTACTTTTCGTTCTATATTAAAACAAGCGAATTTAAAGCCGGGAGATTTTAAACTGACTGAAAACTAATTTTTTCAAAAGCTGCCGCAGTGGTACAGCAAACAAGAACTCCATTGGGGCATATATAATGTAGTTATCGGCGTTCCAGTAGTTTTTTCAAAAATTGGCGAAGCCGGAATTTATAGGTAGGCCGGTATTTGTTGATGAAGCGTGAATCTTCCGCCAGTGCTGCCCATCGATCCAGGTATCCGCTGAATTGATATTTATACCCTGTTTTTTGATCGAATTCTTTCAATAGAACTTCGGCTTTCCGGAGGGGTTCGCTTTCGTCGAAAGTTCCTTCGATTACGATACATTTGATTTTCTTTTGACCGGCTTCGAGGTGTGCGAGGTAGCGGTGGTGGCCGTTCACCAGGTAATAGTGTTCCATCTCTTTGACCACGACTACCGGTGCGATATACCCCCCGTTTTTCAATTGGGTTTTGATAAAGTCGATAAAATTTCTATCCGGGTTCCACTCTTTGGTAATATCTTTGTACCATTTCGATTTGATTTTTTCTAATTCGATGAATTGGATCGGTTGTTTCATGGTCTTTTAAATTGATAATTGTTAATTGTTAATTCTATTTAGCCACAGAGGACACAGAGGTCACAGAGACAGCATCTTGTCGATTGCTGTATGAAGTTTCAACCGGAGGCGTTCTTTGAAACGGGGTTTGGTTTTGCTTTGCTTACCCACCGGTTCCAAACGCACAACCTGGGAACACTTCAAGCCGGGATCATATGCCTCCCTGACCTCCAAATCCTTCAAAACAGCATCCACTTTAACAGGAGGAACCGTGGATTTCACAGCATAAAAGAAACCAAAATGCGCATCCTTGTATTTTTCATAAAACGGGTAAGGGTAATGTCTCAAAATAGTGGTGAAACCGGCAAAATCCAACATTTCAACGACAGCCTTCTCCGAAGGTATGGAGATCAGCTCCTGGAAACCGGTGGAATCTTTATCCGGGTCCTCGCGTTTCAATTTAATGACAGGGTCCGGCCCCGGGTACGCATAAGTGTTAATGAGCATCATGGACCCGGTCATTTCCCCGAGTTTTTTTATTACATCGATGGGCGCGGAAAGATGGTAAAGAATTCCGTACATCAAGGTAATATCGAAACGTTCTGCGTTGGTATCGATATCCTGGATGTTTTCTTTGACAAAATCGCATGGGGAAAAACCGAAATAGTCTTTGATCAAATTCGCCCTGCGAATGGCTTCATCACGTAAATCGATTCCTTTTAAATAGGAGGCGCCGCGTTTTAAAAATTCAAAACCATAGAAACCATCCCAACAGCCGGTATCGAGAACGCGAGCATCCTTTAAACCGTTGGGGAAAAGATGCCCGGCGATCCGGCCAATGGTGGGCATTAATGTTTCGATTCTCCATAAGTGCCAGTCTTTATGCCATTGACGGTGTAGATCCACCCACAGGCCGGGTTCAAGTTCGTAAGGGTGGCGCCAGTCTTTGATTTTTAATATTTCGTTTTTCACTTGATCTTTGTTCATTTTTTTTAATCGAAATG
>Ga0105091_10001285_pt1 | contig 10922 bp, 14 predicted proteins | sample PPLLak1March2015_FD_87022 | JGI IMG/M metagenome (GOLD analysis project Ga0105091, IMG submission 87022) | Freshwater sediment microbial communities from Prairie Pothole Lake near Jamestown, North Dakota, USA - PPLs Lake P7 Core (1) Depth... | ecosystem: Environmental > Aquatic > Freshwater >... | reverse complement strand
TGAGTATTATGATATGTAGGAGACAATGGACCATCTTGTAACTTTTTCAATTTATATCGCAGTAATTTGGAGACAACTAAATCTGTTATTTGAACTTCTCCATTCATTAGTATGTCAATTTTGAGTGATATACTCAAGAGCATTTTGGTATCCTGTTGTTAATACTTCTTCAGAGCATTGACAATCAAATAGCTTGAACGTAAAGTTCCCTGAAATTCTTTTATGAACGCCGATGAATCATGTCTACGTGTGTCTATTCCACGAGTAATCAATTGGTTATTTTCGCATTTCATTATTTTACAGAGTACTCTGTCAATTGTAGGACTAATAATTTATCCATTTCATCAAATATATTAAGAGCATTGATTCCACTTACTGTAATTCTAAATATCTTATCTTCTCTTACAAATTCAATAAGTTTGTATTGAACCAATAACGTCAAATAGTCTTTTAGTTGTTTGTACGAAACATATATCTCGTATTGAATCTGAGCCATCGTAGTACCCGTATAGATTTGGGTCGTAGATGAAAGTATCTCGGCTTTAGATCGATGTTTAAGTCGTCTTGGCATCTTCTAATGTTTGGGAATGAACGCTCAAGAGGGTTATTATTACGTTTTGTAGGTCAATAACAGTAAAATCGACCGTCATTCACCTAATTTTGGGATTTGTGATTATATTGATCGTTAGTTAGCAGTTTTCCAATAAGATATTCTTAGTTTTTCCAGCTTTGTTATCATTTGTTATAGAAGCAGATAACAAGTACAAGCACCGGTCACAAAACCCGTAGTCGGAGAATCTACTGACTTCTCGTATATTGTATAGATAAGTTCATCTTGGAATAGACATGAAAGCCAAGACAAATCATAACGAACTGAAGCTGAGCCACAACCGGGCCCAACTCCTAGTGTACTCACTCAAATTTGAGGAATATGAACAAGCACGGTGTAGTATTTGCTATTTGTAATATTTAAGAATTCCTAATATGCAATACTGACAAATTAGTAATGTTATTGACGAATGTCGAGCGGTATTAGCATCAACATCTACCCAAAATTGGTAATCGACTTACCACGTCCCATTTACAAGGCATAGGAATTTTCCAGCCCGACAGAGTAATGACACATCTGGGAGTTTATAGTTATACAGATATTTTTGATACTATCAACAAGATAATACGGCAAACCCACATGATAACGGTGATAAGCGGTAGTGGTAATCGTGATCGGCCTAATAAACTGTAAAATTACATATGATTGCAATTGCGTATGTTTTTTCTTCATCATGAAAAAGAATATACAGTATGACATTATCATTGTGATTCTATCCGAGAGTATTAAATTAGTAGCACACGATAGAATATGAACATGAACTATCCTACTCTTATGTTGAGTGGATTGGTTTTGACGTATAAAACATGGTCAAATTCTTAATTTTCGAACACGGAATTAAAATATTGTGATAATATGTAACACCAGCTATTGAGGTTTCGACTTTAATTGATCGATGAGCTTGTGTTGTATTAGTAACAAAGACATAATTATTGACTCTGACGGAAATGGGTGTATTTGCGCGTGGTTATCCATTGCTGCAGAATATTTATAACAGTCATTCAATAACTTCGTAAGCACAACTTTATCTTCGTCCGATGGAAGTTTATCTATAAAGCCGCGTCATGTCTCAATTTCTTTGGTGAGAACATCTTCATCTGGGAATAGACTCATACTATAACCCCCATTTTACAACTCTGTTCTTGCTGTCACAATATCTTTCTCACGCTGGTTGTTAAGTTCGCGCCCAAGAATGCTTTCAAGCGTATCGATCTCATTTATCAAAATATCTGATTCGAGTAGGTTATTGCAATTTTTCAATTTTAGATTGTCTCAAAATGGATAAATACTTTCTAAGATAAGTAACAATATGGTGGATTACACCGTTATTATCGAAACGTTCGAGGTGCTAGATAACGAAAGAACAGCGAGAATAAATGGAACTTCTGGTAATGTGGAACCCAAACATCCCGGCCCGTTTAAACTGTCAAATGATAGTGACAGCCAATTCCTAGCAATGTGTGACATCTGCGCGAGGATGGTGGGTGTGGGACCGGGCGGAGGTTTTGTTACAGTAACAGTTGATGGTGGAGACCCAGACGAGATCGACAAGCTACGAATAGGCAAAGCACTTTAATAAATCACAAACGTCCCAAAAATAACCCAATTTTTTTGGCTTAATTTTGGATGGTAATATTTTTCGTACGGAGCAACGGTCACTTTGTGCATTCTTGCAAAAATAGTTTTGCAGTTGTAAGGGTAGATTTTGGCAATCCTCCAGACCGAGAGATCAATGAAATAACTTTGCTTTAATGAAGCCACTAGATATACCGACAACCTACCCCACTTTTTTTATTAATGGACTTATAACAAGAGGGATGGATGAACTATTGATTAGGACTCGTCAGATTTAGTTGATACAACTTCTGGATTATCGTTATTCGTGAATGTTTTCCCATCGTCATTAGTTTCTCCATCCCAAGATGACGACTCATGACGTGTCATTGAAGATGCCGGATTGTGCGCGCGCAAATTCATAACAAAAAGGGAAAACCATTATCCGAAGGTATCTTTTAGATCATACAAAAGAACTTGCAGTATTACATAGGATGTTCTGGATGGTCTTATTCATCCTGGCAAGGACCATTCTATCCCAAGGGTATTGAAAATTCTAAATGGTTAATGTATTACTCTAGGGTCTTTGATTACGTGGAAGTAGACTCTTCTTTCTACAGGATTGATAATGAATTCATGGTCAAAAACTGGTATAAAAGAACTCCGCCGAACTTCCGATTTGCTGCAAAGTTCCCGAAAGTTTTAACTCATGATAAGAGACTAAGGAATATCGATGAAGACCAATTAGATTTCTTCTTTGATTCTATGTCAGAATTAAAAGAGAAGGTATTGGCACTATTAATACAACTTCCCCCTTCGATAGAGATCGTTAAAGGGCTCGAGGCACTCAAGAATATCCTACCACTCCTAGACAAGAATTTCAGATATGCAGTAGAAGTGAGGCATCGATCCTGGTTTCAAGATCTTGCGTACAATTTCTTTGCCAATAACGACATGTGTCTAGTCTGGAGTCAACTTGCAGATATTCGTACTCCGTCTATAGTCACTTCAGATTTTGTTTATGTTAGGTTGATTGGAGACAGAAGTATTATTCAAGAAAAGGATTCTGGACGTATTCAAATCGATAGAATAAAGGAAATGAAAAAATGGATGGTGGAAATGACCCTATGCAGTTGGTTGTTCAGGATCATACAAATCAGACAGTAGATAGTGGTCTGACTACAGCAGAGTGTGGCATAGTCTCACCTTAAGGAGAGTACTAGAAGAATGAAATGGTCCTTCGGCAGGAATAAGTGCAAGCCACGATAGGGAGAACTAATCAGCAGATGCTAGGGTATAACAGTGGCACAATTGCAATTCACCGTAAACAGAACAAACTAATCACTGCCCTACGCACTGACGTCGAGCAATAATAATATGTACATTAATGAAGAAAAGCATTTTGGAAGGGAATGTTGATTCTAAACATACATGACTTGATTTAATGCAACTAACTATACTTTTGATCCCTTGCATACTTATAAGGTGTACTTTGTATACCTTTTCTATGATTAAACCGAAATCGGAAATGGAAACAGAAATTGGAAATCAGCTTCGGATCTACGTTTATAGAGTACCTAAAAAGAATCATGATTCAATCGTAGAGAATCAGGAGCAATTCACGGAGACGTTTAGAAAGCATGGATGTTACTATCAGAGCTATCAACTCGGCAACACCGAAACTTCAGAAGGTTTTGCTAGTATGGCAAGTATCGTGTCCGCAAACAAGGATGAAGAGGTTTGGTTGGACTTGGAAGCCTATAGAGATCGCCAGCACATGAAAGAGGTCGTATCAAAGATAGAAAGTGATGAAGTTGCACTCTCCTTGATGAAACAGTACCTGCATCTCCTTAGTCCTGGATCAAGTCCAATTGTTGCGGAGTTCGAGCATGTAGGTATTCAAGGTAAAGAGGAAGAAACATGCTAGGAGATATAGATGCGGCACCGAATATCGCGGTCAAGAATTTGGATATTGCTAAGAAATTTTATGAAGACACACTAGGATTGAAGCAGGTAGGTGCTGAAGGCCAAGAATTAATTGTCTTCCGGAGTGGAACCTCAACAATCTACCTATATGAGTCACAGTACGCAGGAACAAACCAAGCTACTGCTATCACGTGGGTGGTTGGTGAGGATATTGAAAATGTAATTCGGAGGCTCAAAGACAAGGGTGTCACATTCGAACACTACGACATACCGGATATGACAAGACAGGGTGATGTTCATGTCGGCGGGAATATGAAAGTCGCTTGGTTCAAGGACCTTGACGGCAATTTACTCAACCTCGCTAGTCGATAACTGCGTCGTATCGCGTACGTCGATGGCGTATGTGACTAATAATAAGGAGCTGCTGCATCTGCTACCGCCGTCTCTAACGATAGCAAACAGATGAAACGTTTACGACCTTTCCTTGTCAGCTCCATCGTGTGAAGTAAATGAGCAGAAATTGGGTCTCGATGTAGACATTTGCTCTTGTTCCGGAAGCAATCATGAGTCTCAAAAGTGAAGTATTTGTTAGAAGGTTTACATCAATTCAGATCAATGTTGAGTCTAAGTACTTGTCAATACCAATTACTGAAGGTATTTATTGGGTAAAAAATTGCGTTCTGGATTTCGAAATTATTTTTTTGCTACTTTCATTGTATTTCTTGTTCATCCCGTTCCTGATGCAATAAATATATTTTTCACTTGGCTTGGGAGACTGCTGAATGATTCAGGCTCTTTATTAAATACAGAACCTAGTACTTGGTTAGAATATGCGCTGAGACCCCCTACAAGTCCTATAAATTCCGGGTTCTCATCATTAAAGAAAGAAGCCACAGTGCCAGCACTCATATTATCTGGATTCTCTAAGTAGTGAAAATATCCGGCTGAGATTGGTAAGATATTAGATACATTTCTATCGACTACTAGCCCAAACCACTGAATCATCCATTGAATAAAGCACGAACTGATTTCGGGATCTAGCTACGACATGATTCTATAGGGTGAAACATTTTTTTATGTAGAATATCTCTCATACTGGTAATGAGCCCCTTTACCGACGGGAGTCTAACCGTAGGGGAGAGAGCATCTTTCCGTAAGAAGACTTGGGGCAAGTAATATAGATGAATATTTCGGAAAAGACAACTAAGTATTTAGCGGCCCATTTGCCACAGACATTCTCAGAAGACTTTACACGTGGGGAGTGTAAGTACACATCATACACAGAGGACGGATCACTTCGAAAATTTGGTTGCCCTTTTGATGGTAGAAATCATAGGCCCGAATAGTTTGATCATATGTGATACTAGAACAACTGATCGAATGTGATCAGATAATGGTTGAATAATCTCAGTCTCCACCTCGTAAATGTAGAATACAAGTTATTATAGTTATTACGATAGTACCGCCAGTGGTACGACATAATGACATCATTGTTGTTGTCAGTGCTTGTCGTTATGGACATACTAAACATAATGAACTTGAAGGACTGTTAAGAAAGTCAACTATGATTATAGAACATAACTATGATTAAGATTGCAGTGGCTATCAAGACGAGAATGGTGAATTTTCTAACATTATGGCTCTTAATATCTAAATGTCACACCACTACCTAATCGGCTTTCCTTATTAGACTTTACTAGCGATTAATGACATAAAGAGGATGATTCAGATAACCCTGCAGGAAAGATCTGTAATTGTGAATACAGTTGGAACAGGATGTGCGAATTTAAGACTTACACATATCAATGAATTGTCGACATGGTGGCATAGTCAAACTCTCAAGTCATGAGAAAAAGGAAGTCCTAATTTTCATTGCTAAAACTAAAAATAGTATCAATCCAGGACCTGATAAATTTGAGCTATATGAAATTATAAGAGAAACAGAATGACGAAGAATCAATGGTTTTGGAGCTCAGAAAGATTGGTAACGGCAGCCTTGAGGTGGGATCTCAGGATCTAATAGGTAGTGGAGTTTGAGACGCTTGAGTAAATAGACCCGATCCAGTATTGCACTTCTGTTGTCTGGCAGAATGAGAAGGTAGTGGCGACAGTTGGGATTAATGAGGTTATCGAAACTCAAAATGCCATGCTAAGTTATTAGTAAGGAATATGAAGTGTATATGTTGCTTGGTTTTACAATCTATCTTATGCATTTAGCAGACTACCTGAAGCGGAAGAAGTCTGAGAAGAAAGATGGAAAACATATTTGACATGATTCTCTGGTTCTCGTAAATGTTTTATTTATGGAGTTAGTTCTGTAAATTCATAATCACATTCGTTTATGTCCAGTTGACTTAGAGGTAGGGTGACTAACACCCGTTTTGATTTCCTTTGCATAATCCCGCATTTGTCCTACCGTTCTGACCATACTCATTCTTTCGAAATTTGGATTAATCTTCACATTACTCATGCGGAATGTAGACAATGTAAAAAGTCCTTATGCTGCTTCTGTTTGTGATTCAATCATATCTCTAATGAGGTATCTGTGACAACGGTCGCCTACATTACGGCAATGGCATAATAAAGTAATATCTTTATTTTCTTTCAACGTTCTTAACTCTCGAATTTTTTCTAAGGCCTTAGGATTGTTTACAATTTCAGTTAGATATCGTCTCTTGTACTCAGGCCAATCTATAATTTTGTTTTTCATGTAATCCTTATGTAAGGCCTTGCTTGGGGCTAGATCTTTCCACCATTCATTTCAATTCTCCCTATGTTTCGGAAGAGCTCATGGTCTATATCTGGCTATTAGGATTCTCAGGCCATCGTCTGGTTCCGTTTGTTCCTTAAATGATTTAATTTTTAGAGTCATTTATTGCCATCCCTTAGGTGGTCCAATTCCTAGCGCCGCAGTTATCACAAATCTCGACTAACTGTAGATAAACGTACTGTTTATTACCGCAACTGGCACAAGTTAGCAGCTGCCCATTCATTTCATCCCACAATATTAATAGAATCATTATCTATCTGATATAGATATATCTTCGAAACAGTAGGCTTATCTTCAATGAACTCTAGATGAAGTCATTTTGAGTTTTTGAATGAAATCCGACGAAACATCGCGAGAGGTAAACCAATAATAGACAGTAATAGTGGTTGACGATACTGTAAGGAAATTCAAGTCTAAATATGAAGAGAAAATTTTACCGAATTCATATACTTTATTCATAATCACGAATCCATACCACTCTTGCATCCTTGAATTCCCCATTTGCTGCCGGCCGCGATCTAGATCTTATTAACTGCCAACATAAAACCGGCATAGCCTTATGCCACCGAAAGGCTAGGGATAGCGCCATTTTTTAATGGTATTAAGGAATAACACAATCTTATATTCAAGACAGGAGAAATACTAACAGCAATGACAGAGATGTCCAAAGCGGAAATTGCAAGATTTCTTAAGCGAGGTACCTTCACCGGAAAACTTGCTACAGTTAAAAAAGACGGAAGTTCGCATGTTGTTCCAATTTGGTTTGTATTGGATAACGGGAAGGGGGGGGAGTAAAGTAGGAGACATCATTTTTACCACTGGTGAGGCATCGGTTAAAGCGAATAATATTCAGCGAGATAAAAGAGTCAGTATTTGCATAGATGATCAGAAACCCCCGTTTTCCTTTGTAACAATATATGGTACCGCAAAAATATACCCCTACAAGCAAAAAGAGGCATTAAAATGGGCCACTAAAATAGCAGAACGATACATGGGCAAAAAAAAAGCTAAAGCCTACGGTAGAATAAATGGTGGTGAAGGTGCAATAGTTATACGAATAAAGCCTACGAGAGTAATTGCAGAAAAAGATATTTCTGTATTGGATTGAGTTGATCATTATATATGAAACCATGATAATGACCATGATGATGTTTTGGTACTATCTGCTTGGAAATACATGGTATTGTTGACTTGTCTTTAATTTTGCAGGCTGTAAAGTGCCATCCTACATCGAGGGCCAAATAACAAAGTGCAAACCTGGCCGCCGAAGACAGAATGGAGTCTCAGTAGAAGTATATAATACCAAATATTGAGACCAAATATTGAAGACGATTAAGACAATAAAACCATGTGGTCAGGATACTGACTTAATCCAGAAGAAGTCTAAGAATACTCCTAGATCTTGTGTGTCCTCCCTACCTGACATGTCCTGCAGTATGAATGAATGAACAAATCTCTAAATATTTAAATGGATAATAATAGATCACTGTGTCTAGCCGGCCGGCGGAGAAGCGAGAAAAGAGACTTACGGATTTAGCCAACGTGCTTAGTAAATTCAACCGTTCAGATATGACGCTCACGATGGGCCAGTTATCACTCGAGTTCTACAGACAGGCACCGTTGGCTGAGGCGTGAATATTGTTATGTATTTACTAGTTCAACTAAATTCCACGTCACTAAGATCCATGCTATTGCTATATCCCCTTTCTATTAAGTGCTCAATTGTCTTGGGCGAAAAGTCAAATATCTTATTTGATATGGTGTTTTCATCATTCTTGCGGTTTATTACGCACTACATTTCCTATTTCAAATTGTCCTACAAGAATATCCGAATATTTTCTAGGTATCATTGCTAGGCCATGGTTCATAGTGTTACTGTTTAACAAATTATTTATGATATCGTCTTTCGCCCCATGATCTTTTGCAATCTTGATTAATTTCCTTGTTAGGTCGACGTAGTCTGATACAAGTAATAAAGCTTCTTGCTCTCGTTGTGTTCTGTCTGCCCCCCCATGATGTTTCTAAAACATCTCAGTATACATATATTGATTCAATATTCTTATGTTTATGACCTGGGCATTTTTGGTATAAAAAATCATCGCCTTGCAAATTTTTTTTACATTTTAAAACGTTCGTCGTTAGGAGGACTTGGTACATCTAGATTGGTGTAGAATATTCTCTAATGGAAGACTTCATCTTGTGCACATTCATTAGCAAGTTTATACTTAATAAGAGATGTTATGAAGTTGTCAGATATGCCCGATGAGTCACAAAAATATCCTACTGGGGATATCATTCGAATCTTATCGAATCTTCCTGACTTCTTACGTGAGTCTATGATGAGGAGCAGGCTGAAAGAACTATGCGCAAAGGACTCAAAAACACAGGAAGAATTCATCGACTCAATATTGGAGGGTCTGTCCTCAGCAGATAAAGATATCTTGAAGAAGGTGATTCGAACTTGGCTTGGAGTAGTGTCAAGGTTAGAGAGCAGTGAAGTTTCGACAATATTTTCCCCGTTTATAAATAGATATGAAAATGATCCGTCCATGTATGATAGTAATTACTCTGCTATTCTTCTTGACGAGTATCAATCGTTGGAAGATGGTCAAAGGATTGTCCTTCGCGATCATCTTGTTGAAGTGGCATTGAATCAGTATCAAGGTAGGCAGATAATACTCACTTTACCTGAAAAGGTTCGTTCAGCTCTAGAATTGCGATGAACAGTCCTATGCCTTAGTGTCCGGATTCTTTTGCAGTTCCACTGACGTCTCAACTCCACAGAGCATGAACCTGGAAATTTAAAATAAAGATATCAAAAATGAGCCCTGGGAAAGAAACTTTTTTATGATAGTCTATCGTTTCTAAATATTAGAATCCCATTACAGAATCAATATTACTTCGGACCCCCTTGGGCCCACGTCAATCTTGTCCCTTTATTTAGGCCCACCTTCAATAATAGATCATTATCTAAATAAAATGGCGATCATAGAGCAAGCAACTAATCCTCTTTCAGAATTCATATACGCACTAAAGCCTCCCGAAACGAGGAGACAATGGCCAAATAGGCTGAAAGTCGTATTTCATTTCTTAGGCCTAACTGGAAGCCTTGAAGATCAAGCAAGTCAGTTCGTGAATTTATATCGAGACGCAGGCATGATAACAGTTTACGAGAAATTGACCGGCTTCATCTCATACCAGGTCGAAAGAGCCGGGAAAAAAGAAATCTCTTTTGCCACCATCCCTAACTATCTAAAGGCAATAAAGTTATTTTGTGAAATGAATGATATTCAAATGAATTGGAAAAAAATCTCTAGAGGCATGTGCCGTGTAAGACAGGCCGCCAATGACAGAGCACCAACATTGTCAGAGATTCAAAGTATACTTGAATATCCTGATCGGAGAATTAAACCAATCATTTACACAATGATTTCCTCCGGAATTAGAATTGGCTCGTGGGATTACTTTAAATGGAAACACGTTAAGCCATTCGAAAATGAAAATGGCGAAGTTGTGGCTGCAAAACTGATTGTATACGCGAATGAGGCGGATGAATACGACTCATTCATTACCCCGGAGGCATATAGATCTCTGAAAGATTGGATGGAGTTTCGTGCTTCTTATGGTGAAAAAATAACAGGAGAGTCATGGCTAATGCGAAACATTTGGCAGACCACTAACATGGACTATGGCGCCAAGCATGGTCTTGCTACCGCTCCAAAGAAACTCAAAAGCAGTGGAATAAAGCGCCTGATTGAGAGGGCATTATGGGAACAAGGAGTTAGGGAACCTCTAAAAGAAGGTGAAAGACGGCATGAATGGAAAGCCGCTCACGGCTTTCGCAAATTTTACAAGACCCATGCTGAACAGATCATGAAGCCCATTAATGTAGAAATCACAATGGGTCATAGTATAGGCATTTCTGCGTCATATTATAGACCTACAGAACGTGAAGTCTTGGATGACTACATTAAGAACGAATTATCCAGAGCTAATTGATGAATTAAGAACGAATTATCCTCTGGTCTCTGCTATTTTGGACAAAGTACCCGAAATGGAATT
>Ga0105091_10001284_pt1 | contig 10923 bp, 7 predicted proteins | sample PPLLak1March2015_FD_87022 | JGI IMG/M metagenome (GOLD analysis project Ga0105091, IMG submission 87022) | Freshwater sediment microbial communities from Prairie Pothole Lake near Jamestown, North Dakota, USA - PPLs Lake P7 Core (1) Depth... | ecosystem: Environmental > Aquatic > Freshwater >... | reverse complement strand
GGGTTTATGGGCCGTGCCGCTCGCTCCGTGGGCCATCATCGTCATGGCTCCCGGAGGCGTCGGGGTTCTCCCGTTTCCGCCCCGTCGGCCGCACGCCGAAAGCCTGCTGCCAACCAGCCGGTTGGCGGTTTGGTCGTACACCGATATGACCGACCCACGCTGGCATTGGGGCGAGAAATACATCCTCCTGCGCCAGGACCCCAAACGGACGCATCCCCAGAAACTCGGGATCCTCGGCAGCGAGGGTTGGACCGGGTATTGCCGCGCCAACCACTTTTTTTTGAAACTGTATGCCTACCAGCCGGGCGCCGAATATCCGGATCAGGGTTCCGCCGCAGAGCTCTTCACAAACGGGAAAATCCTCGAGGTCGAAACCCTCGGACCGACGGTAACGCTGGATCCCGGCCAATCGGCGGATCACTGGGAGGACTGGTTCCTCTTCGACTCGGTTCCCGTCCCGTCCACTGACGCGGATGTGGACCGCGACATCCTGCCGAAAGTCCTAGAGGCGCGCGGGCTTCTCTCCGCGGAAAAGGAAAATTCTTCCATGAAGGAATACGAAATAAAAACTTGAAGGGCACGAAGGAATTAACAGGATGTTGAAAAAGGCTGAGGATGTCATTGCGAGGAGCGAAGCGACGAAGCAATCTCCTTCTTTTTCCGAAGGGGGAGATTGCTTCGCTCCCTCCGGTCGCTCGCAATGACACCTGTTAATTCCTTTTTCAACACCCTGTTAATAAACAAATTTCGTGTTCTTCAGGTTTCGCTTCGTGTTCTTCGTGGATTCTTTTATTTTTTCTTCTTCCCCAATTTGGACGCCCAGGTATCGAGCGTGGACTGGTGGGCGACCGCCAGCACCTCGTCGGATTCCTGCAAAACGGTGGACCCGTGCGGGAGTATCAGGTCGCCCTTGCGGATGACGGCCACCAGAACGCACTCGGTGGGAAGCCCGAGCTCCCGGATCGCCTTCCCATTCGCCTCGGATTCCGGATGGATTTTCTCTTCCACGAGCGAGAAGGCGCCTTTGCGCAGCTTGATGAGGGTCATCATGTCGCCCAGCGACATTTCCTCCGCGATCAGGCGCGCCATCATATCCGCCTGGCTGATGGCCACGTCCACGCCCATTTCCGGCGTGAACAGCCATCCGTTCTTGGGATTGTTCACACGCGAGATCACTCTTGGCACATGGAACTCGAATTTGGCCAGGGTGGTGATCACCAGGTTGGCTTCATCCTTGTCGGTCACCGCCGCCAGCACTCCGGCCTTGGCGATCCCCGCCTGTTCGAGGGTGGCGGGCGAACTCATCTCGCCGAAGACAACCGTTCCTTCGGGCAGTTCCTTTTTAAGCCGTTCGAGAATCTCCGGCCGGTCGTCCACAACCCGCACGGTATGGCCGCCCTGCAACAGGAATTCGGCCAGATGGGAACCGACTTTTCCGCCGCCGACGATGATGACATTCATCGCTGACCTCCTTCTCCGATCCCCAATAGCTGTTCAAACCGGTCCATGGACCCGGCCAGAACGGCGAAATGCAGGATATCGCCCGCGCGGATTTCCGTCCCCAGGACGGGGATGAATGCTTTGTCCTCGCGGGTGATGGCGACGACGGAAATTTCCCCCGGCGCCACGATCGCGTTTACGGTCCGGCCGATCATGGCCGGGGTCGCTTCGAGGGAGTGCAATGCCACCTCGCCGCTGCCGAATGCCAGGCGGGCGTCCAACTCGGAATGGGTGAGCACTTCCCGGATCCTTTCCGCGCCCCAGGCGGTGGAGGAGATGGTGCTCAACCCCAACCGCCGGTATATCTCCGCACGCTGCGGATCGTAAAGCCGGGCGACGACCCGCGGCACATGGAATATGTTCCTCGCAATCCGCGCCGCCACAATGTTGGCATTGTCGGAATCGCTGGTGGCGGCAAACGCGTCCGCCTGTTCGATCCCCGCCCGGATCAGCACATCCCGGTAGAATCCAACGCCGATGACAATATTCCCGCGAAATTCCGGCCCCAGCTTTTCGCGGATATTCTCGTCGCAATCGATGACGGTAACGTCATGCCCGTCCTGCGACATCAACCGGCTGACTTGCGCGCCCACTCTTCCGCATCCCATGATGATGGTTTTCATCAGGCCGTCCTTTCCAATGCCTTGCGGCGATTGTCTATTCGCCCGCCGACCGCGGAGGGGCAAGCATCTCCCGGCTCCGCGAGAAAATGCCTCGGCGAACCACGGATTTCCGGATTTTTTCCAGGATGTACACCGCCGGACCGAAAAGCGCGATCAACGCCCAGAAGGCGGGCGGTATCGGCAGCAACTCGAACAGGTTGTTGAATAAAGGAACATAGACCAGCGTCAGGATCAATACGATCTCAAGGACAACACTGAGCAGAAGCCCCCGGTTGCTCCAGTATCCCAATTCGCTTACGCGCTCGCGGCTTGTCCGGCAGGCGAACGCATTGCCGATCTGGCAGGAAACCACCCCGGCCAGGAATACGGTTGTCGCCAGGATATACGTCCGGCCGGGCGCCGTGCGGAGGAGCTCCCCGTACGGAAGCCAAAGGGGATTCAACAGATCCCGCCAGCCGGCCGGATCCATCCAATAATACACGAAAAAGAATCCACCGTAACACAGCGCGGTCTCAATAAATCCGAGCCAGAGGCTCCGCCCGAGGACGTCGCGGTCCAGCATGGGCTGGTTCCGTTTCCGCGGCGGGCGCTCCATCACATCCGGTTCCGGACGTTCGCTGCCCAGGGCGAGCGCCGGAAGCAAATCGGTTCCCAGATCGATGGCCAGGATCTGGGCGACGGTCAGCGCCATGGGAATGTCGAACAGCGCGGCCAGGACCAGCGGAACCATTTCCGGAATGTTACTGGCAAAAATATACGTGGAAAATTTTCTCAGGTTGTCGAATACGGTCCGGCCTTCCTCGACCGCCCGGGCCACCGCGCCGAAATTATCGTCGGTAAGGATGAGATCCGCCGCTTCGCGGGCGACGTCCGTCCCGCTGATCCCCATCGCCACGCCGATATCCGCTTTGCGCAGGGCGGGGGCATCGTTCACGCCGTCGCCGATCACCGCCACCACATCCCCCCGTTCCTGAAATGCCGACACCAGCCGCAGCTTGTGCTCCGGCGCCATCCGCGCAAAAATCACTTCCTCCCGCAGCAGAACCTGCAATTGGGCGTCGCTGAGCTGATCCAGCTCCGCGCCAGTGAGGATGCGCGGATTATCGGTTGTCAGCATGCCGATCCGGCGCGCGAGCGAGTCGGCCGTCAGCCCGTAATCCCCGGTGATCATCACCAGGCGGATGCCGCCTTTTTTACAGCGCTCAACCGCCTCGGCCACTTCCGGCCGCGGCGGATCCATCATCGCCGCAAGTCCCAAAAATACCAGATCGCGTTCGACGGATTCGGAGGAATAATCCGACCCAGCGCCCGTGCGGAGCGGCAGGCTGCGGTATGCGAGCGCCAGCACCCGCAGCGCATTGCGGGCATACCCGTCGTTGGCCGCCAGAATCCGGGTCCGCAAGTCCTGATCCAGGGGACGGTCTTCCCCATTGATGCGGATGTGCGTGCACAGGTGCAGGACCTCGCGCGGGGCGCCTTTCACGAAGGCCGCCTCTTCCTGGTTGCCGCGCCGGTGGATCGTGCTCATCCGCTTCCGGCGGGCATCGAACGGAATCTCATGGATGCGCGGATACACCGCCCCCGCATCGGACTCGTTTATTCCCGCCTTAAGCGCCAGGACGCGCAGCGCCGCTTCGGTCTGATCGCCGAGGTAAGACCATTTCGGCCGTTCCGGAGCGGGGGGCAGAAGGCGGGAATTGTTGCACATTGTGCCGGCGGAAAAAAGCAGGTTGAGGTCCTCCCGGGCCGGGCCGGCCGGCGCGGGCAGGCATTCCCCTTTCGGTTCATATCCCGAGCCGGTAATCCGGTAGCGGCGGTCGCCCGCCCACACCTCACGGACCGTCATCTGATTCTGGGTGAGGGTTCCGCTCTTATCCGTGCAGATGACCGACGTGGTGCCGACCGTCTCCATCATCGCCAGGCTCTTCACCAGCACGCCGTGCCGCGCCAGGCGCTGGACGGCGATGGCGAGCGAGAGAGTCAGGGTGGGAACGAGGCCTTCGGGAATGACCGCGACAATGATCCCGATCGCCAACAGGAATGCGCTGAGCCAGGGTATCCCTTCCTGCCACACACCCCAGGCGAAGGACAGGGCGCCGATGCCGAGCGCCGCGAGCGTGAAGGTCCGCGTAATCCGGCGCATCTCCTTCTGCAGCCGGCTTTCCTGCGCCGGAGTTTCCTGCGTCAACCGCGCAATGCGGCCGAATTGGGTCAGGGCTCCGGTGGAATAAACCACCGCCCGGGCGGTCCCGGAGGCGACCGAAGTCCCGGCGAAGACCAGGTTCGGCCGTTCCACTTCGGTCAGCTCCAGCCGCGCGGAGGCTTCGGCGGATTTCCGGACCGGCAGCGCCTCGCCGGTCAGCGCCGCGTTGTTCACCCGCAGCCCGAATTCCTCGACCACGCGCGCGTCGGCGGGGATATTGTCGCCTTCGGCCAGAACCAGAATATCGCCCGGGACGATCTCCGTTGCCGCCAGGCTGGATTCCGTTCCGTCGCGCAGCACCCGCGCATAATCGGGCAGCAATTTCTCGAGTGAGGAGATTGCCCGCTCCGCGCGGTATTCCTGCCAGAATGAGAAAACAGCGTTGACCACGACCACCACCCAGATGGCGCCTCCCAGGAGCGGACGGCCGCTGGCGGCGGCAAACAATCCGGCTGCCAGCAATAAAAGCGCCATGGGATGCGAAATCAGGGCCAGGAGACGCCGGTACTCGAGCGCGACAGGTTTTTCGACGTGCAGGCGGTTTGGTCCGTAGAGAGAGAGACGGGAGGCGGCTTCAGCGGTGGATAGGCCTTCCGGACCGGTTTCTAAAGCGGTAAAGACGTCGGTCGGGCGGAGCGAGTGGATAGGCGCCGAGGGCATAGCAGCCGCTACGACGTCCGTTGCGGTTGTCGCAGGAAAAGGTGTCCGCGCAGCCGAACGCTAAGCATCTTCATCCGGCTCGGCGGTTTCCTTGGGCTTGCCACCGGCCCGCGGTTCGGAAGCGGATTTGCTTTCCAGATATTGGTCGAGGAACGAGGACCCCATACCGGTATCTCCATGGAGGGCTTCCTCGAATTCTCCGGCAATGATCGGTGATTCAAACCGCGCCGGCCGACGCACGCCGAAAAGTTCCGCAAACCGGCTGATAAGCACTAGAAGATTATAGCGGTATTCCTGTGCCCGCAGCGATTGCCATTCAACGATGTTACCCATCGGTCCCTGAACGCGGGATTTTTCCCGGATGATCCTGTGAATTTGTTCCGGATCCCGGTAGCCGACCGGTGACAGGAGAATCGCATGGGCGATCAAAACCAAAACGCCCAATGAGATCAGGACAACCCAACCGCCCTCTGTCCACTTCCCGACAATCTGGCCGACGAAAATTAAGGCGGATAATGCCGCGGCGCCACCAGCAGCCAGACTTCCCCATTTTCTGCGCCGACCGGTGAAATGGACCAGGATGTGCTTCCGGATAGCCAAACCCATGGCCATGATGGGCAAAAAGACTCCTACGCCATAATACGGCACGGCCAGGCTCACTCGGCCCTGCACCAAAAACAAAATAAGGATGACCACAATGGCGGCGGCGGTAACCGGCCGGGTAAAGGTCCCCTTCGGATTCCGATACACGACAATTTCCGGAATTTCCCCGATTGCCACGTTTCTCCAGGCCATCGCCTGCAGATCCTGATAGGCCGTCATCGAGGCTGCCGCCAGCAGAATCACGGCCAGGATCTGATACGCCCAGAATAGAATCGTTCCATCGGGAACAAATCCGAAACCGATCAGGGCGAGATTGCCGACCAGGCTCCGTCCATTCGTGCCATCAAACACATTAAAACGGATCGAGAATGTGGCCAGCAGGAGGGTCGTCAATCCGCCGTAAAACAGGAAGGAAGTCTGCACAAACCGGCCGATTCCGGATTTGCCGCCGTAAAAATTCCAAAGCGCTTTCAAACGCGGCAAATGCTTTTTTCCCCATCGCACAATCCCGGCATCCTCGTCGATGACGAATTGAATTCCGTTCGACATCGCTTCCAATCCGGAAAGCGCGACCAGCCCCTTCATCGAGGCGGTCAGCATGTGGTACATCGCATCCCATAGGGAGACCGGTTTGGGAGCCAACAGGTCCGGCACCGCCGCCTGTCCGGCCGAATGGGCTGCGAAAAGGCCGATTGCCAAAACCAGTGTCAGCATGGCAAACAGCGCAAGCATGATGAAAACGACCTGGGCCGATTCTCCCCGCCCGCGGATTGTAAGATACCAGGTGATGCCGACGACAACGATCCCGATCAGCACATGCCAGATCCACGGAATACCCGTGGCATCGCGCAGTGAAAGCAATTGATCGACGCCCGACAATGATGAAACGACTATGGTGAAAATGTAATCCTGGATCAGGACCACGGCAACGATCAGGCTGAGGGACGGCCCAAGATATCGCATGGCGGCTGTAAACGATCCGCCGCCTTCGTTGAATACGCCAAGGGAATACATATACAACGCGCCGAACACGAAATTGGCCAGCGCGATGAATATCACCGCGATGTAACCGTACTGCTGAAGCCCGTAGGGATGCAGGGCGCCCATCATTTCGCCCGTGGCGTAGTAATACGACGTGAAATAGTCCACCCCGAACAGGGCCACCGCCGCGAGCAGGCCGATCTGCCCGGCACCATGAACCTTTGCATCTTCCTGGCGTTCGCGCGGAGAGATACGATAGGCGATGAAGAGAAAAACGATCAACATCAAAATGGGGATCATAAAGTCTGCTTTTCTTTATATGCGGGAACGCGTGTCGAATCCGCGGCCTACTTCCGCGCGGATTGAAACGCATCTTCCAGCGTGCATAATTCGGCCAGGATGTGGTTGCGGGTCGAGGCGCTCAAGCGGGTGTCCTGGGCGATCTTGACCGATTCCTCCTGCGCGGCCCGGACGACGAACGCCGGCACGAACATGATCCTTCCGGCCGGGATTACCTCGAAGGGATAATCCTTCATTTTCAGGCTCTGATCGTCGAAATAGGGGAGGGAGATCGACAGGCCCCGGTTCAAATCCCCGGCCGAGGCGCGCCGTTTGATGGTCTGGATGATCTCGCGGGTTTGATAGATCGCGAGCGCCCGGCCCTGATTGACAAGCTGGCCGAGAATGCCGTGGCGCTTGCGCTGGTATTCCTCGTCCGCTACGAAGTACGCCGCCAGCCCCACCGCCGTATGAAGAACCTGCAGGAAATGCTGCATGGAAGCGATGTTGGCTTCCGCCTCCGCCACGCCGCCCACCAGTAGCTTGCCGTCCTTGTCGAAAGCGATCCATTGCGGAAGGAAGAACCGCCGGGCATAGGGCACGAAGGGAACCTGCAGCGCGCCGCGGCTCTGGTCCGCCCCGCCTTCTTCGACGATGGCATCGGTCGATTCCGTGATCGCGGAGCCGACGTCGGGTTTCGCGGGATCCGGCTCGGAGGGGATCTCTTCGTCGTCGAGCGCGATGTAGTTGACGGTTCGGCCGCCGGGCAGCATGCTGCTGATCATGTGCCGGCAGGCGGCATAACGCAACACTCCAGCCGCGACGGCGGTACCCGGCTTGGGATGCTGTTCCAGTTCTTTGAACCGGGCCCGCAGCACGATCGTCAGGTCGGTGCGGGTGAGCCGGTCGACCAATCCGCCGGCCATCTGCTCGCGCTCCTCGGCCGGGATCATTTCCGTTTTGCCTGTTTTTGGATCCACTACGACCTTGTCGGGCAGGGAGAAGCGGACCTGGGAGGGTTTCTGCAGCAGCGTTTCCGCAACAGATCGAGCCTGGGCTTCGAAATAGCGTTGCAGCATAGCCGGCTGGGCTTCGAACAATTGCTGCTGCTGACGATATTCCCGCTGAAGGAATTCCGTCGTCTTATCGATCAGGGAGGAATGATGTTCTGCCATAGATGTCCTGCCATTTTCCAGGCGGCGTTATCGCCGGGTTCCTGAGTTTATTCCTGCGGCGATCCACGATCGCCGCATCGTTCCAGCCGGATACAAGCACGAAGCCGGATTATACGACCGCGGAAGGGCATGTCAATCCACTCACGGTCGATGCAAGATAATGTCTGGAAAAGCGCCTTTTTAGCATGGTATTCGCATAGCAGTAGGCTTTTCAGGGGTTTACCCGAAAAAACAACTTTTGAACAAAGCGATAGGCTCGACACCGAATGGATGCCGAGCCTATCGATAGGGTCACAACGGGAAGGTTTTAGTCCGCGCCCCGGTAAATGCGTATTAATTTTTCGAAGAGGTCCAGCGCGGCTTCCCGCGAGCGCTGGAAGGCATTGCGCCCGATCATCTGGCCGGCGGCGCCGGCGTTGCGGATCGCGATCGCCTCATTAAGGATGATGTCGACATCGCCGCGCGGGCCGCCCGAAAACAGCACGATCCGCCGGCTCTGGAAGGCGCCCTGCAAAACATGCCGGATCCGGTCTTCCAGCGTCCCCAGCTTTACACCGTGCTTTTCGTAAAGAATACGCGTGTCCGCGTGCTCAATCCGTTCGGTCGGCAGCTTGAGGTAGATGATGTGGGCACCCATCTGGGCGGCGAGGTGCGCGGCGTAGGTGGTGATATCGGCGGCCGTCTCCGCCTCTTTGGGGATATTCGCGCCGCGCGGATAAGACCAACAGATCACCGGCAGACCCACGCATTTGGCCTGGCGCACGACCTCGCGAAGCTGTTCGTAGAGGATGCGCCGGTTGTTGGTTCCGGGATAGATGCCGAAACCCACCGCGGTGCAGCCCAGCCGCAGTGCGTCTTCGACAGTCGCAAATTGGGCCATCATCGGGTCCGGGTCATTGTGCAAAAGGTCGCGGCCGTTCATTTTCAGGACGAACGGTATTTGGCCGGCGTAATCGGCCGCCACGGCCTCCAGGAACCCCAGCGGTGCCACGTAGGCATTGCAGCCGGCTTCGATCGCCAGTTCGATGTGGTAGCGCGGGTCGTAGGCGGCCGGGTTGTTGCTGAAGGAGCGCCCGGGGCCGTGCTCAAAGCCCTGGTCGGCCGGCAACATCAGAATTCGCCCCGTCCCGGCCAGCTTGCCGTGGTTTAGGATGCGGTACAGGTTGGTCCGCACGCCGGGATTGTCAGAGGAATACCAGCTGAGAATCTCGTCGATTCGGTTCATGATCCATTCTCCACGCGGAAATCCGCTGGCGGATATCTTCCGGGGGCGGGGCGCCGCCGGGGCAGGGTTCCGCTTTTAGTACAGGAACATCGGCTTGCCGAGCATATCGCTGACCCGCGGCCGGTAGTTCTCCTTGTCGTAGAGGGCCGAGACGTCCACCCGTTTTTTACCCTGGATGATCATATCCAGCGGAACGGTGGTGTAAATGCCCTGCTGGAGCGCCACCATGCGGCCGGTATGGCCGAGCGCCACCTGATCCAGCGCAAGGTTGCCGAAGGAACTGGCAACCATCCGGTCCAGCGCGTCGGGCGCGCCGGAGCGCATGATATAACCCAGCTGCTGGTACATGATATTGACGCCGGTCCGGCGTTTTACTTCTTCGGCCGTGTAATGGCCTATGCCGCCGAGTTTCTGGTGGCCGTACGCGTCTTCTTCCCCGCGCTGGATGATGCCGCCGCCGGCTTCCGTCGCGCCCTCGGAAATGGTCATGATCGCATAATGCGAGGGGGACGCATTGCGGTCGGTGACGAGCAATTTGCAGAGCTTGTCCATGTCAAACGGGACTTCGGAGATAATCGCCCGATCGACGTGGGACAGATAGGCGGCGAACAGGGAAGTTTCCCCGGAGTTGCGGCCGAACAACTCGACCACGCCGAGCCGCTCATGCGAGCCGACCGAGGTGCGGAAGTTGGTGATCGCATCCACCGACCGGGTGACGGCGGTGGAAAAGCCGATGCAATAGTCGGTTCCAAAGACGTCGTTATCCATCGTCTTGGGGATCGCGACGGCGCGGAAACCTTCCTGATGCAGCCGGCTGGCGAAGGAGAGCGTATCGTCGCCGCCGATCGGAATGATCGCCTCCAGGCCAATCGCCTCCAGGACCCTCAGCGCGTGCTTGGTGCAGTCGACGGTTCCCTTGGCGTTGTTGACCCGGTCCTCGGTCCGGACGTGTTCCGGAACGTCCGCAGGTTTGACGTTCGAAGGGTTTGTGCGCGAGGTGTGCAGGAACGTCCCGCCGGTGCGGTCGATCTTGCGCACGGTTTCCGGCGTCAGCGGAAATGAGTATTTGCTGATTGATTCCGGATCATCCGGATTGATCCGCAGGACGCTCATCCAGCCGCGCCGCAAACCGACGACTTCGATATTGTTTTCCTGGGCGCGCGTAACCACGGCCTTGATCGCCACATTCAGGCCGGGCACATCTCCACCGCCGGTCAGAATGCCGATTTTAAACTTCGGTGCCATATCCGAACTCCTCCTGGGGAAAGTATGTGCTGAAAAACAGCCTTAAACCTGTGTCATTGTACAGCGGGAACCGGATTTCTCCAAGGGAATCCGGCACGGAAAAACGTTATTACTTAGGCAATCCGAGGCATTCGCCATCCGGACCGGGGGTATGTATAATTAGCGGGTAACTTGCACTCGGCGAAGATCAAGCCGGCGCGGAAACGGCCGCGGGAGAATAATGGGCGAGGAAATTGAAGCGACCAAGCAGAAGCTGAACCAATTCCTGATCGCGGAATTCGGGATCGACAGCGATGGCGGCACGCGTCCGGGAACGAATTCCTGGCCGTTTGTCCTGATGCCGGTCGGGCGGATCGCTTTGGGACCAGGCGAGCCGGATGTTTACCGGTTCGAGCTGGAGGAACCCTACTTCGTCATCGATATAGGTTC
>Ga0105091_10001283_pt1 | contig 10923 bp, 12 predicted proteins | sample PPLLak1March2015_FD_87022 | JGI IMG/M metagenome (GOLD analysis project Ga0105091, IMG submission 87022) | Freshwater sediment microbial communities from Prairie Pothole Lake near Jamestown, North Dakota, USA - PPLs Lake P7 Core (1) Depth... | ecosystem: Environmental > Aquatic > Freshwater >... | reverse complement strand
GGGGCGGCGGTGGTTTTGGCGGGGGAGGCGCTTCGGGGCGATGGTAAGAATATTGCGGCATCTTTTCATGCCTTATTGGCTGGTGAGGCGACATTTCCCTCGCCAGGTACTGGCTAATATCGAGCGTACGATTGGCGAGTCCGAGGCCTCGCATGGAGGAGAGATTCGTTTCGCCGTGGAAGCCGCGCTGGATTTCTTGCCGCTCATGCGCGGCCAGCAGGCCAGGGAACGGGCGCTGGAAGTGTTTTCCCAGCTACGGGTGTGGGACACCGAGCACAATACGGGCGTACTCATTTATCTCCTGCTTGCCGACCGCGATGTGGAAATTGTCGCCGACCGGGGTATTCACGCCCTGGTCGGCGAGGCGCAATGGCAACGTATTTGCGGCATGATGGAGGAGGAATTTCGCCTGGGTCGCTTCGAACAGGGCGTGCTGGCGGGCATTGGTGAAATCTCTGCGCTATTGGCGCAGCACTTTCCCGCAGCAGCTGGTAATCCTGACGAATTGCCCGACAAACCGGTCGTGCTATGAGGAAACCACGCGCTGGTAACGGTAGTGAATCAGCCACATTGAAATACTGACAAAAGCGCCGAAGATAATGGTGATGGTGTTGATGGGTAACTCGGCCTTGACCATCATGGCGTAAGCGCCGAGCAGCAACAGAATGCTTATGTTTTCGTTGAAGTTTTGCACCGCGATGGAGTGTCCTGCACCCATCAGCAGGTGGCCGCGGTGCTGCAGCAGGGCATTCATCGGCACGACGAAAAATCCCCCCAGTGCGCCAATGAAAAATAGCACGGCAATGGCGATACGCCAGTCGCTGACAAAGATCATCGACATCACGGCAAATCCCATTAGTATGCCTGTCGGCAATACCTTCACTGATTTTTCCAGGGTCACGAAACGCCCCGCGATGATCGCGCCCACGGCGATACCTACAGCCACCACGGCAGTTAGCTGGGTAGCCCTTTCCAGATCGAACTTCAGGGTTAGTACAGCCCAGGTCAATACAACCAGGCGCAGGGTCGCACCAGCACCCCAGAACAGGGTGGTCACGGCAAGGGATATCTGGCCTTGCGGGTCGCGCCACAGCAGGATGAAGGCGTGCCAGAAGTCATGCAGCAAATAGAAGGGGTTTTTCTTCGGTGGCTTGTGGTCGATAGCCACGCGGGGAATGAAGAGGTTGAAAACGGCTGCGCCGATATAAAGGCCCGTGGTAATGATGATGGCGAAGCGGGGGGGGCTGATTTCGATGTTCAAACTGCCCAGCGTGGCTGCTGCGAAAGATGGACTGAGCAAAATGCCACCGATGATTGCGCCGAGCACGATGGCAGCAACGGTGGCACCCTCCATCCAACTGTTGGCGATGACCAGTTTTTCCGGCGGCAGGTATTCGGTGAGAATACCGTATTTGGCCGGGGAGTAGGCCGCCGCACCAAGACCCACGATGCCGTAGGCGTAGAGCGGCGGCATGCCGAACAGCATGCCCAGGCAGCCGATGAATTTGATGCTGTTGCTGATGAACATCACCCGGCCCTTGGGGATGGCGTCGGCAAAGGCGCCGACGAAGGGCGCAAGCAAAATGTAGGAGACGACGAAGAATTGCTGCAATACCGGCGTGTGCCAGTCCGGAGCGCTGAGTTCCTTCAGCAGCGCAATGGCGGCAAAAAGCAGGGCATTGTCGGCCAGGGCGGACAAGAACTGCGCCGCGAGAATGATGTAAAAACCAAGGTTCATCAAATATGCGGCGGGGTGTTGGGAGTGGCTTGTAGCATGGGTCAGACTTTATACCATGAAACCCGAAAGCCTGTCTTGCTGGGCGGATGCCTTACTTGATCTGGCTCAAGAGCCATTCCATCATTCTTTCCGCCTGGGCTGCGTAACCGTCACCGAACATGTTGGCATGATTGAGAATGTGGTACAGGTTGTAGAGCGTTTTTCGCACGCTATAACCGGGATCGAGCGGATAACTCTCCTGGTAGGCGGCATAGAAACGTGGTGGGAAAGCACCGAACAGCTCGGTCATCGCCAGATCGCATTCGCGGTCGCCAAAGTAAACCGCCGGGTCGAAGATCACCGGACTACCGTCCTTATCGGCGCCGCAGTTGCCGCTCCAGAGATCCCCATGCAGCAGGGATGCAGCTGGCTGGTAGCCGGGAAAGAAACCCTCCAGCAGACCCAGCAACAGCCCTCCTTTTTCCTGCAGTGAGCCACGGTAACCATTGTGGTGCGCCAGTTTCAGTTGGAATCCGAGCCGCTGCTCGCGCCAGAAAGTGACCCAGTCATCGTGCCAGTGGTTGACCTGTGGCGTTGAGCCTATGGTGTTGTCGCGCTGCCAGCCAAAGCTTGACTGGGTGTGGCGGTGCTGATCGGCCAGACCTCTGCCCAATGTTTCCCACGTTCGTGAGGAGGGGCTGCACAGGTCCAGATATTCCAGCACCAGATAGGCGTGCTGCTCCGTGATACCCCAGCAGATCGGGGTGGGAACGCGCAGACTGGCGTTACAAGCAAGGTCGCGCAGGCCTTCAGCTTCTGCTTCAAACATGGGTAGTTTGCCGGGATCGTTGAGCTTGACGAAATAGCGCTGTCCGCATCCCTCGATACGCCAGGTGCTGTTGATGCAGCCGCCCGCGATTCCGTGCTGCTCGATGGCCTGGAACGGCTCTGCACAAGCATTGCTGATGTGGAGCGCGATGGTTGGCCAGCAATCGTTTTCCCTGGTGTGGAGGGCTGTCATGTAAGCGCTCTGCGGTATACTGAAACCTGATTTTAACAGTTCGAAATTACTGGAGAGTGAAATGAAGCGCTGGATGATTCTTGTTTTGATGCTGTCCATAAATAGCCTGGCCTTCGCCGGCAGCAAGATGGCGCCGCCCAAGGTGGTGAAAATCAACGAGCGAGTTTACGCACTGCTGGGGCCGCTGGGCGTACCCAGCAAGCACAATCAGGGCTACATGGTGAACAGCACCGTCATCATCGGCGAGCAGGGTGTCATCCTGGTGGACAGCGGCGCTTCGGATGAGGTGGGGACCCATCTGCGCAAAGCCATCGCCAAACTGACACCCAAACCGGTCACCCACGTGATCAACACTCACCATCACGGCGATCACGTGCTGGGCAACATCGTTTTCCAGGGGGCGGAGGTGGTTAGCTCGGAGATATGCCGGGATATGGTCATCAAGACCGGCGACGAATGGGTGGCGCTGGTTGAAAGCCTGATTGGTCGCAAGCTGCCGAACACCCATCCGGTCCCCGCCACGGTGACCTACGCCGGCGAGAATTCCAAGGTGGAGCGCATGATTCAAGGCGTCAAGCTGGTGTTCTGGGTGCCGCCTGGTTCGCATACGGTTGGTGACATGATGGTTTACCTGCCGGACGACAAGGTGTTGGTGGGCGGCGATATTCTGGTGAACCAGACCATCCCGGTAATGCGCGATGCCCTGGTCAAGAACTGGGTCGGCGCGCTGGAAATGGTACAGGGCTTCGATGCCAAAACCATCGTTCCCGGCCATGGTCCACTGATGTCAAAGGCGGATGTCGCCAGATTGCAGCGCCAGATGGCAGGGTTTTACGCAGGGGTGGAAGCTGGCTACAAAAAAGGCCTCAGCGACAGTGAGACTCGTAAAACGCTGGATGTGGCGGAATGGAAAAAGCTGGAAGGGTTTGAAACCAACATCGGAGGAAACGTGAATCGCGCTTACCTGGAAATCGAGCAGGCGAGCTTCTGAACCATGCGGGGCGCAGGCAGGCGCCCCGCATGAACATCAATCCATCAGCTTGCGCGCTTCGGCAACCTGGCCTCTATAGGCTTCATAGATGTGTTTGAGCGCATCGGCCATGGTGACCTGGGGTTTCCAGTCGAGGTCTTTCATGGTGTTATCGATTTTCGGCACACGATTCTGTACGTCCTGGTAGCCCTTGCCGTAATAGTCGCCGGAAGTGACTTCCACTGTGTTTACCTTGCGCGCCGTTTCGGCGTATTCCGGGTATTCCCGCGCCAAGTCCAGCATCATGCCCGCCAGTTCCTTCACCGAATAGTTGTTTGACGGATTGCCGATATTGTAAATCTGGCCGGTGGCGACGCCATTCTTGTTCTCGATAATCTTCATCAGCGCATCGATGCCATCCGAGGCGTAGGTGTAGGAGCGCTTGGCTGTGCCACCGTCCACCAGCTTGATGTCCTCGCCGCGCACGATGTGGCCGAGGAACTGGGTGATCACGCGTGAGCTGCCTTCCTTGGCGGTGTTGATGTTGTCCAGGCCCTCGCCAATCCAGTTGAAGGGGCGGAACAGGGTGAAGTTGAACTCGGTCTTCATGGCGTAGGCGAAGATCACCCGGTCCATCAACTGCTTGGAGCAGGAATAGATCCACCGCGGCTTGTTGATCGGACCGAGGATCAGTTCGGAGTTCTCCGGATCGAATTCGTCATCGCGGCACATGCCGTAGACTTCGGAGGTCGAGGGGAAAATCAGGTGTTTGCCATACTGGACGCACTGGCGCACGATCGGCAGGTTGGCCTCGAAGTCCAGTTCGAATACCTTGAGCGGTTCCTTGACGTAGGTCGCAGGCGTGGCGATGGCCACCAGTGGCAACACCACGTCACATTTCTTGACGTGGTATTCGATCCATTCCTTGTTGATGGTGATGTCGCCTTCGAAGAAGTTGAAGCGCGGGTTGGCCATCAGATCGGTGACGCGCTCGCTGTACATGTCCATGCCGTACACTTCCCAGTCGGTGGTGTCGAGAATGCGCTGCGAGAGATGGTGGCCGATGAAGCCGTTAACGCCGAGGATCAGAACCTTTTTCACTGTATTCCTTTCAATTCAACTATCTTCGAAGGGCACCGGTTCGCTGCCGAACCGAGCCGTAAATTCTTCTGCGCTCGAGACCTGTCCATCCCATTCGAACGCCAGCACGCGCAGCACTTTCCTGTCGCCGCATTCAGCATAGCAGCGGCCATGTTCGCAATAAAACACCGGTGCCGGGCTGCGTGCGGGCCGGGATGGTTCCAGCATGGTTTGCAGTACTCGCATCGGCTTTCCAGCCAGTTGCGTGAAGGCGCCGGGGTAGGGCGGCGCCACGGCGCGCACCAGATTATGGATGGTCTGTGCCTGTTCAAGCCAGCGGATTTTACCATCTTCTGCGCGTCGACCGCCGAAATAGCCGCCCTGGCTCAAATCCTGTGGCCTGAATCGGGTCGTTCCGGCAATCAGTCCGGGCAGACAGCGGTCAAGCGCGATTTCAGCCGCACAGCAAACCTTGTGGAACACCTCCAGCGCCGTATCGTCCGGCAGGATAGGCACAGCCTGCTGGTCCACGATGGCGCCATTGTCCGGCTTCTCGTTCATGACATGCAGCGTCGCGCCCGTTTCCCGTTCGCCCTGGATGATCGCCCAGTTCACAGGCACGCGACCGCGATACTTAGGCAGCAGCGAACCGTGCATGTTGAAGGCACCGCGTGTCGGGATGTCCAGAACGTCCTTCTTCAGCATGTTTCGGTAGTAGAAGGAAAACAGGAAACCCGGCTGTAGAGCGCGGATTTGCGCAACAATTTCCGGCGTATTGGGATCGTCCGGCGTGATGACGGGAATGTCGTGCCGCGCCGCCAGATCGGCCACGCTGTCGAACCAGATGGCTTCGTTGGGGTTGTCGGTGTGGGTGACAACCAGTTGGACATCCACGCCGTGGGCGAGCAGGACCGAGAGGCAACGGACGCCTACGTTGTGGTAGGCGAAGACGACGGCGGAGGGAGGAGGGCTCATATTTGTGGGTTAGCGTTCTGATTTGCCGGTCTGCGCGGCTTTATCACGTCAGTCTGGGTTAAATGAATATTGGGAATTTGCTTACGAGCCGCCCCGCATTTTTTGCTCAATAGACCGAAGCGTATTTTGTATTTCTCGTTCTTTCAGCTCTGGGTCAATGTCTTGGATGTATTCGATGGCGGAAAAGTCATCGCCGCGTTTTCTGTTTTGCGGTGGTTCGAGTGATTCAATGAGAAGGGCTTCTAGTGTTGCGACAAGCGCCGCAAGCGAAGTATTGAGCTGGGTTTCACGGAGATTGCCCTCGTAGGTTACATCTAGAAGGCCAAACCAAGAAAAGCGATTCCAGCGGCTGCCAAGCCGATCAACGGTGTGCTCATACAAGCGTTTACCCAAAGGTCGGTCAATGGCGCGTCCAACATAAACAACCGTATGGTGATCGTAGAGGATGTAAATGCCCTTTTGCTTCCCGAAATCAACCGCCTTGGATAATGCCTGTTGCTTGCCGTACATTTTCAGATCGTTACGCCAGACAACAAGATCACGTTGCCAATACATGCCGAAGGAGTGAATGATTGAATCAGACGTTTCGTCTTCAGATTCCGCCACGGCTTCTGGTGTTTTTGGTTTACTAGCGGGCGTTGTCAACAGAACCGCTGTCGAACCTCGAAGTGAAAATATCCCTTTACCAACGCGAATAAAGAGTGACTTATCGCCATCATGCTTGATAGATGACGATATTTGAGCATTCACTGTTGCGGCTGGAGTTGCTCCATCAGTGGAGTAATAGCCACGAGACAGAATCTGCTCTGAAATTTCCGTGTAGTGCAGAGGCGCCTCAGCCTCTGCCAGCACTTTTTTAATGGCTTCTTTCCAAGATTTCTCCATGGAGTTCCCCAAAAATTCAACAAAAAATAGTCGTTATAAATGACGTAAAATCAACGCGTGTAAGCCGCAATCTGAGTAGGGCGACAATAAGCGAAGTGCATTGCGCCGCATTCCGTGAATCCTCAAGCCGCCTGTGCCATTGGCGAGATATCCCGCTCAATTTTTGAGCCATTTTCAGAAAGAGTGATTTTAAGATCGAAGTCAGCCTGCAGACCTAGCCAGAATTCCGCGCTCGTGCCGAAGTAGCGCGCCAGTCTCAATGCCGTATCGGCGCTGATTGCACGGCGTTCGCGCACGATGTCGTTGATGCGTGGCGCGGGGACGCGCAAGGCGATGGCCAGTGCATTGGCGGATAGCCCCAGTGGAATCAGGAATTCCTCGCGCAGGATTTCTCCCGGGTGGATTGGGCGCATGCCATTAACCATATCCATAATTTCCTCCATTCAGTGGTAGTCCACGATCTCTACATCAAAGGTGTTCCCGTCCTCGAAACGGAAACATACGCGCCATTGGTCGTTGATGCGAATGCTCCATTGATCCTTGCGGGTGCCTTTAAGTTTCTCCAGCCGGTTTTGCGGTGGCACGCGCAAATCCTCTATGCGTGTTGCCCGATGCAACATTTGCAGTTTACGTTCAGCCACCGAGCGGATATTGACGAAGCGAGGAACCGCCTGACCCGCGAACAGGGCTTGCGTGTTGCCGCATTTGAACGACTGAATCATGGTGTTATGGTATAACGCCATGCATTAAATGACAAGCGTTACTCCGTAGGCGTTTTCTGCTCCAGAATAGCCTGAATCAGATACCTTGGTCGGTGCCGCACTTCCTGGTAAATCCGCCCCACGTACTCTCCCAGCAGCCCGATGCCGAACAGGGTGATGCCGATGAGGAAGAAGGCGATGGCGAACAGGGTGAACAGGCCTTCTGCCTCGGGACCGACGATGAGGCGGCGGATGACCAGGAATACCACGAACAGGGCGGAGAAAAGGGAGACGCCGATGCCGACCAGGGAAAACATCTGTAGCGGTACCAGCGAGAAGCCGGTCATGAGGTCGAAGTTGAGGCGGATCAGGCTGTAGATGGAGTATTTCGACTCGCCGACGGCGCGTTCCTCGTGGCCGACAATGATTTCCGTGGGGTTGCGCGCAAAGCTGTAGGCCAGCGCCGGGATGAAGGTGTTGACCTCGTGGCACTGGTTGATGGTGTCGATGATGTCGCGGCTGTAGGCGCGCAGCATGCAGCCCTGGTCGGTCATCTTGATGTGGGTGATGCGCTCGCGCAGATGGTTCATGGCGCGGGAGGCAATGTGCCGCCAGGCGCTGTCGCTGCGCTGGCGGCGGATCGAGCCAACGTAGTCGTAGCCCTCGTCCATCTTGGCCAGCAGGTTGCCGATGTCCTCCGGCGGGTTCTGCAGGTCGGCATCGAGGGTGACGATCTTCTTGCCGCGGGAGTGTTCGAAACCGGCCATGATGGCCTTGTGCTGGCCGAAATTGCCATTGAACAGGATCACCCGCGTCACGTCCGGGCGCAGCCTGAATTGTTCGCCGAGGATGGAGGCGGAGCGGTCGCGACTGCCGTCGTTGACGAAGATGATTTCGTAGCTGGTTTGCAGCTTGTCGAGTGCCGGATAGAGGCGGTCGAACAGGGCTTGCAGACCTTCTTCCTCGTTGTAGACGGGAATGATGACGGAGACGTCTGGAGTGCTCATTTCTTCGCGCTTTCCATGATGTTCTTGATTGCCGAGCACACGCTTTCCACATCCTGCAAGCTCATATCCGGGAACAGGGGGAGGGTAGCGGTTTCGCGGCCCACTTTTTCCGCGTGGGGGAAGTCGCCTTCCCTGAAACCGAGTTCACGATACAGGGTGAACAGGTGCATGGCCGGATAATGTACACCCACGCCGATCTCGTGCTGGCGCATCTGTTCGATGAACTCACCACGGCTGATGTTCAGTTTGTCCAGCGGCAGCAGGATCTGGAACATGTGCCAGTTGCTGTCGCTGAAATTCTCCGGCGGCAGCCCGCAGCCAAGGGTGCAGTCGAGGCAGGCGAAATAGTGCCGCGCCAGTTCGCGCCGCCTTTCAGTGAAGACGTCGATGTGCTTGAGCTGCCCCAGGCCGATGCGCGCGGCGATGTCGGTCAGGTTGGATTTGCCGCCCGCCACATCCACATCCATGGTGCCGTCCGGGGCGCGTACCACGCCTTGCAGGCGCAGTTTTTCGGTCAGCGGAATTTGTGAGTCATCGTTCAGCACCAGGCAGCCGCCCTCGCTGGTGGTCATGTTCTTGTTGGCGTGGAAGCTGAAGGAAATCAGGTCGCCAAAAGAGCCGATACGCTTGCCATGCCAGCTTGCTCCCATAGATTGGGCAGCGTCCTCGATGACGCGCAGGCCGTGTTTTGCCGCTATGGCGTAGAGGCGGTCGCGGTCCACCGGCAGGCCGGCGAGATCCACCGGGATGATGGCGCGAGTGGCCGGCGTGATGGCGGCTTCGATCAGATCAAGGTCGATGTTGCGCGTCACCGGGTCGATATCGACGAACACCGGCCTGGCGCCGACATGCAGAATGACGTTGGCAGTGGCGACCCAGGACATGGGCGTGGTGATGACTTCGTCGCCGGAGCCGATGCCGCACAATTGCAGGGCCACTTCGAGCGTGGCCGTGCCGGAACTGAAGGCGCGCACCGGCCTGCCGCCGAAATACTGCGACAGTGCAGACTCGAATTCCTTGACCTTGGGCCCGCTGGTGATCCATCCCGAGCGCAGGACTTCGACTACGCCCTGAATGGTTTCCTCGTCGATAGTGGGGCGGGTGAAAGGCAGGAAAGCCATGCTAACTCCTCGCCACAACATAAACACCGACGATGATAATGCCGATTCCTGCCAGACGGGTAAGCGAAACCGCCTCGCCGAACAGCCACCAGGCAGCCAGGGCATTCACCACGTAGCCGATGGAAAGCATCGGGTAGGCGATGCTGACTTCAACCCGGGACAGCGCCATGATCCATACCACCACGCTGATCACATAGAAACTCAGGCCGGCAAAAATGTGCGGCTCGGTGGCGAGTTGCCAGCCGACCGGCAAGATGTTGTCGCGGCTGAACTCGAAATGGCCGACGGCGTTGGTGCCCGCCTTGAGCAGCAATTGCGCGGCGGCATTGAGCAGCACGCCGGTCAGGATGAGGGAAAAACTCAGCAGGTTCATGGTGTGGTCACCACTACCCGGCGGGTGTCGCGGGCGATTTCTTTCATCGGCATGCCATGGGCTTTTAATTGTTGGTAGGTCTCGGGGTTCATGATTGCCAGGGCATAGGCCTCAAGGCGCCATTTCTGTTCGAACGAGGGAATGTCGGCTATCCATTTGTGTGGTTCCTGTTCGATTCCGAAGGCCATCTCGTCCTGATAGTCGACCAGGGTCAGCGTGCGGTCAAGGTAGAAAGGCAGGGTCTGTTCGTATATGCCGACACTGTAGAAAGGGACGCCCGGCTTGAGATGGGGCTTGACCTGCTGCGCCAGGTGGTAGGTGGAGGTGGTCCGTGACAGCAGGTCGTGACCGCTGATGATGGATTGCATCGCGAGCAGGGCGGTCAGGGCGATGGCGATGATGGCCGGTTGGATGCGTTGGCGATAGGCCAGAATAAGCCCGGCCAGAGTGCCGGTCAGCCAGAAGGCCGCTGTCCAGGCCGCCCACATGCCATACTGGGCGTAGGCTTGGCGCGAGCTTTCCTCTCCGGCCAGGTTAACGGCGCGAGCTGAAAGCCACAGGCCGATAAAAGCCAGAATCGCCACGGGCAGAATCTGCCAGAACAGGGCTTTTCCCGACAGGCGCGCCAGATGCCGCCCGGTCAGCAACGCAAGCGCGGGGAAAATGGGCAGTATGTAGGAAGGCAGCTTGGAACTGGAAATCGAGAAGAAGAAGAAAATGAATGCGGCCCAGATTAACAGGAAGCGCCCAACCTGAAAGTTCTTGCGTTCGCCGTCTATTTTCCACGCGCGCCACAGCGCATCAAAGGCCGGAACAAGCCAGGGCAGAATGCCTGCCATAAGAATCGGGATGAAGTACCACCACGGCTCATAGCGTTGATGTACTTTCGTAAGAAACCGCTCGAAGTGCTCGTGTATAAAGAAGAAACTGAAAAATTCAGGATTGGCAAGGGATACGGCAACAAACCACGGTGCACTGATGGCGAGGAACAGCACCAACCCGCTCATCAGGTGGAGTCGTCGCCACAGCCCCCAGTCGCGCTGGATCAGTGTGTAGAGCACCAGTACCGCGCC
>Ga0105091_10001281_pt1 | contig 10926 bp, 7 predicted proteins | sample PPLLak1March2015_FD_87022 | JGI IMG/M metagenome (GOLD analysis project Ga0105091, IMG submission 87022) | Freshwater sediment microbial communities from Prairie Pothole Lake near Jamestown, North Dakota, USA - PPLs Lake P7 Core (1) Depth... | ecosystem: Environmental > Aquatic > Freshwater >... | reverse complement strand
TTGCCACCCAGTAGTTGTACTCTCCCTTGGTCGGATCGTAGCGCCCGCTCGGATCGAGGCCGCGGACCCAGTACGCGTAGCCGTCGTACGACCGGCTGTTGCCGCCGATCTTTCGCATCGTCCGGTTCTTCGGGAGGAGGGCCTTGAGGAAGAGGGAGCCCTGCTGATAGCGGGGATCGGGGTCGGTCACCTTCGCGACGCTCGCTCCGGCGTAGTCCCAGATGCCGGCCGAAGCGCCGCCCGCCCGCTGCACGCCGCTCCCCTGGATCACGGGGTCGGCCGCGACGTGCGCGTTCCACACCTTCACGAAGTTCGGGTCCACCGACCCGACCCGGTCGAAAACGACGAAGTAGTTCGGCCGGAGGTACACGAACTCCCGCGTGATGTGCGTCAGCTTGTTCGGATAATCGGGCTTGTTCCGGCTCTCCGAGATCGCCACCTGGTCGTAGGCGTTCGCGAGGTCCGCCTGCGAGTACGTATAGCTCTCGTTCGTTTCGTAGCGAAGCATCTCGCCCGGGCTGAAGGTCGGGTCCGTGCTCGCCTCCGCGAGCGACGGAGCGCTCGAGGGCATCACCTGCCCGCCGTCGTTCTGGCAGATGCCGCCTCCCGAGGTCCAATAGAAAGGCTCGTTCGGATCGTAGACGTGGACGACGTTGTGCGCGATCGACCTGTGATAGTAGCTGGAGGAGTGATCGTCGCCGTCGACCGACCGGTACTGGGCGTAGAAGCCGCTGTCGATGATCAGGTTTCCCTTCCGGTGGATCGTGAAGGAGCCGGCGTCCGGGTGCTGGTGTCCGTAGAGGTACTTGCCCGCCTCGAAGCACGCCCATGTCGCGCTCGACGGGCCGAGGCCGGTGGTCATGTAGACGTGGTCCATGCCTCCCGCTCCGAGCCGGACCGCCTTCGGCGAGGTGGAGGGGACGTGGGCGGGGAGCGCCGTGTCGTACCAGAGGACGAGGCACCAAAGGCTCGTGTTTCGGTAATCGCTGATGTCGCGCGTCTGGACATCCTGCCAGTAGTCGATGTTGTGCGCCTGGCCGTAAGGGTCCTGCCCGCGCGCCGCCATGAGCGCGACGTTCTTGTAGCTGTCGCCGGAGGTCGCCGAGTTGACGTCCTGGTTCGGCTCGTGGCGTCCGCGGTGCGGCACGAGCGTGTAAACGAGCCACTTCCCCCATTCCTCTTTCCACTTTCCGACCAGGTCCCAGCCGTCGATCCCGGTGGCCACCGCGAACGCCTCGATCATCCAGGCGCGGTCGAACTGGAGCTGGGTCTCGTACATCGGACCGGTCGAGCCGACCCCGCCCTGGAAGTTGAGGGCCGGGGCCAGGTAGAGCTCGATGTTCTCGCACACCTCCTGGTACTCGGTCGAGTAGGAGCCGGTATCGACCCCGGAGCCTGCGTAGAGGAGCGAGCGGAAGAGGGAAGTGAGCCGGTTGTACGTGGTGGCGTCCCTCCACGTCTGCGAGTCGGGGATGTAGGTCATCGGCGTCCCGTACTTCGGCGCGATCGTCGCGATGTCCGCCGCCGACAGCTTGTCGAAGATCCAGTCGGCGGCCATCGCGCGGGAAGCCCCGTCCGAGTCGATACCCCACGAACCGGACGACAAGAGAGATTGACGTGTAAAGCTCCAGTACTTCGACTCCTCGAAACCCCCGCCCTGGTAGGCCGTCTCGTTCCACCGCTTGTGGATCAGGTAGACGAGGGCGTAGTTCGGCAGGTACCGCCCGTCCGTCTTCGAGGCGCCGATCCGCGAGTCGGCGAAGGCGAGCATCTTCTCGTAGTACGCCCTGTGGCTTCCGCCGACCTTGCACCGCTCGGCGAGGGTCGCCACCGAGGCCGGCGTGATGAGGATGCGCGGGTGCCCGGAAGGGATCGCGTAAGCCGCTTCGGCGGTCGAGGCGGCGAGCGGGAAGAAAAGGGCCGCGAGGGCGATCGAGACGACGAGCCAGGAAGTTCGCATCATCACTCTCCGAATCGTAAAGAAAACCGCGCGTAGTTCCGTGCTTCTAACCACTTATCGGCACCGGAGGGACGCGTCTTGAAGACGCCTCGGGCCGTGGGGGACGTGCCCTGTAGGATAACACGTCCCGGGCCGATCCGCCGAGTGGGGGACGCGCGGGATCTGATATGATGCCCGGCGAGAAAGGACGGAGATGGAAGAGGGACAAGGCGAAGATCGGGTGGAGGGCCGAGCGGAACTCCGAGCGGAAGGCCGCCGCGCGGGCGTCTGGGCCGGACGCCTCGCCGGCCGCTCCCTCGCCTCGATCGAGGCTTCGGTCCTCGGCCTTCTCGCGCTCGCCGGGCGGCTCGCCCACCTGGACCACGCCCCTTACGTGGACGAGCTGAACCACGTGCTCGCGGCGCGCTCGCTCCTCGAAAACGGCACGATGCGGATCGGGGGAGGGGAGGCGGTCTACGAACGCGCCGCTCTCTTCACCCGCCTCGTGGCGGAGCTCTTCCGCGTGTTCGGCGAAGGTCTCGTCGTCGCGCGCATCCCGGCCGTTATCGCGGGGACGGCGCTCGTCGTGCTTCTCTTCCTCTGGGTCCGCTCCTTCGCCGGGCGCGCCGCCGCGTGGATCGCCGGCCTCCTCCTCGCTTTCTCGCCCGGCGCGATCTACCTGTCGCAGCAGAGCCGTTTCTACACGATGCACGCCGTCTTCTTTCTGGCCGGGACGATCGCGGTGCTCGCGCTCGTCCGGGGTCCGCGCGGCGGGGCTCGCACGGCGGCGCTTGCCGCCCTCGCGGCGGGGCTCTTCGCCGCCGCGGCCCACCTCCAGGTCCTGACGGTGGTCGGGGTCGGGGGGATCGGCCTCTGGCTTCTCCTCGCGGCGGCCCCGCGCGCGAAGGACCGCCTGAAGGCCGCTCGCTCCTCGCTCCGGTTCGTTCTGCCTCTCGTTCTCGCCGCGCTTCTGCTTCTCGCGTTTCTCGCCGAGCGGGACGCGATCGCCGCCTGTTGGCGGTTCTTCCAGCGCTACGATCTCTGGGCCGCCGCCGATCGAGGCAACGTCCGCTACTATCACTGGCTCTTCCTCGAGCAGTACCCGACGCTCTGGACCCTGTTTCCGGTCCTCGCGGTCCTCGCACTCCGCGCGCGGCGCCGCGAGATCGGGTTCTCTCTCCTCCTCTTCGCGACGGCGTTCGCCGCCCAATCGCTCGCGGCCTGGAAGTCGGAGCGGTATCTCTTCTACGCGATGCCCTTCTTCTTCGCCGTCGCCGGCGTCGGCGTCGCCGAGGCGGTTCCTTGGCTCCGTTCGAGCGCGGAGTCCCTCTTCCGCGCTCCCCCGATCCGGGCGACCGCCGCGCTCGCGCGTCTCCTCGCGGGGACCACGCTCGCGTTCGCGCTCGTGTTCGCCCTCGCGGGAAACGGCGCCTTTTCGATGTCGGCCCGGATGCTCTCCGGAGGGGATGGCGATTGGCCCTTCGCCCGCCGCTACCGCGGCGAGGCGGATTGGAAGGCGGCCGCCGAGATGTTCCGGCCCTCCCTCGGGGAGGAGGCCGTCGTCGGCTCCTCCGACCTCAAGACGCTCTACTATTTCGGACGGGTCGACTACTGTCTCTCGCTCGACCTGCTCGATGGTCCGCGCGGCCGCCTGCCGGAGTTCACGCCGCACTGGAAGACCGGAGCCGTCCTGATCTCGCACGCCGAGTCGCTCGAGAAGGTGATGGAGGCGCGGCCGACCGGGCTCGTGCTCCTCGAGACGCAGCAGATCGGCGCGTCGTGGGGCGTGCCCCGGCCGGTCATCGAGCTTCTGGAGCGGCGCGCGACGGAGATCCCCCTTCCGAAATCCTGGCGGCTCCGAGCGTTCCGTTGGGGCGGCTCCCCGCCGTCCTCATGAGGTAGGGCCCGTGGCGGATGTCGATCGGATGGACCGCGCCGCCCTCGATCGTTCGCTCGTCCAGGGTCTCGCGTGGACCGGCGTCGCCAAGTGGGGGAGCCAGATCCTCACGTGGGGGGCGACGCTGATCGTCGCGCGCCTCCTCCTCCCGGAGCACTACGGCCTCGTCGGAATGGCCTCGATCTACCTCGGCCTCGTCTCGCTCGTGAACGAGTTCGGGTTCGGGACGGCGATCATCTCCCTCCGAGAGCTCTCGGAGACGGAGATCGCGCAGCTGAACACCGTCTCCGTCCTCTTCGGGCTCGCGAGCTTCGCGCTCTCGTTCGCCGCGGCCGCCCCGCTCGCCCGCTTCTTCCGCTCGCCGGAGCTCGGGCCGGTCGTCGTGGTCATGAGCGCCGCGTTCCTGGTGACGGCCTTCCGCACGGTCCCGCAGGCGCTCCTCCAGAGGGATCTCCGCTTCCCGAGGCTCGCGGTCATCGAAGGGGTGCAGGGGGTGCTCCGCGCCCTCGTCATGATCGCGCTCGCCGCGGCGGGGCTCGGCTACTGGACGCTCGTCCTCGGCAACGTCGCCGGCGCCTTCATCTGGACGGGGCTCACCCTCGCGGTGAAGCGGCACGCCTTCGCGGTGCCGCGGTGGAGCGAGATCCGCTCCGCGATCCGCTTCAGCTGGCACATCCTCGCCGCGCGGATCGGCTGGTACATCTACTCGCACGCCGACTTCGCGGTCGCGGGGCGGCTTCTCGGAAAAGGACCGCTCGGGTCGTACTCGCTCGCGTGGAGCACGGCCGGGATGCCGGTCGAGAAAGTGACGGCGCTCGTCGGACGGGTCACGCCCGGTGTCTTCTCCGCCGTCCAAGCGGACAAGGAGTCGCTCCGCCGCTACCTGGTCACCCTCACCGAGGGGATCGCGCTCCTCACCTTTCCCGCGGCGGTCGGCCTCGCACTCGTCGCCGACACGCTCGTCCCGTTCGTCCTCGGCGAGCAATGGGTCGGCGCCATCGTGCCGCTCCGGATCCTCGCGCTTTACGCGACGTTTCGATCGATCATCACGCTCCTGCCGCAGATCTTGAACGTGACGGGGGAAACGCGATTCGGCATGTGGAACGGTTTCCTCGCGGCAGCGGTCCTGCCGGCCGGTTTTCTCGTCGGCGCGCGCTGGGGCACCACCGGGATCGCCGCATCCTGGGTCGTGCTCCATCCGCTCGTCACGCTTCCGGTCTACTGGCGGGTCTTCCGGCGGATCGAGCTGCCGACTCGGCGCTATCTCCGGGCCCTCTGGCCTTCGACCAGCGCCGTCCTCGCGATGGCGATCGCCGTGATCGGCGCGAAGCGGATCGAGGGGGACTCGTGGCACCCGGCGGCCCGCCTGGCGCTCGAGGTCGCCGTCGGAGCCGCCGTCTACGCCGGCGTGCTCGCGGCCTTTCATGGCGAGAGGGTCCGAAAGCTCCTGGGCGCCCTCCGCCCCGCGCGCCCGGGGGCGCGGCCTTCCGCCTAGTCGGTCCAAGCCTCCGTTTCCCCCGCGCTTGCCGAACATCGAGTAGGAACGTCGCCCGGGCGAAAGGCGGGGACGCTTCTTGACAGGGGATCGCCCGCGGCGCTAGACTGGACTCTTCTTGGAGTGCGATCAGGGATACGATCGGAGCCTCGGGGGCGACATGCGAGAGAGCCGCGTCACGATCAAGATCCCGAGGCCCCTCTATCGCAAGATCTCACAAGTAATTGACGGATCAGGGTTTAGTTCCCCGACAGAGTTCATCGTCTTCATCCTCCGGGACCTGGTTGGCGAGAAGGGCGTCATCACCGGAGGGGATGACTTCACGCTGGAGGAGCTTCGCAGCATCCGGCGGAAGCTCCAGGGCCTGGGCTACCTCGAGTAGCCCCCCGGAAAACAAGAGGAAAGAGAGCATGATTCGCGCACACGGAGGCAAGCTGATCAATCGCATCGCCGAGGGGAAGGAGCGGGAGGATCTCGCCGCGATCGCCGCTTCCCTTCCGCGCCTCGCGCTGAACGAGCGGGAGACCGCCGACCTCGAGATGCTCGCGACCGGGGCGATGAGCCCGCTCGAGGGGTTCATGAACCGAGAGGACTACCTCAGCGTGCTCGATCTGAAGCGCCTGGCGAAGGGTCTCCCTTGGACGATCCCCGTCGTGCTCGCCGTGAAGGAGGGGCACGGGGACGAGTACCGCGAGGGGGAGAAGATCGCGCTCGTCGACGCGGACGGGGACGTGCTCGGCGTGATGACGCTCGACGAAAAGTTCTCCGTCGACAAGCAGCAGGAAGCGGAGAAGGTGCTCCTCACGACCGACGAATCGCATCCGGGCGTGAAGTACCTGCAGACGATCGGCGACGTCTACCTCGGCGGCTCGGTCTGGCTCCTCGAGCGGCCGAAGAACCGTCCGTTCGAGCGCTACCGCCTCGACCCGAAGGAGACGCGTGTCCTCTTCAAGGCGAAAGGGTGGGAGACGATCGTCGCGTTCCAGACGCGGAACCCGATCCATCGCGCGCACGAGTACCTGCAGAAGTGCGCGCTCGAGGTGGTCGACGGGCTTCACGTCCATCCGCTCGTCGGGCAGACGCGCGGCGAGGACATCCCGGCCGACATCCGGATGGAGTGCTACCGGGTCCTCTTCGAGAACTACTACCCGCGCACGCGGACCGCTCTCTCGATCTTCCCGGCGGCGATGCGCTACGCGGGCCCGCGCGAGGCGGTCTTCCACGCCCTCGTCCGCAAGAACTACGGCTGCTCGCACCTGATCGTGGGACGCGACCACGCGGGGGTCGGCAACTTCTACGGCCCGTTCGACGCCCACTACATTTTCGGCGAATTCGATCGATACGAGATCGACATCACGCCCATGTTCTTCGATAATAGCTTCTTCTGCGGGAAGTGCGGCAACATGGCTTCCTCGAAGACGTGCCCTCACGACAGCGCCGACCACGTCGCGCTCTCCGGAACGAAGGTCCGCGAGATGCTGGCGCGTGGCGAGATGCCGCCTCCCGAGTTCACGCGGCCCGAGGTCGCGGAGATCCTGATGACCTACTACCGCAAGCGAAACAAGGAGCAGTAGGGATGAGCCGTTTCGCCCTGATCGGCCTCGAAAGCGCGCCGCCTCGGTTTCTCTTCGACCTGTGGCGGGACGACCTGCCCAACATCGGGTCGGTCATGAAGGAGGGGATGCATGGGGTCCTCGGCGGGACGATCCCCTCGAGCGCGATCCCGGCGTGGACCTCGATGGCCGCGTGCCAGGATCCGGGCCAGCTCGGGCTGTACGGGCCGACCGTTCGCGCGGCGCGGGACCACGCGCAGCCGGTCGAGGCGACGTCGGAGCACGTGAGGGCGAAGACGATTTGGAACTACCTCTCGAACCAGAAACTGAACTCGCTCGTCTTCGCCTATCCCGAGACGTGGCCGCCGAAGCCGCTCAAGGGGGTGCTCGTCGCGGGGGCCGAGACGCCCGCGAAGGACGCGCAGTGGACCTACCCGCGCGAGGCCTCGCGCGAGGTCGAGGCGGCCGCGGACGGCGACTACATGTTCGACGCGACCGGGTACGGGGGGCCCGAGAACGAACGGCTCCTCGAGCAGGTCTACGAGATGACCCGCCGCCGGTTCGCCGCCTTCCGCCAGTTCGCGCGAAAGAAGGAGTTCGACTTCATGTCGCTGGTGGAGATCGGGCCGGACCGAGTGCAGAGGGCGTTCTGGCGGCACCTCGATCCGGAACACCCGCGCTACGAGGCGGGCCACCGGCACGGGAGCGCCATCCACGACTACTACGTCTTCCTCGACGAGGAGCTCGGCCGGCTCTTGAACGATCTTCCGACCGACACGTCGGTGATGATCGTCTCGGCGCGCGGCGCGCGGCGATCGAACGGCGCTTTCCGGATCAACGAGTGGCTTCGCAAAGAGAAGCTCCTCGCTTTCAAGGAGGCCCCGGAAGAGAGCGGCCCGCTCGCTTTCGACAAGGTCGATTGGGGGAAGACGAAGGCCTGGGCGGAGGGGGGGAGCACGGCGCGCGTCTACATGAACGTGAAGGGGAGAGAGCCGAAGGGCGGCGTTCCGGAGGCGGACCTGGAGTCCTTCCGGGGCGAGCTCGAGGCGCGGCTCTCCGCGATCGCGGACGAGTCCGGATCCCCGCTCGCGCCGGAGGTTTCGAGGCCGGAGAAGATCTATCGGGCGGCGAACGGCGTCGCCCCCGACTTCCTCGTGCGTTTCGCCGGACGCTCGCTCCGCGTTTCGGGCGACGTCGGCGGCGGCGCGTTCTTTCTCGGCGCCGGCGAAGGTGACGCCCCGGACGCCGACTCGGACCCGGAGGGGGTCGTGATCTGGGACCATCCGGCGAAGCTCCGCCCGAAGCGGAAGGAGCGCTATTCGGTCTACGACATCGCCCCCACGATTCTCAGCTTCTTCAACCTGGAGCTCCCGGCTCACTGGATCGGAGAACCCCTCTTCTAGGAGAGGGCGCCCCTCGCCGCCCCGAGGGATCGCGGCCGCGGGGGGATCAGTCAGGAGGACGGCATCGATGGGTTCGAAAGGCTTCACGCTCTGGTTCACCGGTCTCTCCGGTTCCGGCAAGACGACCCTCGCGCGGCAGGTCGAGCAGATCCTCCGCGACCGGGGGATGAAGGTCGAAATTCTCGACGGCGACGTGGTCCGCACGAACCTGTCGAAGGGGCTCGGCTTCTCCAAGGAAGACCGGGACACGAACATCAAGAGGATCGGCTTCGTCTGCCATCTGCTCTCGAGAAACGGCGTGGTCGCCATCGCCTCCGCGATCAGCCCCTACCGCGAGGTGCGCGACTACAACCGCCGCATGATCGGCCGCTTCGTCGAGGTCTACGTGAAGTGCCCGATCGACGTCCTGACGAAGCGGGACGTGAAGGGGATGTACGCGAAGGCGCTCGCGGGCGAAATCAAGGGATTCACCGGCGTGGACGATCCGTACGAGGAGCCTCTCCGTCCCGAGATCCTGGTCGAGACCGACAAGGAGACGGAGGAGGAGAGCGTCCAGAAGATCGTGCGCTCGCTCGAGCTGATGGGATATGTCCCGGGGGCGGACGCCTCCGGGGAGACGAGCGAGGAAGAGGAGGAGAAGATCCGCCAGCGCCTGCGCGATCTGGGGTACATCTAGCCGGGCTCGGGGAGGGCCTTCGCCGGTGGCGGCCTTCTGGCAGAAAAGGAAGAGCGATCGACGGGTCTGCGTGTTCGGGATCGACGGGATGCCGCACACGCTCCTCCGGCGCCTGATGGACCAAGGGGTGATGCCGCGCGCCCGCGAGATCTTCGGCGATCGCCTGCTTCGGATGCGGGTCACGCTCCCCGAGGTTTCGGCGGTGAGCTGGTCGAGCTTCATGACCGGCTCGAACCCGGGCACCCACGGGATCTACGGCTTCACCGATTTCGACCGCGGCTCTTATCGGATCCGTTTCCCCGCGTTCTCGTCGCTCAAGACCTCGACCATGTGGGACCGGCTCGGGGAAAAGGGAATCCGCTCGATCGTCATCAACCAGCCGTCGACCTACCCGGCGCGCGAGATCCCGGGGATCCTGATCTCCGGGTTCGTGGCGGTCGATCTGAACCGGGCGGTCTGGCCCCCCGACCTCGCGAGGAAGCTAAGGCAGATGGGCTACCAGATCGATCTCGACACGCAGAAGGCGGCGAGGCAGCCCGACTACCTCTTTCGCGAGCTGGCGGCGACGCTCCGCGGGCGCGAGAAGCTGCTCGAGCAGCTGTGGGACAAGGAGGAGTGGGACTTCTTCGAGATCGTCGTCACGGGGACCGACCGCCTGCAGCACTTCCAGTTCGACGCGGTCGAGGACCCTTCGCACCCGAACCATTCGTACTGTCTCGACTACTACGAGAAAGTGGACGGCTTTCTCGGACGGGTCTACGACCGGTTCCACTCGGCCGGCGGCGGCGGGGACGGCGCCGGCTTCTTCGCCCTATCCGACCACGGCTTCACGCGGATCCGGCAGGAGTTCTACGTGAACGCGTGGCTCGTGCAGGAGGGGCTCCTTTCGTTCCGCACGTCCGAGCCGAAGTCGTTCGAGGAAGCCGATCCCGCCTCGAAGGCCCTCTGCCTCGATCCGACGCGGATCTATCTCCATCGGAAGGGGCGCTTCCCGAACGGCTCTGTCGAGGAGGAGGAGGCCGAGGAGCTCGTTCTCCGGATCCGCGAAAAGGCCCTCGCCCTCCGCTTCGACGGGGAGCCGGTGTTCCGTGGCGTCTTCCGGCCCGAGGAGATATACTCAGGGCCGGAGATCGGCTCGGCCCCCGATCTCGTGCTCCTCGCGCGGGACGGCTTCGATGTAAAAGGGTGGATGCGGACCGGTCCCGCCTTCGGACGGTCGCACTTCACGGGGATGCACAACTGGGACGACGCCTTCCTTTGGACCGGCGGGGACGTCCCCGGGGAGTTCGACATCACCTCGCTCGCCTCGATCATCGAGAAGAGGCTGACGGCGGAAGGATAGAGACGGTGCGGCGAAGCGGGCGCGGATTCCGAATCGGGCTCCTCTTTGCGGCCGGCGCCATCGGCCTTCTCGGCGCGGCGCCGGCGGAGGCCTACATCGGCCCCGGCGCCGGGTTCGCCTTCCTCTCCTCGTTCTTCGTGCTCTTCGTCACGTTCCTTCTCGCGATCGCGACGATCCTCATCTGGCCGATCCGCCTGCTCGTCAAGACGCTGACGCGGAAGAAGAACCTCGCGCGCACCGACGTCGACCGGGTGATCATCGTGGGGTACGACGGCGTCGAGCCGAAGCTCGTTCGCCGGTGGATGGACGAAGGGAAGCTCCCGCATTTCAAGCGCCTCGCGGAGATGGGCGACTTCCAGAACCTCGACTCGTCGTGGCCGAGCATGTCGCCGGTGGCGTGGTCGACCTTCGCGACGAGCACGGACGCCTCCAAGCACAACCAGTACGACTTCCTGAACCGGGACCCGAAGACCTACCTGCCGGACCTCGCGTCGGTGAAGATCACGAACCCGACCCGCTCGATCCGGATCGGAAAGTACCGGATTCCCCTCGGGAAGCCGGTCGTCCGCCTGATGCAGAAGTCGGTCCCGTTCTGGAAGATCCTCGGCGAGCACGGCGTCT
>Ga0105091_10001280_pt1 | contig 10932 bp, 7 predicted proteins | sample PPLLak1March2015_FD_87022 | JGI IMG/M metagenome (GOLD analysis project Ga0105091, IMG submission 87022) | Freshwater sediment microbial communities from Prairie Pothole Lake near Jamestown, North Dakota, USA - PPLs Lake P7 Core (1) Depth... | ecosystem: Environmental > Aquatic > Freshwater >... | reverse complement strand
TAAACTGGGGGAAGGAGAAGAAAAATAACCCCGCTGGACTTAGAGCCTGGAAGCCGGGTAATGGCATCCTCCTCGGAGCGTAGATGCCCGGACCTGATCACAGCATTTAAGGAGTACGCTACACCTTTCAATGCTGGAAGTGCTTTCGTGGAGACGGGAGCGCTATGGATGACTTCGACCGCTGCAACGAGGCAAGTAGGGACTAGGCTGCGGGGGCAGCTTACAACTCCCAACCTGTACTTTATGCTAGTCAGCGGTCCCGGAGCGGGGAAGAGCCAGACTGTGAAGGCAGTCAAGTCAGTGCTCCTCCCCGCTACCGGTTTCAGCTTCGTGCCACAGTCGGTCACGCGGGCTGGACTACAAGACTATATGCAAGAGAACCTTAAAACGAGGCGAGGACCAGATGGGACACTACTCCCGAGTAACGAGTGTATTGCACTTAGCGATGAAATCCAAGGCATCCTTCCTGAGCATGACATTGGTCACCTCACCTTCTACAACGAGCTATACGATACTCTCTCAACATACCAAGCTGTTACACGCAGCAACGGGACAGTGCGACTTGAGTCCCCGTACTGCTCAATTATCACTGGTGTCCAGCCAGCCTTCCTAGCCATGACAATCCCGGAGCAAGCATGGGGCATGGGTTTTATGAGCCGGACTATCATGATCTTCGACCAGGCGAAAACTCGCACCAGCGCCTTTGACCACGAGGACGTAGATCACAAGCTCAAGGCTGATATTATCTCAGATCTCAAAACCATCCGCACGCTCTACGGGTACTTCAAGTGGGAGAAGGGTGCGCGCCAACTCTACGAGGAGTGGTGGGTGAAGAACGGCGGGCCACCTGTCCCGCAGAACAAGCGCCTGGCAATGGGGTACAATGCTCGCCGTGACCTTCACTTCTTCAAGATCGCCATGACGTTCAGCTTGAGTCGGTCTAACGACTTGCTCGTGACCGTGAAGGACGCCGGAAGGGCCATAGAGTACCTAACCCGGTCTGAGGACAGGATGCGCCATATCTTCAATGAAATGGCTTCTACGGGCGCTGTAGCGGCCTATGGGGACGTTATAGACGCCGTTCGAGTCCGGGCCGCCGACGGCGGGTGTATGCCCGAGGCGGACCTTATACACATGCTAATGGACAGGTTCCAACCGACGCAGATCAATGCGCTGATCGACAACTTGCTTTCCAGCCAGGTGCTTGCCGTGAAGCCGGGCAGCATCATCGGTGCCGGGCTCCGTAGCTTCATTCCAGGTTTGAAGATGGGCAGCGTGCTCTAAATCTGTTTGTAATACAAACCCAACTTGGGTTTGTAACACAAATGATTATTGAGGGTACGCCATGTCATTTGCTGTGCGAGCCTCGTACTGGCCGAGCGTCGAGTACCGGCTCAATATATCACTACTCTCTTCGCGCTGCCTAATCGCCATTGCTGACTTCATCACGGAGTCTAGCGGAACGTGCATGGCGATCGTGCGCTGGATAATGCGATGGGCCTCTTCACCATCCTTGTCAGCGATAGCATTGTAATAGCCCCGGCCCAGCCCGCTGATTGCACTCCGCATCTTCTCCTCATGCGCGTACAGGGACTGGCTAGCCTCTTGAGCCTTGGCGACTTCTAGCCCGTTCATGCCAAGCCCTTGCAGCATTTTGCCGACATAGCCTACGTTCTCTCCACCAAGCATGGGATACCCAGTGCTCATGGACTTTACATAGTCTCCCTCGACTACGCTCATTGCTCGAATAAAGGCGCGAGGGGTTGCGGCCTGGAAGAACATATCCCGGACATTGCTGTCGTTCATCGGGTTATTGCCAGTAGCCATAGCGTACTCGTAACCCTTGCCAGCTGCCTTGCCGAGCATCGCCGCCCGCTGTGCGATAGCGAAGCTGAACAGGCTCGCAGTCTCATTACGAACGTCCGTCCCTGGCAGAGTTGAACTTGCCTGTAGGCTAACTCCCAAGAAGGCTGGCAGCCCAAAGTACAGCGGGTCAGCCAACGTGTCACCAAAATTCTTCTGCATGTACAAGTAGCTGCTGTTCGCTTCGTTCTCCCAGTTCCCAAGCCCGTCAGCCATCGCGATCAGGGGCGTCGCGCCGAGTCCGCCAAGAGCAACGGCGCTGCCACCGGCCCAAACCAGCGGAGCGAAGTTTCCATGATTAACTGCCTGATCGGCATACTGGAACATGCTCCCTAGGAAGTGCATCTGCCAGTTCTTGAACAGCCCGAACATGCTCCCGACCGGGCCTGTGAACATGTTGCTCCGATCGACAGTGTGATAACTATACATGGTCATCTCGTTAGTCTTACGAGCCATGTTATAGAGGGCTTCTCCTTCCAGCTTGAAGATGTCCTTGCCCATCAGCCAGGCTGCATTGAAGGCGATGAGCCTAGAAAAGCTCTCGCTCTTGTCCGACATCAGCGTGCTCAGACTACCAATGAACTTCGGCAGTCCTCCTTGGTCCCAAGACTCCTTGAGTGTCTGTCGTGCCTTGCTGTTCCCACCGCTCCACTCATCCAGCATCTGATTTGCGAAGAGCCCGTCGGTGATGCCTTGGCTCTGTGCTGCACGTAGCTCAGCCGTTGGATGCCTCGCCAGCTTGACCGCTTGGTACAGCAGCTTGATAGGTTCGACCCAGGCGCTTGCGCCGATCGGCTTACCAGCCTCCCCTATCACCGGAGTGAACTGCAGCAGGTGCGCGGCCTCGTCACTCGGAATGCTGAGCATATGAGCGATCTTCGGGGCAACAGTCTGCAGCGGGCTAAGCACGTTCAGCACCGCAAAGGCTGGATTGAACCATCCCAGCGTCATGCCGTACAAACCCTTGTTAACCGCTGCGGCAATTTTTGTGGCGGGTCTAGAGCCTCCAACTCCACCAAGTACGTCGCTCAGCTTTTTATCCAGCGCGTTCGTGAACTTGGTAGCAATGCCAAGATACTGATTGCCCTTGACAACCAAGTCTTCCTGAAGCTTCGGATTGTGCTTGAGCAGGTCGGGTATGGTGTCACCAAATCTGCTCTGGAAACTTGTCTCCGCAGCAAAGTGAGCGGTGTTATTCAAGTGCGCCTGGACAGCGTTGTACAGGTCGTCCTTGGTATACCGCTTGATGTCAGCGGTTGTCGCGCCCGCTTTCCGCTTCTGAAAAGCCTTGCTTGTAATCGGGATGCTCGGGCCCTTGCCAGTCGTACCTTTGATTATCGACAGCTGGCGCATTGCCTTAGTCAGTATCTTCACATCGGTTGGGTTACGTTCGAGGTTGCCAGCTATCCGCGCCTGGAGTTCCCTAAGCACATCGTCAGACTCGGTGGGAAGTTCCCTCAACTTGGCATCGCCTTTGGTCCAGGTTTCACCCTCCTCGCCAGCCATACGAATTGCCATATCAGCATTCAGATTTGCCTCAGCCCCATTGCGCCCGAAGGCTGTATGCTTCAGCTCACCTGTGGCTGCATCCGTTACAGTGATAAAGTGATCGCCCTGCGCGACCTTAGGTATGCCCAGGTGGTTCTCAAGCCATGCTACATCAGCGTGTCCAGCCTCGCTCAGCGATGGAATGATCGCGCTTCCCAACCAGTCTTGGTTAAGCGCCCGTAGACCCTCAGCCAAGTTCCGTCCTTGCTCAGTCAGCAGCCCATCATCAACAGCCTTCTTAAGTGCCTCGGGCGAGGCTACGTTTCCGTTAGCATACTTGACGATCAGGTCAGCGTCGTCATCGGTCGCGTTCAGCCCCATCTCCTGGAGCGGCTTGTGGCCCATGAACCCGGACTCGCGAGCTATACCCTTCCCGCTCAGCGCCGCAATCGGTGAGCCCTCGATTATCTCCTTGCCATGCACGATCTGTTTGACCAGCCGGTCAGCATAGTCATGCCCAGCCTTCTTAAGAATAATAAACTTGTTGTAGTGCGGGTCGCTCTGCTGCAGGAAGATTGTCGGCTTGATATACCTGGATACGCTATCGGCCAGCTCCTGAACGGCTCGAGAGTCGCCGAAGTTAAACTTAGCATCCATCATGCCTTTAGTCTCAGCCTTTGCCGCGCCTATCTTCTCAGCAAGGAAACTCTTTCTCTTCTTGTCGCTCCTGATTGCGCGAGCTGCTTCGAAATCCTCGTCGCCGAGCACGTCGATCAGGTCATCGAAAACCTTATTAAACAGGTTCGGCTGGCTGCTTGGCTGAAATGGCCTGATCTTCTTCGCCCACTTCTGATTAACCATATCCGCGAACCGTTCAGCCTCTGGCTCAATCCGGCCCGGAAAGGCAGTCTTGCCCGCAAGGAAGACATCGCCAGGCTTTACTTCGACGCCATTGCCAAACCCGCTGCCTTCGCCCTCAACCATCTTATGCAGCTGAACGAACGGTCCATCCCGCTCTTGCATCATCCAGGTCTTGCCGACCTTCTGCATCTTGCCGTTGCTGAGTATGCCCGCGAACGCTCGAGCCCCGTCGTCGTCCATGATCTTAATGACTCTCGGGTCTTCAAACGTAGCAGCAAGCTGGCGTGAAGTCCTCAGCCCTTCAGGCAGTAGGTTGAGAAACTCACCACGCTCGCCGGGGTTAAGGAACTTGGCAGGCCCGTTCTCTACATTGTTCTCCCAAAAGTATTGCTTCGAATACCCTGTTCCCTTCAAGGGAGCATCGGGGTTCGGCTCGCCTGTGATCGGGTCGACAGCACCTTCGTCCGCCCACCGTCCCTGCTCAGGCTTGAAGATGGTCTCAATCCGTGCTTGCTGATCTGGAGTCAGGCCTGGAATGTCGCCGACATACGGACGAGGCTTATCACCCTTCGCCCCGAAGTAGCCTGGATTGCCTGTGAACACTGCTCGCTCAAGATCAGCGGCAAGAACCTCACGGTCTACATTCTTAACCTCTGCTCCCTTCAAGATTGCATCGAGCCGGTACGTGGCCGAGTCATGCAGGCCTGTGCCCTCGATGATCTCGCGTTCGGCTCGCCTTGGTCCAGCCTTGCGAAGCGCACCGAAGGCTCCGCCTAGGCCAGCCGTCAGGGCTACGTCGGTCGCTACGTTTCCGAACTGATCGTCAAACGTCTCAGGGTAGAAGACTGCGCCAGACGCTAGCCGGGCAGCTTCGATCGGAGCATTGATAAGAAGCTCGCGGGCTGCGCCGGAGGCAATAGGTGACTCAGCTGCAACCATACCGCCACGCCCGACCAGGCTTTCAACTGCACCGCCCAGTCGAGCAGCAAGCGCAGGTGACCTTGCCACCGCAGCCTCAGCACCAAGATACGGAACAGCAAAGCCAAGCATTTCGCTGGCCAGCCCGCTCCACGGATTAGCTGTCCGGAAGGCTTCGGCTGTCTCCCAAGGCTGTGCGCCGAACAGTTCGGGGATGCTGCTCAGCGCCGATGCGCCGAAGCCATACAGATAGTTTGGCTCTTCCCTACCCTTAAAGGCTCGGGGCTTGAAGTCCTCCCGGTCAGGCATTAGTACCCGCCTTTAACTGTCATGGACTCGCTACCGCCGAATGGCAGCTTGCGGCTGCTGCGACGGGTGACCTCACGCTCATTTGCACGATTGCCGAGTATCGTGGCGACAACATCAGTATCGGGCTGAAGGTCGAACCTCTTCCCAGTCTTTGGCATACCCGGCTGATCAGTGTAGACCTGCTCAACTCCACCGCCGAGCAACCTGTACATCTGCTTGGTTTCGAAAAACTGCTGGACAAGATTGCTGCGCAGGTAAGAGTCGTGGTCGTCCTTCTGCTGTTGCGTAATGCTCTGCCCCATGACGGGCTCGCCAGTCTCCTCGTCGACAGTAAGGCCGGCAGCCTGCCACGCTTTGAAGTTTAGCTCGGCTGCACGACGCGCACCATCAGGCAGCTTCTCGACTTCTTGCCGCCAGGTCTGACCCTTGACCAGCTCGTTCACAACACCAGATGCGCCAAGGTTGGCAAGGTTCATTGCTCCGTCTACGTCACCCTTGGACATTGCATCCTGGAACGCAAGCGGGACCATCATCTGGAACTCTTTATACCGCTGCTCGTACTCGTTCTGCGCCGCCGAGTTCCTAATGCCCGACTTCCGCTCAGCCGTGAGTCCCATCTGATCGAGTATCGGATTGAACTGGCTCGGGTCGATGAGCTTGCTAACGACAGTCATTGTGCCGTCGTCGTTCTTATGAGCTATGCGAGCCCGACCATTCTCAAACACAGGCTCGAACTTGGCCAGCTCAGCCCGGTTATCAGCCCAGAGTTCCTTGGCATACTGGTTCTGCGCCGTCAGGTTCTGGTTGATCAAGTTCGCTGTGTTGGTAGCTTTGCTAGTTTCTCTGTTCGCCTCGTGCATCTTGAACTGGCTCTGAAGCTTGTCAAACTCTTCCAGCTTCTCGCGAACCCGCTCGCTACCCTGCATGGAGCCAGCAAGCATCGCGCCACCAGCATTAGCAAGCAAGCTGCCCAGCCCTTGTCCGTCCCTGAAGTTGGCAAAGGCTTGGCCGAGTCCTGCCCAGTAGCTGGCCCTACGCATCTTCAGCTGCTGCTTTTCTTGCTCTTCAGGCGTGTCGCCAAACGGGTTCTTCGGCGCTGCAGCTGCAAAGGCCGCATCGGACTTCTCGTAGTTAATGTCCTGGAACGGCTTGGGTTCAGGCCGAGTCGGATATTCGGGCGGCTTGTAGGTAAACGTCTGATCAGCCGCGATGTTCTCCATCGCCTTGCCGAGCAGTTGCTGGTGCGCGTCAACACCGCTGTAGTCCATCTGCGGAGCCTGCGGGAACCCGCCAACCGAGTTAACAGCACCCATGAAAGCCGAGACGGCTGGGCCAGCCTGTGGGCCAGCTTGTGCGCCGCCAGCTCCTCCATGCCCGAAGAACGCTGTCGGAGCAACAGGCTTACCCTTTGCATCCCAGGTTTCAACGTGAGCGACACCACGGTCAGTACCGCGTGTACTTGCGTTCCCGCTGTTACCGATGAACGCTAACGGCTGGCCGGGGCCTACAGTCTCCTGAGTCGGCTGAGCCGTCAGGTGCATAACGCGCATACTGCTTCCATCAGGCAGTTGCCATTTGCCCCAATTACCAGCATTACCGCCAGACCCGCTTCCGATCAGCCTTGCTCCCATCGGAGGAGCAGGGATAGGTGTGCCGACTTTCATCCCGCTGAAGTCTTGTGCGTTCGCGGCATGGAGTCTGCTTCCGCCATCCCTCGGTGCTCCAGGCATCTGGCCGGGTGAGCCAGTCTGGAACGCGGCAAATGGTCGCCAGGGTGCTACTTCCTGCTGCTGGCTGGTTTGGCTAGGCCGGGCAGCTTGGCTATTAGCTGGCACCTGTTTTTGCTGTACGCGAGCTGCCTCCTTAGCTTCCGCCTCACGCGAAGCTGGCGTCGAGAACGCGGCTTTCCAGACTGGTGCAGTGACCTTCTGCGCAGGAGCAATGACAGACTTAGCAGCGTCAACGATCGGGCCTTTCCCCTCGAACATCTGCTCGACTGGCGAGAGTATGCTTCCAAGCAGCATTCTCGGGCCATAAACAAAGCCAGGCTCGTGTCGGCCCTGCGCACCAAAACCTGCCGGCGGTGCTGCCCGAGGCTTGCCGATAGTAGCCGCAGCCTTTGCCTGCTCAGCCGCCGCTCGTTGGGCAGCCGCTGCACGCAAGGCTTCCTGCTGTCGGGCAAACTCGGCTTGACGCTGCTGTTCAGCTGCAACCAAGCGTGGGTCTTGCTGCCCGGTTATAACGTCCCACAGGGTTTGCCCGCCAAAGGGTCCTGGCATTGTAACCTCCTAGTAGGCTGGGCCAGAGTTACCCGGCATTGGCCTCATGTTCAGCGCGCCATTCATTCCACCACCTGGCAGGGTAGCTACGCCTGCAGGCTGTGTAGGCTGCTGTTGCGGGGGCTGCATACCAGCGCCGAATGGGCGAATTTGCTGCATGCCTCCACCAGCCGCGCCGAACCGATTAGCCATCTGCTGTGCCATCATTGCCTGCATGTCAGGAGCACCTAGACCAGGCCCGGCACCAAGCCGACCTTGAGCAGCCTGTTCGGCTTGCCGGTTGACCATTTCCTGCTGCAAAATTGCGTTGTAGTCTGGCGGTGCAACCGCTGGCATAGGCGCACCCATACCCGGCTGAAGCGCACCGAAGGGATTGGCACCTGCCTGTGGTCCCATTGCACCCTGCAGTAGCGCCATAGCTTGCTGAATGTCCACATCAACCTCCTACATATAAATGCCAGAAACGTCCCACGGATTTGGTGGAGGAGGAGCGGCAGCAGCACCCTTACCGAGCAAGCTGCCGAGAATGTTTCCGCCAAGGCTGGCGCCTCCGGCCATTGGCATACCAGCAATGCCCATAGCCAAGCCGCCCAGGCCTGCTACGACATTGCCGAGCCCACCAGTCTTCTCGGTGGTCTTGGACTTGCTGTCCATTGTGGTCGTGCCATAGCCCTGAGTCATGTTGCCAAGGATGTTTCCAGCAACATCATACCCCATGAACGGACGAGTCATATCGTACTGGAACTGCTTAAGGGCATTGTCGATCTCAAGCTGTCGATTGCCCAAGTCAGCTTGGCTAGCCATCTGGCTGAAGTCGGCTTGCCCACCCAGCGTATTCATAATGCTTCCGGCCAGTTCAGGTGCCATAGCCCATCGCTGGTTCATGAGGCTACCTTCGCCGAGCCCACGTTCAGTGGACAACCCGTAGCCCTGCAGGATGCGCGATTGCTGATCAGCGAAGTCCTGATAGGCTAGTGCAGCAGCGACACGCTGGGCGCTTTCACCAGCGTCTGCGATCGCCATAGCGGGGAGGGTCTGCTGGCTTCGAGACCCCCCATATGCCCCCGACTCGATGCCAGCAGATTGGAGAGATGGGAGTACGTTTTGCGTAAGCTGCTGCATATAGGGGTGGATAGCAGCGTTTACCGCGCCCTGCATCCCCTCAGGATTGGTGTTCGCAAAGCTCTGCATACCCCAATTCAGCTGCGGGCTGTCGCCAAAGTTGACGCCCTGCTGGCTTTGAGCAAAGGTATTCTGCAGCATGGGGACTAGCCCGCCCGCCTGGGACGCAGCATTTTGGTAAATGCCGGGCATCTGGTTCTGCAAGTCACCAGCTTGGGCGAGGAAATCACCAGTGTAGTTAACGTCTTGAATGTCCTGGAGACCGCGCTCTACCCCCTGCGCGATCGTATTATATCCGGGCATAACAAGATCAAGCGGCTTTGCTACCTGTGTGCTGCTCGACTTGCTGGTCGATTTCTTCTTGCTGCCCATGACTATTCTCCGAATAGGTGAGTATCCAGCCTTCTACGCTGGCACCGCTAAGTTCAAGAGCGTTCTTAAATCGCTCGGAATATACCACAGTTGTGACACACTCACACCCTAATTCTTCCGCATAGGCCCAAAGGTGGGCCAGTATTTTGTGCATTGAGGGGGCGAAATGGCCCGCGCCTCGTAGCATTTCCAGCCTTCTGACCCCATGATCGTGCATGATCTCGGCGAGTATGGTCCCTGGGCCGGGATGCAAGCGGAAGAGTAGCATATCACCCCGCCTCAGGGCGTGATCTACCCGCAGCAGGGGGATGCGCTCGATCAGCGGCTGGTTGCCGTCGGCGTTCAGCAGGAATTCGAGGTCCTCAGCGGTATGTTCGCCGGGAGGGACTAGTTCAAGAGTTTTCAAGCTTCGTTACCCTCTCTTCAAGTGCAGCCAGCCGGGCCGCAAAGGACCCTGGCTCGACAACTGGTGGTGGAATTTCAGGCCGCGGGAAGGTATACACCTCCTGCGTGGTAGTGTTGATGGCAGTCGTGTTCGGCTTGTACTCATCCGGGACCTGTTTCTCGTAGGCGTGTGGGTGAGGGTGCTCGCCCGGCATAATGCGCAGGTCGCTGATCGACAGACACTTACCAGCAACGTCGAAATAAGCCCACCTCACCGCTTGCCTCCTTGAATGACGAACACTGGGTCACGAATGTAGAGTTCTTTGGCGTCGGATGCGCCTGGCATGATGATCGACTTGGCCCTGACTCGTGCCATCAGCGTCGAACCAGCCGAGACCAGATGACAAAAGCTGATCGGAACGAAGCAGTACGTGTCTGCGCCGTTCGCCCGGACGCCTGCTCGGATGGTCTGCCGTGGAACCCAGGTTGCTCCGCCATCTTCGCTCGTGTCTAGGGCTAGGTGACAGCCAGCGTCGGACTGACTCGAGCCGTCCAGCCAGCCGTAGAAGATGACCAAGCCTGTGCCATAGTCGCCATCTCCGATCGGAACATTCGCAGAGATGAGAATGGTGTACTCCAGTCCAGTATCATCAACGAAGATATCCCCTCCCTCGGTAACTGCTGGTGAGGTGATCGCGCCGCCAGCGATCTTCAGCATCCCGACCGCAGCCGTACCAATCTTGGCACTGATGATCTGCGCGTCAGCAATCTTAGCAGAGATAATTGCAGCGTCTGCAATCTTTGCCGTTACGATAGCAGCGTCCTGTATCAGGGCTGAGGTAATGTTAGCCGACTTAATCAGGGCAGTCGTGATCTGGGCTGAGCCAATGTCTGCTGTCTGGATTGAGCCGTCAACGATCTTCGCCGAGTCGATGCTTGCGTTAGCAATCTCCGCGTTGCCAATGGAGGCGTCAGCGATCTGAGCTGCACCGATCGAAGCTACCTGTATCTGTGCTGCGCCGACAGCGAGCAAACCGATCTTCGCCTGGACGACGCTTAGGTCAATGATCTGGGCTGTGCCTACGGCCAAGTTCTGAATTTTGGCTTGGCCCACAGCGAGGTTCGCAATCTGCGCGTAGTCAACAGCAAGTAACTGGATTTTAGCTCGTTCAACAGCGAGGTCTGCAATCTTGGCAGAGTCCACGCTCAGGTTAGCAATCTTCGCATTGTTCACAGCGAGATCGGCTATCTTGGCTGTGCTAACTTCCAGGTTGCCAATCTTGGCGTTGACGATGGCTGCGTCACCGATCTTGGCTGTAACGACAGCCAGGTCCAT
>Ga0105091_10001279_pt1 | contig 10935 bp, 9 predicted proteins | sample PPLLak1March2015_FD_87022 | JGI IMG/M metagenome (GOLD analysis project Ga0105091, IMG submission 87022) | Freshwater sediment microbial communities from Prairie Pothole Lake near Jamestown, North Dakota, USA - PPLs Lake P7 Core (1) Depth... | ecosystem: Environmental > Aquatic > Freshwater >... | reverse complement strand
TCCGGAGCCCAGGACCGGAGTGGCAGGTTTTATCCAGTGTTTGAGGAGTTCTTGAAGCCAGAGAAGGAATTTGCCAATCATGCTGCTCCCAGATTATGTAATGAATAAGGGCTAGAACACCAACATACCCTTCCATCCGTTTTACCCCAAAAACTTGGGAATTTCCGTGCGGATGACCAAGTAGCCAGCACAGGCTTCCTCGGAGAGGTCAGCACATACAACATGTGCGCCCTCCCTGGCAACGCGCTGCGCGGTAGCCTTACCAACCCCACTCCCTGCGCCAATTATCAAAACCACACTGCGAGCAAACTCCTTTTCCGGCGGCATGCGTTTTAATTTTGCTTCCTCCAGCAACCAGTATTCGATATCAAACGCTTCCTGGCGCGGCAAGCCTTGACATTCGCTGATCGCTTCAGAGGCGCGCATCACTTCTATAGCCAGTGAATAAAACTCTGCTGTGACGCGGCTTTCGCTTTTGTTCCTTCCCCAGGCAATTAACCCTAATCCAGGTATCAAGATTACAGTCGGATTCGGGTCGCGCATGGGAGGCGAATCGGGGCGTTTGCACGCTTCATAATAAGCCACGTAATCAGCGCGATAGGCAGCCAATCCCTTTTCCAGTTTTTCGATCAGAGCTTCGTATGATTCGTTCTGTAGATTCCAATCGATGTATAAGGGTTTGATTTTTGTGCGCAGGAAATGATCGGGGCAGGATGTCCCGATTTCGGCAAGGCGTGGCGCATCAATGCTATTGACGAATTGAAGCACACCTTCCGTCACATGGACTGTGGCGATAAATCTGTTTGTCTGGGAAACCTTGCCGCGCAATACAGGCAAGAGCTGGATGAGAATTTCATTGCGCGCCGCTTCATCCAGCGATTCATACTTTTGTCCGCCGAATGTTTTCTCGCCCATATCATGCTGTTCGATATAGCGGGCTGCTTTTTCAATAAGCGACAGGGTTAATTCATAGCAAGCCTTATCATCATCTGCCCAATTGATCAAGCCATGCTGTCCCATCACCAGACCCTTCAAGTCCGGATCTTGTTTTAATTTACCTCTCATCACCAAACCCAAGTCGAAACCGGGACGCTGCCACGGAACCCAGCCTATTTCCTCATCAAATATCTGTTGCGTCAGGCGTTCCTGATCCTTGCTGGCGGCAATCGCAATCACGGAGATAGGATGCATGTGATCCACATGGCGAAATGGGATAAGTCCATGCAGCGGCGTGTCAATTGAACTTGCCGCAGGATTTAAACCAAATGTGGTGTGACGATACATGTCCACCATCGCATCTTCAATTCCGGTCTTCACACCTTTGACATCAGCTTTGTTGTAGATATTTTCCAGCGACAGGAATTTGTCCATGTAAAGCGAGGCGAAGTTCGCGCGGGTGGACGTGCGCAGATCCCCACCCGAACCTTTGACCCACAAAACATCCACTTCCTCTCCGCTCAGGGGATCGGTGATCTTGGCTTTGGAGGAGGTATTCCCTCCTCCCGTGTTGGTAATTCGCTGATCCTCACCGAGGATATTGCTGCGATAACGCAGACGCTCCACGGGATCCAGTTGATCCGCAACATTGTCATCCCATAAATAATTGACATGCTGAAATTTCTCAGGTTTTCTTGTCATACTCTTCCTATTAATAAAATACCAGCCAAGGATTTAGAACTTACTATAAGACGCGCTCATTTTACGATATTCGATGAACGGTTCATTGATCAACTTTGCCGCCAACTCGATCTGGCAGGATTCTTCCAGAGTGGATGACCAGTGAAACGCTTCATCGAGCGTCGAGCCGGTGGCAAAACTACCATGTCCGCGCAGCATAATGATCTTGTAATTCTTGACCGCGTTGGCAACCTTGTTCGCCATTTCTGGGGTACCTGAAGCAAATTCCTCTGTCACTACGGGAATTTTCTTTAACAAATAAGAGGCTTCATTATCAATGGGCACAAGTTCATCGCGCGAGAGTGAGAAGGCTATCGCGGTGCGTGGATGGCAGTGCACGATCGCCAACGCGGGTGTGTTCATATAAACAGTGCGATGAACCAGCAACTCCGTGGAGGCAAGTGCAACGCCGCTGTCATTCTTATCCAACCGCGTCTCGATCAGATCATGCTCCTTGAGCCTCCCAAGCATGGCACCGCGTCGTTTAATGATGACGCGGTCACCAAAGCGAATGCTCATGTTACCGCCATGCGAACTGATCATATTGGCAGTATATAGGTCGCGTCCAATCTCGCAAAACATATCGTAAATTCGTTTATCAATCATGTTCAGTTCCTTACCAGCATATCAGCCAGTTTTAATTCTTCCAGCTTTTGCGGTCTGGGTACGCCATTTTCATCCCAGCCGCGGCTGCGATAATATTCCTTGAGCATGGGTTCCAACTGGACAACCCATCCCTTTGAAGGGCCTTCAGTTGGGGCATCATTAAGCAGGCGCGGGGGGAGCGTATCGTCCTTGCGTGAAAATCCTTCGCGCAGATTATAGAGGCGTTCCAGATTCCAAACACGTTCGCCGACGCGGGTCAATTCTCCAGTGTCATATTGGATGCCGGTCACTGTGGAAAGAACGCGGGCAAAGTATTCATCCGCGACACCCATGTTTGTGAATTTGCAGATGACGAGCGAGTCGATCGCGGCTGAGACGTTTTGATGCAGGATCACAAAACTGGATTTGCCCTGCACCTGGAAGCGGTCGATCATTTTGGGCAAACCCAAAACTTCCGAACCCACCATGTTGCCGCGCATATGACAACCACCACGGTTCGACGTGGCATATAACAAGCCCTGTCCCTGCATACCACGGGGGTCATAGGCGGGCATCTCCATCCCTTTTGCAGACATGGAAAGTTCAGAGTGTCCGTACTTCGTCGCTAAACGGAGGCTGCCGTCGGCCAGGTCTGAACCGACATCCCGTCGATAAGCCATTGCCTCAATGGTTGGGGCAAGCTGGTCAGCGCGTCCGAAGCGGAGGTTCGAATCCATGTATCCTTTTTCAGAAAGTTCCATGGCACACGCAATGGTCGAACCAACCGAGATTGTGTCAAGCCCGAGGTCATTGCAAAGCGAATTAGCTTCGATGATCGCGGGCAGATCATCAATGCCACATTGCGCGCCGAACGCCCAGGTGGATTCGAACTCGGGACCTTCACCTTCGACCTTCTCTGTTTTGCTATAGCGCGTGCAACCGATCGGACAAGCCCAACAGGAAGCATTCTTAACCAGATACTTCTCGGTCAACTCTTCGCCAGAAATGGCATCCGCACCTTCGAACTGGGTCTGCTGATGATTGCGGGTGGCAAGCGCGCCGATGTTGTTCATGATATTCATCAACACCACCGTTCCAAATTCAGGCAACGCCTGGCTGGTCAGCGGACTGGCGGCGAGCAGTTTGCGCGTCTCATAAAGCAGGAATTTGAATCGCTCGGGATCGTTGATGGCAGGGCGATCCTTGCCCTCCACCACGATGGCTTTGAGATTCTTCGATCCCATCACCGCACCGGGACCGCCGCGCGCCAATGCGCGTTCGCGATCATTCATGATGGAGGCGACACGACTCAAATTTTCGCCCGCAGGTCCAATGCACAAAACATTACGCTTATTATTGTTTTGTCCGAGTTTCTTTGTCAGATCAAAAACCCGCATGCCCCACAATTCACTTGCATCATGAAAGGTGATGACATCATATTTGATCTCGATCCAAACCGGCTTCTCTGACCTGCCGCGAACAATCATGACATCATAGCCAGCCTTCTTGAATTGCATCCCCCAGAAACCACCGGAGTTCGCATCCAGAATGGTGCCTGTCAGCGGGCTTTTGGTTGATACCGAAAACCGATTGCTCGTTTGGTAACCCGTTCCTGTAAGCGGGCCATTCGTAAAGATCAAAACGTTTTCAGGCGAGAGCGGGTCGACTTCGGGTCCAACCATATCCCACAGCAGGCGCGCCCCCAAACCACGGCCGCCAACAAACAACCGCGCCATTTCCATATCCAGCGGATACGTTTTATAGGTTTGTGTACGTAGATCTATATCCAATATCTTTTCTGACCAACCAGCCATTAGCTTCTCCTTAGCCGCCCGCGATAGGCGGAAAAACTGCGATGATATCCTGCTCATTTACCTCTACATCCATGTCGTCCATATTATTTCCATTCAGCGTGATGATGATATGTGGACGGAGTCCACCATTCTCAAGGAGTATCTCACCAAGCGCCGGGTTCTGCTTCACAAGATCGTTAAGCACCGCTCCGACAGTTGATCCCCGTATGGACAGTTCCTTCGTCCCTGCAAGTGTGCGCAGGTTGGCAAACAATTTCACATGAGGCATGTTAATTCCGCTTTGATAATTCCTTCTTCTCGTAATCCTTGATGGCAATCATGAAATCCATCCCAACCGGAACGCCTTTCTTCCAGCAATACTGATCCCACACCGCACTGAACGGCATGGATTTCAGCTCCTCCTGCAGAGCCAGGCGGCTGGAGAAATCGCCTTCGATCTCGAATTGTCTCAGCATTGCCTGGGGTTCAAGCAGTGCAACCAGCAGCGCCCGTAATGTGTTGCGGGCACCGATCGTCCATGCGGCGATGCGGTTGATGCTGGCATCGAAATAATCCAAACCTATATGGACGCGTTCCAGTGCATTGTTGCGGACAATTTCATTTGCGATCGCCTGCGTATCGTCATTGAACGTGACCACATGATCGCTATCCCAGCGCACACCGCGGCTGACGTGCAGCAGCAGTTCATCGAGAAAGATCAACATGGAAGAGATCTTGTCGGCGATGGTTTCGGTGGGATGGAAATGTCCGCTGTCGAGAGTGAGCAGAATTTTTCGGCTGACGGCATAGGCAGTATAAAACTCCATGGAGCCAACGACATAACTTTCCGAGCCGATGCCAAAGAGCTTGGGTTCCACCGCGTCCAGGTTGTAGCGCGGGTCGATCGTTTCAGCAAGAATCGTGTCCAGTGATTCAAGAAGCAAACGTCGGGGAGTTTGACGATCGGCAGGACTGTCCTTGTATCCATCGGGGATCCAGATATTTGTTACAGCAGGAGTTCCCAGTTCTTTTCCAAAGTACTCGCCGATCTTGCGGCTGGCTATACAATGCTCCACCCAGAATTGACGAATATCTTCATCGCGATGTGCAAGTGTAAATCCGTCAGCCGACTTCGGATGTGAAAAACAGGTCGGGTTGAAGTCCACACCGTGACCTTTTTCCTTCGCCCAATCCTTCCAGCCGGAGAAGTGACGCGGCTCGATCGTGTTGCGCTCAACTTTAGAATCTGATTCCAGATAAATAGCATGCAGGTTCAAGCGATGCGAGCCTGGCAACAAAGAATAGACCACATCAAGGTCTTTGCGCAATTCATCGGCGGTGCGCGCCTTGCCAGGATAATTGCCTGTCGCGGCGATTCCCCCGCTTAGTTCCCCTCCCGGATTTTCAAAGCCGCCGACATCATCTCTCTGCCAGCAATGCAGACTGATGGAGACTTTTTCAAGACTGGCAAGAGCTTTTTCTGTGTCTACGCCGAGCGCCGCATATCTGTCCCTGGCAAGGTTATAAGCACTTTGGATATCGGATTCGGAAATATTCATGGCTGCCTCTAGAAAATATTTTGTTGCACATTGAATGTCTTACAGATTGTGCGGATCTCGTCTGCGCTCAACCCTTCAGCGATTTCTCCTGCAGACAGGTTAAGATACTCGTACTTCGCGGCGGTCTCAGCATATTCCACGCGATCCGCTGCACGCTTCACAGAAACATCGGAGCGCGCCATCACGCCGTGCTTCGCCCAGATCACAATGCGATGCTTACGCAGCGACTCCACGTTGCCTGACATCAACTCAGGGGAACCTGGGATCCGGAAGGGGATGAATCCAATGCCTTCCGGCAGATTGATAATGGTTTCCGGCTGCCAGCGCAGGAGATGGGTATTGAGATAGGTCTCATCCTGATAGCGGGGAATATGACTGAGATAAGTCATATGAGGCGGCTGCGCATGTATCACCGCATGGAAGTTCGTGCCGCTTGAAACCATCTGGTCGTAATGCACAGCCAGGTGCGAATTGAATTCGCTTGTAACCCGCTCAAAACGGCGATAATGCGAAGTGTAGAACCTTCCAGTGCACCCATCCTCATTTACTTGTAAGCAGGCAATGCTTGCAGTTGGCTCATCAATGATCTCACGCAAACGGCGTCCGGAGCCGCTGACAAGGAAGGTCGCACCAGCAAGTTCGGGAACAGGCTGTGGAAGTGGAATCTCCGTCACAAGCGGGAACCGGGTACGCGGCTCGATGGGCCAGCGCATACAAACAGAGATATTTCCCGCCGCGCCTTCACTCGCTTCGATATTAGCCAGATGGCGACCCGCTTCGCCCATCATTTCGAGCAGATCATCCAATTCAGGATATGGTGCTTGCAGCATTATTCATCACTTTCTCTAAACGGAAATAGGCTTCATCCCATTCCGCTTGACGATTCGGTTCATAGATTTCGGGTTCAAACGAAGCACGCACAATATCACGCGCCTCTGCCAGGGAGCCTATTTGTTTCATGCCGATGGCTTGCATCAGGATGTTTCCGATGGCCGTGGCCTCCACAGGTCCCGTTACAACAACACGACCCGTAGCGTCAGCAGTAAATTGATTGAGCAGTCTATTCTTCGTCCCGCCGCCGATAATATGGATCGGGTCAAGGCGACTGCCAGTTATTTCATCCAACCTCTCCACAACCCAGCGATATTTCAAAGCGATACTTTCCAACGCAACCCGCAGGATCTGTCCTTTCGTTTGTGGCACGCGCTGGTTTGTTTCTGCACAATACTTCTGTATGCGAGCCGGCATTCCACCCGGATGGAGGAACCCATCAAAATCAGGATCAATTACCGACAGGAACGCTTCAGACTCAGCCGCCAGCCGCGTCATTTCATCGTAGGATAATTCCTCACCCAGACGCCTCCACTCGCGGCGGCATTCCTGCGCCAGCCACAACCCCGTGATGTTCTTGGACAGCCGCCAGGTACCAAATACACCGCCTTCATTGGTCAGGTTATATCGAAGCGCTTTTTCATCCACGCGCGGCTCACGGACTTCCGCGCCCATAATGGACCACGTTCCCGAGCTGATCCACGCGAAATCCTGATTCTGCGCCGGGACGGCAACGACTGCCGAACCCGTATCATGACAGGCTGGAACGACCACCTGGATCGCACCTGCGCCTGTCTCTTCGGCGATGTGTGGAAGCAGAGTCCCGATCGGGGTACCGGATTCAGTGATCGATCCGAAAAGATGCGACGGGATCTTCATGGCATCCATTACGGGAGTCGCCCAAGCCCGTCTGCGCGGGTCAAGACATTGAGTCGTTGTCGCGTTGGTAAATTCATTCGTGATCTCACCGCATAACCAATAGTTGAAGAGATCGGGAATGGTCACAAAGGTTTTTGCAACATCAAACAATGGAGATCTGTTCACAGCCATCGCCAACAACTGGTAGAGGGTGTTGATCTGTATGAATTGAATACCGGTATTAGCGAAAATGTCTGCGCGGGGCATGCGTTGGAATGCCTCCTCCAACATCCCGTCAGTGCGCTCATCACGATAATGAAATGGATTGGATAATAGCGCGCCATGCTGATCGAGCAGGGCAAAATCAACTCCCCATGTGTCGAGTCCAATACCATCAATTTTCTTTTCAAATTTCGCGGAAGAAATTTCTATCCCTGCTTTGATCTCTGACCACAAACGTAACACATCCCAGTGCAAACCATCAGGCAAACGGATAGGTCCATTTGCGAAGCGATGTGTTTCGGTCAGGGAGATACGGCCATCATCCAGACTGCCGACGATGGTTCGTCCGCTTTCTGCGCCGAGATCAACTGCCAGAAAAGATCGAGTTTCACGCATACTATTTTGCCGAGGTGAGTTAACTTTCCCAATGAAAGACTTCTTCAAAGAATTGTTGTTCAACACTGGTATCGCGCAAGGTTTCCATAAGCGCCTGCCAGCGGATTTCGACGGGGTTGCGGATCAAAGCATCTTTCATCTTATTGTAGACATCAACCTCATACTCAATGCAGACCACGAGATCGCAGCCGTTCAGGCAGCAATCAATCCGTGTGAAGCCAGCCTGACGGTATGCTTCCAGCAGCTCGGGCCATACTTGTTGGTGAAAATCGATATAGGCCTGAACACAATCAGGCTTTAACCGGCGAAGAGACAGTGTGCGATGCTTTGTCATTTCTGCCAGGATCCTTAAAGATGAACCTCAACTGTTTGCAAACCGTCCCAAAATACCATGTCACTCTGAGGGAGCGTTCCTACGCGACCGAAGAGTCTCGTACTTCTAGTGTCAGAGCTCCCTCGCTACGCTCAGGATGACATTATTGAGATCAGTTGTAGTGTGATCAGCCGTATAGCGCGCCGAAATTCGCGCAGGCGCGATAGTCGGCGCCGGTAAAATCATTTGCCCCAAAAGCACTCCATGTGCTAGGACGAAAGATTTTTTCTTCGGGAATGTTATGCATGCAAACCGGAATGCGCAGCATCGCGGCGAGCGTGATCAGTTCCGCACCGATATGACCATAACTGACCGCACCGTGATTCGCGCCCCAATTCGCCATCACAGAATAGACATCTCTGAATGCTCCAACTCCTGTCAGCCGCGGGACAAACCAGTGAGTGGGCCAGGTGGGATTGGTGCGTTCATCCAGTTGGTGATGAACATCCGCAGGCAGATCAACGGTCCAGCCCTCGGCGAGTTGGAGGACCGGTCCCAACCCTTTGACCAAGTTGAGGCGGCTCATCGTAACAGGCATATCGCCGCGGGTGAGGAAACTGCTGGAAAAACCTCCACCGCGGAAGTATTCCGTCACCGCGGGATACCAGGTAGTCGCCTCAATGCATTTCCTGGCCTCTTCCGGTGTGACTTCCCACCACGGTTTGATCGCAGGTTTGCCGTCAATTTCATGCCACCCGGTGCCATCGAGTGTGCAAGCACCAGAGTTGATCAAATGGATCATACCGCCCGATGCGTGTCCGCTCAATTCGAGACCTGTAACACGCTTCACTGCCGATGGGCTCCAGTAGGTGCGTACGTCTGCAAAAATCTGCGCTGTATTGGTGAGCAAATGACCAAACAGCATGGTTGCCCCATTAAGACAATCATTTTCGGTCGCCACGAGATAGGGCTGGCGAGGACCATTCCAATCAAATGAGGTGTTGAGAATCGCTTCGAGGAAGTCTCCATTGGGTTTGCAGTCGGTCCACTGGCGTTGTCCCTGGAACCCGGACAGAATCGCGTTGCGTCCCAATGCCTCTTCGCCAAAGCCAAGTTCTGCCAGACGGGGATTGCCGTTCATCACATCGCGTGCGATCATCGCCATCTTGACGACCGTTTCCCAGTCTTCATCTTTCTGCTTGCGGTTGCGCTGCTTTTCGGGTGAGTTGTATTCCCTGCCCTCTTTACAATTCTCCTTTACCCATGCGGTGGCGCGGTTGAACTCCTCCAAGTCATAAATGCATTCGTCCATACGCCGTAGGAATTCGGTCATATCCACGGTTTCGACGCGCATGCCAAGATATGATTCGAAGAAATTGTTATCGATAATGGAACCTGCGATCCCCATGGAAACAGCACCAAACGAGACATAAGATTTGCCGCGCATGACGGCAACTGCCAGCCCAGCCTGGGCAAAGCGCAGGAGTTTTTCTTTCACATCATCAGGAATGGTATTATCGCCGCCTTCCTGGACATCCTGTCCGTAAATGGAAAAGGCAGGCAATCCCTTTTGATTGTGTGCAGCCAACACGGCGGCCAGGTAAACAGCTCCAGGACGTTCCGTACCGTTAAATCCCCAGACCGCCTTGGGAATGAGAGGATCCATATCCATGGTCTCTGAACCATAGCACCAGCATGGTGTCACTGTGATCGAGAGACCAACCCCCGCGCGGGCAAATTTCTCGGCGCATGCGGCAGCTTCTGCCACGCCGCCAATCGTCGTGTCTGCTATGATACATTCCACCGGCTGTCCATTGGGGTATCGCAGGGTCGTTGTCAAGAGCTTGGCGACTGCGCGCGCCATGGACATCGTCTGGTCTTCAAGGGATTCACGCACACCTCTGCGCCGCCCGTCAATAGTGGGACGAATTCCAATTTTCGGCAATGAGCCTAGCCAGCGATTGGGACCAACTGTAGCAGACATGGATACCTCCTCAGGAGAAAATTTCATCAATTTTGTGGCATAGCCTCAGCAGGGAACTCAATCGTAACTTTCGTTCCGGAATTAATCTGACTGGAGATTGACATCTTCGCCTGCGGGAAGGCAATCTCGAGCCGCTCACGAACATTGGCAAGTCCGAGTCCCTCTTTTCTACCAGGCGCTTGAGAATCGAACCCTCTCCCATCATCCTGGATCGTGATGCAGACGCGTGAGCCGCCATCCTGCTGGATGAGACTGACATCCACGGTCATCGTGCAGGGCTGTCCGGATGGCTCTATGCCATGGATCATGGCATTCTCTACAATAGGTTGCAGCAGCAGTTTTGGAATCCTGATTTCTTCGGCAGCTTTCTCACATTGAATTTGACTGATAAGGCGCTCACGAAAACGCAGCCACTGCAAATCAGAATAACGTTGGATAAAGGTTATCTCTTCATGGATCGTCACCCAGTCTTCACCCTCGAAGATATAGTGAAGCATTCCACTTAAAGCAAGAATGGCTTTTTCCAGCCCGACCATGTCGTTCAAACGGTTGAGACCAAGAAAACCGTTCAATGTGTTGTAGATGAAATGCGGATGGATCTGGGATTGGAGCGCCCGATACTCCGCATTTCGCTTATTAATAACGGCTTTGTATTCCCTTTCGATCAGGTCATTGAGCCGCTCGACCATGGTATTCAGCGCATGACCCAACTCGGAG
>Ga0105091_10001277_pt1 | contig 10949 bp, 10 predicted proteins | sample PPLLak1March2015_FD_87022 | JGI IMG/M metagenome (GOLD analysis project Ga0105091, IMG submission 87022) | Freshwater sediment microbial communities from Prairie Pothole Lake near Jamestown, North Dakota, USA - PPLs Lake P7 Core (1) Depth... | ecosystem: Environmental > Aquatic > Freshwater >... | reverse complement strand
CCGCCTCAAGAGCGCGGGTCACCTGCGAAATGTTCTTTACGCTGCGGATTCGCAACCGCATTTCTCGTGCGGAAGCCATCTGCTATCCCTGCCAGGTGCTTGAGAAGGTTGCGAAAGCTGTTGCCATGCGTGAGCGCAAGCCGTCGGAGAGAGCTTTCTTTTCTACGATTTCCTTGCCGATCTCGGGATAAGAGGAGGCCATGAAACGCAGCAAATCTGTCTGCCACTGGCTCATCTTATCAACCGGGACATGATCAGCATAGCCGCTCGTACCAGCCAGGATCACGATGACCTGGTCTTCTATTTCCATCGGTTTATATTGTGGCTGTTTGAGGATTTCCTGCATGCGTTGACCGCGGTCCAGTTGGGAGCGGGTTGCCTTATCAAGGTCAGAGGCCATCAAGGCAAAGGCCGCCAGCTCACGATAGGATGCCATATCGAGGCGCAGGCGCCCTGCCACCTGTTTCATGGCTTTGGTCTGGGCATCGCCGCCCACGCGGGAGACTGAAATACCTACATTCACTGCCGGACGAATACCGGCGTTGAACAGGTTGCTTTCAAGATAGATCTGACCATCAGTGATAGAGATCACGTTGGTAGGAATATAAGCAGAAACATCGCCGAGCAAGGTTTCGATGATAGGGAGCGCAGTGAGGGAGCCGCCTGTGCCTTTCACTTTGGTGACCCTGTAATTACCAGCATCGCTCATTTCTTTAAGAACTTCATTGGCCTGGTCTTTGGCAACGGGGCCGGTGTAAACTTTCCCGTTCACAGCATCGGATCCAGCAGCTTCACCTTCAAAATCCTTGCTGACAATGACGTAGGAATTCGCCAGGCGGGCAGCGCGTTCCAGCAAGCGGGAATGCAGATAGAACACGTCGCCGGGATACGCTTCACGTCCGGGCGGGCGGCGCAACAGCAGGGAAACCTGCCGGTATGCCCAGGCGTGCTTGGAAAGATCGTCATAAATCACCAGCGCGTCGCGGCCTGTTTCCATGAACTCTTCGCCGATGGCGGCGCCTGCGTAAGGAGCAATATATTGAAGGGCGGCTGATTCATCGGCGGAAGCCACCACAATGATAGTGTGCTCCATCGCGCCATGACGCTCAAGAATACCAACTGTACGGGCAACAGACGCCTTCTTCTGACCAATTGCCACGTAAATACAGATCAGGTCTTTACCCTTCTGGTTGATGATGGTATCAATCGCAAGGGCGGTCTTACCGGTTTGGCGGTCGCCAATAATGAGTTCACGCTGACCGCGCCCGATCGGGATCATCGAGTCAATCGCTTTGATACCAGTTTGGACAGGGGTATCTACATCCTGGCGTAACACAACACCCGGCGCAATACGCTCGACCGGGCGATAGCCGCTGGACGCAACCGGGCCTTTGCCATCAATCGGTTCGCCTAACGCGTTGACGACACGACCAACCAATCCATCGCCAACAGGGACGGAGGCAATGCGCCCTGTAGCACGAACAACCATACCTTCGGTAATTTCGGTGTAATCGCCCATGATGATCACGCCGACGCTGTCCTTTTCCAGGTTGAAGGCCGTGCCCATCACGCCGTTGGAAAATTGCACTAACTCCTGAGAACGGACATTTGCCAGGCCTTCCACGCGGGCAATGCCATCACCAGCTTCCAACACGGTACCGATATCACTGATACCTATTTCTGGTTGAAACTCTTCTATTTGTTTCTGAAAATCACTTGTAATTTGCTTGATCAGATCTGACATTTCGCCTCCACACCGATGTGGTGAAATGGTTTTCAGTAGCAGACCGCTACAATATTCCTCAATTTACACACAACTGCCCGGATTATTTCATATCCGGGCACACCTTGGGAGCATGACCCGTAGGTTGCTTCCAGAATTATATTTGTGTGCATGTGAACTTGGTCACAGGTGAGCGTAATAATACCTGAAAGAAAGTATATTGTCCAGTTACAATCGTCACACTTGAGTTTTCCTTATGTTCATTTATACTATGACGTATATTACGTCGTATCTTCTCAAAAGAAAGGGGAGGAAGTGGGGAGTCGTGGACGGGCTGCGCCCGTCCACGACTCCCCACACCCCGATTTATTGAAAAGATACATTACATCGTTTAAGGAGAAAAGAAGAACAATGTCTGAGACAAGTTCATCCAAAAATGACGGTGACAAGCCTCCCGGTCAACGCTTGAAGCGATTCTGGCGTGTCGCAGTGCTGGCGAATATAAAGGATGAGAGTCAACCAAAACCGGAAGGCGTCCCGCCGGACGCTTTTGCCGATTTTGACCATATCGAAACAGTGCAATCCATTCAACAAGCGATTGAAACAGACGGTCATGAGACCAAATTCCTCATGGCCGATGAAAACCTGCCGTATGCCTTGCAAGAATATAAACCGGATATCTGCTTCAATATCGCCGAGGGACTGGGCGGCGATGCGCGCGAGGCGCAAGTCCCGGCCTTGCTGGAAATGCTGCGTATTCCTTATACGGGATCCCGGGTGCTGACCAATGCCATCGCCCTCGATAAGACGCTGACAAAGCGCATCTGGCGCGACCGGAAGTTGCCCATTGCTCCCTTTCAGGAATTCTCCACCGGAGATGAACCGCTCCGCCCAGAATTGAAATACCCGTTGTTCGTCAAACCTGCCCGTGAGGGAACAGGCATGGGAGTGGATATGAACGCCCGGGTGGAGAATGAAACCGAGATGCGCGAGCGTGTCAAATACGTGATCCAGTCTTATCAACAACCTGCATTGGTTGAGGATTTCCTCCCTGGTCGTGAATTTACTGTCGGGCAGCTTGGCCGTCCGGACGCCAAACGTTTCAGCCGCCATCACGAGTGGTATGATCCCGATGGCTTCCACCGCCTGCCCATCCTGGAGCTGAAGACAGAAAAATCTGCAACGCCCGGGATTTACAGTCATGCCGCCAAAGCCCAGCAATTGGGAGAAAAAGGTGCGCCGGAGTACATCTGCCCGGCGGATGTGGAACCGGAGCTGGCCAAGAAACTGCACCACCTGGCATTACGCGGGCATCTGATTCTCTCTGCTATCGATGTCTCACGTGTGGATTTTCGATTGGATACAGACGGCAATCCGCGTTTGATCGAGATCAACCCCCTGCCCGGACTGACGCCCGGTTACAGCGATCTGTGCCTCCAGGCCGCCGCGGAGGGGACCCGTTATGAAGATTTGATCCTCGAAATCCTGTACCTGGCAGCGGGAAGGTGGGAGCTACTGGAACCGCGCGATTTACCACCCATGAAAAAAAGGAGGAAAAAATAACTTCAGCAGATGAAAAGATCACGGCGCAAAGAAAGCTGCCAGTGACCAGCGCTTAAAAATACGGTATAATTCGCGCCGCTACCCAAGGGGTAGAACTGGAGAGGTCGCGTAGTCTGGTTTAGCGCGCACGCCTGGAGCGCGTGTAACCTGAAAAGGTTCGCGGGTTCGAATCCCGCCCTCTCCGCTAGAAGCGCCTCCCTTTACGGAGGCGTTTTTGATTTGGAGCGCGTGCCCCCATTAAGGGGATGATATAACCTGAAAAGGTTCGCGGGTTTCCCCATAGGGGGATGATATAACCCGAAAGATTTGTTGCACGTATACCTGTGTGAAAAAATCCCCCGCGCTGCAGGGGATTCGGTTTTCTTTGCGTAGCTTTTCCTATTGAGAACTTTCCTCGGTGGCATGCCCGGCAAACACAACCGGACCTTCAGCAGGCATATCCGGTGGGCGCCCTAAGGGCATGAACTTTCTCACATAAAGCACATCGTACAAAAGCGAGGCTTCCCAGTCACCACCGCCAAGTATGTCGGTTCCCTGGGCACCTGGTGAAGTCCGGCGTGAACCGGCCATAATTCCCTCATATGAACTCAGATCCATTTGTGCGGAGGAAATCGCCATATCTGCGTTATGGCAGGAGGAGCATGACAGCGAGCCGGGGAACCACAGGTTGGATTCCTGGAATAAAGGATGGACATCATCTGGGAAGGTGGCTTCACAGGTTAGACCATCTATATCTGTGAATGTGAAGGGATCCGTTTCAGGATATCCGGCAGAGACCCAGGCGCCGATCAAGTTAACGGCAGCAATACGACATTGGTTGAGAGCCGGGCTTTCCACGGAAAAGTCGGGCGCGGGGAGCGTCGCTGCTGCCAGGGTCGGGATCGGGGTGGCATCCACTACAGGTAAAGCGCGGCGGCAAGTGAATGTGAAACCACAGGCAGAAATATATAGAAAACTCACCCACACCACAAGCATACCCACGAAGGCAGTCAGCACTCCATACATCAACTTGCGAAAATCATCCATTTTGAGTCACTCCTCCGCTACTGTGAGGCTTTCAATGTGCGGATGTAGTTGACCATATCCCAACGATCGCGCACGGTCAGGTTTTCGACCATAGGGGGCATACGCCCAGGCACGCCGTTGGTCAGGGTCAGGAACAGGGCGCCGTCGCTTTTGTTCTGGGTAACATCCAGAGTGAGGTTGGCAGGTTTATTGGCGAGCAATGCAGCAATCTGGCCATTGCCTTCCCCTGCAGCGCCATGACACATGACACAGTTGATGGCAAACAAATTTGCAGCACGCTGTATCGAAACCTCATCTGCCGGCACCGGATTAACTGGCGCACCCATATTCGGGATCGAAACCGGTCCATCCACAGGGATAGAGCGGGCCGGGACCGGCAACGGATCTTCCTGCGCATCGAAAGATGGCTGGATTTCCATGAACGTGATCCACTCCATCTTGATGATGTCATACGTGAATAACAGCATAACTCCGAAGAGAAGACCGAGTATTGCAAATACCCAGAATAGCTGCCGTAATAGTCTCATAGCTGTCGTGCCTCCGCGGGACCTATGGATTCCGCACCTGATTCACTCAAGGCCTCGATGAATTTTTCCTGTTCATCCTGCGGACACTTGAAAAAAATCGCAATCTTGCCGTCGCTGACTTCCGGTACGTATTCAAGCGGGCGATAATTGGGGAAATAGCTCTCCAGAAACACACCTAAAAAGGTGGCAAGCAGCATGAAGAGCATGGTCATTTCAAACAAAAGGATCAACCCCGGCGGCACTGGAAACGTGGATTGACCACCAACGGGGACGTTGTACAGCATGGGCGTGCCCCAATTGAGAAATGCCCCGAAAAGGAACCCAGCGACCGCACCGCCCAGAGCAATCCGCGAGACGTTGGTCCACTGGAGGGGGCGACCCAACATTCTTTCCATTACCGGTACGCCGGAGATGACATTGATCTGCTCATCCGTGACGCCCATCTCATGTAGTTTCTCGATTGCATCAGCGGCTGGGTCAATGTCTTCAAAAAGGGCTAGTAGAGTCGTTTCAGACATATCTTGCTCCCTTATTCAAATTCACTTACAGATGGGACCTGGGTCTTGCCCACCTTGCGCATTGAATGTGCCATTTGGCCTTCTTGAACCTCCCATACAGGAACAAGTGGAATAAGGCGAGAGGCGATCATGTAGAACAGCAGGAACATGGAAAATGTGCCAATCGTGAGGAAGATTTCGATGCGAGGGAAGTAAAGTTTCCACGTAAACGGCATGCGATTGATGGTCAGGGAAACCGGGATGATGATATAGCGCTCGAACCACATCCCGACGTTGATAAGTAATCCCACACTGGCAAGAAGCCAGGGGGTCGAACGCCACTTTTTATTCCAAAGGATTAACCAGGGCACCGCAATGTTCACAATCAGCATCGTGAAGAACATCCAGCTCATCGGGCCGGACTCATGCCAGTGCAAGAGGGTATCCGTCCATTTATCGCCGCCGTACCATTGAACGATGTAATCATTGAAGAAGAAATAAGCCCAGCCCATGGAGATGATGAGCATGAGTTTGCCAATGGCTTCGAAATGCTCGGCGCGGATGAAGTAGTCCATGTGCTTCATCGTAGCACGCATAATGAACAGTACGATTGCCACCGCGCCCATGCCGGAGTGTAGCGCGCCGATGACAAAATAAGGACCAAACACCGTGGACGACCAGCCGGGACGTGTCGCCATGACAAAGTCCCATGAAACAATGGTATGCACCGAGAACATCACTGGGATGATGGCGAAGGCAAAGATGTTCATGGCGGTACGAAGATGCGTCCATTCGCCTTCAGTGCCCCGAAAGCCCAGCGCGATGGTCTTGAAGAAGGTCTTACGCCAGCCCGTTGAACGGTCCCGTGCCATCGCCAGGTCCGGGATAAGCGGCAGGAACAGATACATCGTGCTGCCCAGGACATAAGTAGTGATCGCCAGCAGGTCCCACATCAGCGGCGAATGGAAGTTCGGCCACAACTGTCGCTCGTTGGGATACGGGAACAACCAGTACGCCAACCAGACGCGCCCCAGGTGCATGAAAATACTGGCCCCGGCCTGGATCAAACCGAAGGTGGTCATCAGTTCTGCGGCACGGGTGAACGGGCGTCTGAACTCAGATTTGAAAACGCGCAGGATGGCCGAAATGAATGTTCCCGCGTGGCTGATGCCGATCCAGAACACCGTATTCACGAGGAAGATGCCCCAGAAAGATGGACGGTTGACACCGGCCACGCCCAGACCTTCGGCGATCATGTAACCCCAGGCATAGAAAAAGCAGAGGGCCACCAGGATGGACAGTATTCCGAACACCACCCAGAATTTCCACGAGGTGGTGTACATCGATTCCATCACCATCTGGTTCATCTCACCGCGCGGTTTTGGGTCCAGCATCAGATGCTGGCGTGGGTCGTGATCGTTATGGTGAGTTTCTTGCGCTTTTTTAGCCCAAGGGAAGTATTTGGATGATACAGCCATTACTTAGCCTTTCTTGAGATAAGTCACGCGCGGCAGGGTATTGAGTTCTTCCAGGTGCTTCACCCCACGCTCCTGCCTTGCTAATTGACTCACCAAACTTTCAGGGTCATCTACACGGCCGAAGGTGATCGCATCTGCCGGGCAGGCCTGGGCGCAGGCCGGAGCGAATTCTCCGTCCCGGACTTCACGGCCTTCCGATTTCGCTTGATCTTCCGCGCGGTGGATGCGCTGGAGGCAAAAAGTGCATTTCTCCATTACGCCTCGGCGACGAACCGTTACATCCGGGTTGAACTGGTTGTGTAGTGGAAAGACCAATTGCCCATCCACCTCGTTGGCATGGAATGGATCGATCGCATAGTCGCGCCAGTTGAAGGTACGCACCTGGTAGGGACAGTTGTTGGCGCAATAACGCGTACCGACACAACGATTGTAGACTTGCAGATTGGTATCTTGTGACGGACTGTGCACCGCGGCGAACACCGGGCAGACGGGTTCGCAAGGCGCACTCCCACATTGCTGGCATAACATGGGTTGAAAACCGGTCTGGACTTCAGGGTATTCACCTTCCCAGAAGCGCTCGATACGGATCCACTGCATGCTGCGACCGTAGCCCGCATCTTCCTCGCCTACAAACGAAAGATTGTTTTCCATGGCGCAGGCAGCTACACAGGCCTGGCAGCCCGTGCACAGATCCTCGTCAATGGCCATACCCCATTTGCCCTCTGCCTCCTGCGCAAGGGCGCCTTTTGCACCTGTTTCATTCAAATCAATCGGTTCCATACGTCACTCCTAATGCTCCTCTCCAAGACCTTCACCATACACACCAATCTTGCTCTCCAAGCGGGAAAGTTCACGTTTCCTGCCGGTCTTTTCAATTTTTACTTTCATGCTCGCGAAAGCCAGGTCGCCAGCTTCGTTGAACTTAAGGCCCAACAAATCGAAGGGATTGACCCCGCGCCCCTCGGCATAGCGACCATATGCCGTGTGTCCCTGCCCGAAGGGAATCGCGATCGTGTCGGGACGGATAGCCGGATACTGATAAACAGAGACCTCAAGTTCTCCGGCCTCAGACACGATTCTGACCACATCGTCATTTTCGATGCCCAGCTCGTGGGCGGTTTCCGGGTTGATCTCCACCCACGAGTTCCACATCACAGTCGTGGTCGGGTCGGGGACTTCCTGCAACCAGGGTTTGTTTGCCCCGGCTTCTCCTAAAATGGGAGAAACAAAGGGCAATAGCACGAACTCACCCTCACCTTCGAATTCAGGCGCAGCCACAGTCATCGCATTATTCAATGAGTTCGGGGCCGGGACGGTGAGCGCAATTTGATTCCCCCACCAACCGCCTGCCTGCTGGAAGTAGGCATAAAAGGTGTCGATCTCAGCAGCGTTGAAATTGGCGTCCTTGTTTTCTACGAGCGGAAGTACCTTCTCTTGCAAAAAAGCGACCTCATCCGGGTAGGGTAGGGCAGCGGCCAGATCTCCACCAACGGTCCCAGCTGCAGCCAAGAGCAAATCTGCGGTAGCACGCGTGTTGTAAAAGGGAACTACCACCGGCTGCGCGCCCGATAGCGTAGGCTGGTCGGCACCTATGGCAACGCGCTGGTAACCCCAGGATTCCAACCCATGATGATCGGGGAAGATGTAATCGGCCTGCAGAGCACTCTCATCGGGGAAGGTCGCAAACGAAATTACTAATGGCACGCTCTTCATGGCGTTTTCAAAGCCAAGCGCCTTCGGCAACTCGAAAACCGGATTGATACCGTGAATGAACAAAACCTTGATCTCGCCGGCCTTCATCTGCTCGACAAAAGCTGCCATTTCCTGTAAGTTCGCCGGGCGGGGAACCGCGTCGACATTGGGAGGGATGGGGGCAAGGAACACACCGCCGGGCTTCCCGAAGTTGCCAGCCATCGCATCCAGAGCCAGTACCGCTTCGGCTGTCCCCAGTCCATTGCTCTGACCAAGCGCCGCACCGCCCGGGACAGCGAGCGGGCGTTCCGCGCCGGCAAACAGTTCAGCCAGGTGCAATAACGTCTCTTCCGAAACACCCGATTCCTCAACGATCCCGGGGATATCGACATCGACAAAAGCCCTTGGCAGAGATCCACCCCGCACTTGAGCAGCGATTCGGCCGATCGCCAGTGCAACCAGGCCTTCGGTCCCAGGTTTGAGCGGAACCCATTCATCCGCCTTTGCGGCCGTCTGCGACATGCGCGGCTCGAACTGCACCAGGTAGCCACGCTTTTCCTGCTTGCGCATTTTCGAATATCCGCGCGTGTAAGCCACCGGCGATAGCCAGGTTTCGAGGAAGTTCGCGCCGAACGAAAAAGTGACATCAGCGCCCGCCATATCGAAGTACGGCAGACCACTCTGGCCAAGTATGGACTCTGCCGCCTGGAGCAGCGTTGCGCGCGTTTCGAATAGACTCAACGCCCCATAGCGTACCGGGGCGGGCGCGCCGATTGCTGTCGTCAAATCGGAGGCCAGGTCATAGAGATGGTCGGGAGCCAGGCCCATCAGGAAGGCAATCCCAGCCGGGTCGGTATTCGCCAGCGCATCGGCGACCACGCCAATGGCAGCATCCCATTCCATGTTCGAGAAATTGCGCGAACCACGCGCCGATTGGCTCACCGCGCCGGTCACCCGGTCGGGGTTGTACAGACCCTGGAGCGTTGCCTGTCCGCGCGCACAGGTCTTGCCCAGGTTGACAGGATGAACTTTATTTCCTTCGACTTTGATGGCGCGCCCCTGATACGTGCGGACGACCAGCCCACAACCCGCCGGGCACTCCCGACAGGTCGTCGCAAAATAAGTGCTTTGACCGTTGAACGTATATTCCGGCATCTGCATGTACGGCTCGCGCACCACATAGCGGGAGGCCGGACCACAACCGGTCAGCACAGCGCCTGTGGCAGCCCCTACGCCAGCCAGCTTGAGGAAATCACGCCGGGAAATTTTTTTACTCATTCTTATTCCTTTCACCCGGTTTAATAATGACAGGTTCCACAATCGAGCAGCTTCGTGCGCTTCTCAGGGTCATTTTCGGTCCTTTCGCGGTGGCAGTTCAGACACCAGCCCATGTTGAATACCTGGGGGTTTTCGGCAATTGTCACCTGCCTCATATCACCGTGACAATCCTCGCAATTAACCCCGGCCGCAATGTGCGGGCGATGGTTGAAATGCACAAAATCGGGCACAATCGCCACCGGCACCCATTGGATTGGCTTGTTACTTTCCACCGCCTGCACCAGTGGTTTTAACAACTCGCTGGTCTGGGTGATCTGCATCTGTTGGTGACAACCCCAGCATTTGGTTTGCGTGGGCAGTCCTGCCACAGGTCCACGTGAAGCGCCGGGGTGACAGTACAGGCATTGGATACCAAAATTTACATGGCGGTTGTGCGGGAATTGAATGGGCTGCGCAGGCGAAGCCTGCGTCAGGCTGATGCCCCACACGGCCAGGCTGAGCACGGTCAAGCCACCGATCAACAATCCGATCCTGCCTAGCGGTGAAAACAGCACGCCAAAAATTCTCTTGATCATGGATGCTCCTGAGTTGGTCTAAATGCATGACCTTGCAAAGGTTTGAACCTTTGCAAGGTCGAATAATTTCAAAAACTTAAATCCGGTAGCGTAAGCCCCGTCCTGCCTTCATAATTCCAACCATGCTATTCCGAGCAACGCCAGGTTTCTGCCTCGGAACATGTGTTGATGGACCGTGAAAATCACCTGCAAAAGCAATACTCGTCCCGATCACCATCAAGACGAGCAAAAAAATCGTGGATAAAAGAAGGCGTTTCATAGGACTATCCTCAAGACACAGCAGGTAACCCCACCGTAACATAAAAATTATAACGCATAAAGAAGCGAAAGTACATGAAAGTGGTAATAATTGCCCGATTGGCGAGCATGATTCCCACATTCCATGAATGAATTATATCCTCTGCCGGGCGGGAAATTAACCTTAAAGTTTGGATTTTGGGTGGGCAAGTGACAATCTGACAAAAATTAGTTCTCCAGTATTTGCCGTGAAAGGGGCCGGATTTGGGGGTGTGAGCGTGCGTACGCATGCTCACACTCCCAAATCCGGGTATCTACCACGGAAATTCCCAAAGAGCCCAAAAATTCATTTT
>Ga0105091_10001276_pt1 | contig 10951 bp, 8 predicted proteins | sample PPLLak1March2015_FD_87022 | JGI IMG/M metagenome (GOLD analysis project Ga0105091, IMG submission 87022) | Freshwater sediment microbial communities from Prairie Pothole Lake near Jamestown, North Dakota, USA - PPLs Lake P7 Core (1) Depth... | ecosystem: Environmental > Aquatic > Freshwater >... | reverse complement strand
TGCAGAGTTACAAGTAGACCGGAGTGTACAGCCCGTCACGCAATTTCGCGGCGGCATCACCGAGGCACGCCGGCGCCTGGAGAACTTCATTTGCGGGCAACTGGCCGGGTACGCCGAGCACCGGTCGCGACCCGAGCTTGACCACGTCTCGCATCTGAGCCCTTACCTGCATTTTGGACATATTTCGCCGCTCGAAATTGCCGCCCGGGTCTTGGAGTGTGACGACGCCCCGGAGGCCGATCGAAATGCTTTTCTGGATGAATTGATCGTCCGCCGGGAGTTGGCCTACAACTTCGTTCACTACAACCCGGAATACGATCACTTTGCAGGCCTTCCCGCCTGGGCGCGCGCCAGCCTCCGGGAGCATGCCGACGATCAGAGGGCGGAAGCATACGACGCCGACCAACTCGACGCTTGCGAAACCCGCGATGCCTACTGGAACGCCGCGATGCTGGAAATGAAGCAGACAGGCTACATGCACAACTACATGCGGATGTACTGGGGGAAGAAGATCCTCGAGTGGTCCGCGGATCCGGAGACGGCCTACTACACCGTGCTAGCCCTCAATAACCGGTACTTCCTGGATGGACGGGATCCGACCAGTTACGCGAACGTCGGCTGGATCTTCGGCCTGCACGACCGCCCCTGGTTTGAAAGGCCGATCTTCGGCAAAGTGCGGTATATGTCAGCCGGTGGCTTGAAACGCAAAGCCGACATGGACGCGTACATGGCGCGAGTGCGGGAAAAAGCTGACAGCTGACAAAAACTGACACAGCTGACAAAAACTGACAGACGAACATCTTCGTTTTTGTCAGCTGTCAGTCGTCAGCTGTCAGTTTATTTGCCCTCACTTCAGCTTCGTCAGCACCACCTTCCTGAACTCGACCTCAGTCCCCTCCGCTTGGAGTGCGATCCTGCCCTCCGATGCCGTTGCGTTAGAGCCGTGGTTGACCAGGGTGTCGTTGACCCAGACCTTAACCTCCCGCCCGGGGCACTCGATGACCATCCGGTTCCATTCACCCAAGGGCTTCTCCGAATCGTCGGTCAGATTCAAGATTCGCCGCGCGTCCTTCGGTCCGCCGCCGAAAACCTGGCCCTCTTTGCGGGGTCGTCGTTTTTCCATATCCGGCACTTCGATGTTCTCCTGGATGCACCAGAAGTCCCCGGCCTGGCCCGACTGCATCTGGACCTCGATCGACTGCGGGAACATGTCGTACAGGGCCCGAGACTTGGAGGCATGCACCAGCACTCCGCAATTTCCTGCTTTCTTCGGAAAACGATATTCCACCTCCAGCCGGTAATTGGAGTAAGAGGCATCGGTGACGAGGTGGCCGGGCGGTTTACCCATACTCACGAGAAGCCCGTCGCGGACGACGAAACTGGGCGAGACATTCGGGTTTTTGTCATGTTCGGGAACGTCGGCTGTCCAGCCGGTCAGATCCTTGCCGTTGAAAAGGGAAATGGTGTCCCCGGCGAGCGCGACCGACATTGAGCCTGTCACGAGCAGCGTAATAATGAGTTGTGGGAGCATCCTGACACTGTACAACAAAGCTCGCCGCGAACAAATTACGCGCCTAGCGAACCTGTGACCTGGTCCAGGCTTCCCAGAAGTCCTTACCCTGGTATCGAATCGTTCGATCGTCGACCGCCTGCGCGCCATTCCGCAGGCCGGCATCGGCGGGCAGCGAATTACGGGTGGTGTACTCGTACTCCATCGTAACGGGGCCCTCGATTCGATACGGCCGGATCTCGCTTAGCTTCTGCATCGCGCGCGTCGCTCGATCGCGAATGAGATCGCGCGCAGCCTGCGTCGAAAGCGACAGGCACGTATAGCGTCCCAGTCCCTCCTTCACGGCAGCGGTTTCAGCGGCCGGAACGATCTGAAGCAGTTCGCGGACTGCCGCCTCGTCACCGCTCAGGAAAATGACCGGGGTGTTGTACCAGCCGGCCAGCGCCGCTCGCGTCTCGATTTCGCCGACCGGTTTTCCATTAAGGCGCATGTTCTGGATGCCGAGCGAGCTGTAGCTGTGGGCCATGATGCCGGCTTGAACTCCAGCCAGGCTGTGCTGGCCGACAAAAGCCACTGCGGCGTAATGCCGCTCCATGGTCATCCCGACGGGCAGGCTGCCCTGCATGAGCTTCGCCCGCGGGTGCAGGGTACCGAGGGAAAGCGTCTGGCTCCCGTCGTGACCGTCCCAGACGATGACCTCGTCGGCTCCGCCTGCGAGGAAGCCTTCTACCGCCGCGTTCACTTCCCCGGTCAGAAGCTGCCGCAACTCCGGATTCTGCGGTTCAACCTGCTCCTGACGACAGATCCCAGCGACTCCCTCGGCGTCGGTAATGATGAAGACAGTCTTGCGGGGCTGGGCCCAGCCGAAAACAACGGTCAACAGCAGCACCCCGATGTAGGCGATTCGTTTCATGGCGAGAGTATATCCGAGCGCCAGGTCTCGTTCAGCGCCCCGGGTTCAATCGGACGGATCGGACCGATCGGTCGGATCCGTCCAACTAGATGTGTGTTACGACTGCTTCTTCTCCGAGTACACGGACTGGATCAATCCCCTGATGTAGCCGATTGCAAACAGGCGCCCGATCGACGAGTAGCTGGGCCGGCTGTTGTCGTCCCCTTCCATGGTCGGGACGTGATCAGGACGACAGATGCCGTCGAAGCCGATATCGCGATAGGCACGCATGCAGGCAGGCATATCCGTCTTGCCGTCGTCGTGGAAAGTCTCCTGGAACTTCTCTTTCGTCCCGCGCACGTCGCGGAAATGCACGAAGAAGATCTTCTTCTGTTTCCCGAAATGGCGGATGGCAGCCGGCAAGTCATCGGTCATGAGCGTGAAATTCCCCTGGCACAGGGTGATCCCGTTCACCGGGCTTGGAACCAGATCAAGCAGGCGCTGGTAGTTCTCGAGGCTGCGCATGATTCGTCCCATCCCGCGTAACGGGGAGAGCGGAGGATCATCAGGGTGCATGGCCAGCTTCACGTTGGCCTTTTCAGCCACCGGGATCACTCGATCCAGGAAATACTTCAGGCTGGTCCACAACTGGTCTTCCGTGACGGTCCCGTACTCAGTTGGTTGCAGGTTTCTGGGATCGGAGTAGTCGAAGCCCGTCACCAGCGCACCTCCGCGGCTGGCTATGTTGGTCGACGTGCGCGACCAGTTGATCACCGGCATCCACTCGTAGCACCAAACCGGGATTTTCAGTTTCCCCATGCTCTCGAGCAGCACGCACACTTCGTCGATCTCCGCGTCACGGCCGTCGAGCCCCAGCTTGGCCTTGTTGAGGGGCGGCCGGGCTTCGATGACGGCCAGCTCAAATCCGCCGTCTTCGTAAGCCTTCTTCAAACGGGTCATCGGGCCGAGGCGCCAGGGTTTCTCACCCGGCTGGCGGTCCTTGTCCCAGCTTCCTCCGAACGTTCCGACTACGTAGTTAACGCCGCACTGCTTGACCAGCTTCCACAAGGAGCCGGCCGGCGGACCGAAGACCTCCGCGATCTTCATCGTTCCTTGCTCAGAGGTAAGGGCTCCGGGACTCGCCAGTACCGGGGCATGCGTCGCCGCCAAGCCTCCGGCAAGAACCGCGGAGGTCGAAAGAAACTGTCTGCGTGGTAGTATTGTGCGTAGCTTCGAGCTCATGAAAATCCTCCTGTTCTAACGAGGCGGCGGTTGAGTGACTCGCTTTTTGCTTTGTATCGAAACCCCGCCGGCCCTTGACTCCCTCAGCTCCTTTTCGCCTTCTGGGCGCCGTCAGCCTTGCTGATGTGTTGCTCATAGGTCGGCAGGCCGAACTCCTGGAGCAAGCCGGCAATCCTGATCTCGGGATCAAGGCTCTCAATCGTGGCCCAGTTTTCCGGATGCCAGATCTTGATTCGGACCCGGCGACCATATTTCTTCCGGATCTCCTCGAACTTCTGCACCTCGGGCCAGATGTGTACAAGCGCCTTTTCGAGGTTGACAGGCGCAGCCACCCACCTTTCAAAAGGCCCGCTCGAGGCAAGATCATCGCCTGAAATGTCGATGACTCGCGCATCTTCTCCGGTGCTGGACACGATATAGAACTGGTTCATCCAGGCGTGGGTTGTAAGAATCCGGCCACCCGGAAACTGCGAGGGGAAAAAGACGATCTCGGCCCCTCTGGACTTGAGCGAGCGCCAGGAGGGAAACCAGTTGGCGTCGTAGCAAATCTGCACGCCGATCTTTCCAAAGTCTGTCTGCCAGACAGGCGGCTCCAGAGGCCCGGGCGAGACGCCGTCATCCATTTCGCCTTCGGTCGTGTGGATCTTGTGAAAAGTCCCGACGACCGCGCCGTTGCGATCGAGAAGCACCGCGCTGTTGTAAATCTTGCCTTGGCTCTTGGTGAGAATCGGGCAGATGACGTAGCAACCGTTGCTTTTCGCAAACTCGCCGATCCGCTTGACCAGCGGCCCGGGAACCTCCTCAGCCAGCTCGGCGAGCGGTTTCCCGGTTCTTACCCAGGAGGTATTGAAAGTCTCGGGCAGGCAGACGACATCGGGATGGAAGGCAACCAACTGCTGCATCCGCTCGAGAGTGCGCTCAACTCTTCGCTCAACGCTGGTTTCCGGGTACAGATCCTTCAGATCGATGCTTGAAACCCAGACTTCCCGAGGCAATCGGGCGCGGCGTACATCGGCCGGCTGATTGGCCTGCGCCTCAAGGCCCGGCGTTCCCGCCGCCACCAGCCCCGCCCCCGCCGAAGCCCGCGCCATGAACTTCCTGCGCGAAACGACTCCAGTCTCTTTCATGCGGGAATCATAGCACGGGGGGAACTGACAGGCTGACCCGAGAGCGAAGGAAAGAACGCGTTACAGAGCCGCGCCCGGAGCGAGGGTGTTGAAAAAGTCGTTCGGCTCCGTAGGAGCCGGATGTTTATAGACTCCCGGCCTTACCGCCTCAGGCACCCTGTAGGGGCGCGATGTTATAGAGAGTTCAGCACATCGCGCCCCTACAGGGCGCACTACGCGGCCTTGTCGATTCTATAAACATCCGGCTCCTAACGGAGCCGAATACACAGATAAGTGAACATTTTCAACACCCTCCGCTCCGTGCGCGGCTCTGTAACGCGTTCTTTCCTTCGCTCTTGGGTCAGTCTGTGAGGGGCGCTGCGGGCGTCAGCCCAAACACCTGGATCGCATTTTCGCGCAGGATCATCTTCGCGTACTTGACTGCCTCCGCCTCGGTCCAGTAGCCCTCGAGCACTTTGTCCGCGAGCGCCTTGCTGAGGGTCTCTCGACACAGCACGGAGTGGCCATAAGTGCCTTCCACAATCTGGTAATCTCCACCGAACCCGAGCAGCTTGTCGGCCGGCACCGTTTCAATCGCCTCGTTCAAGAACCGATACGCGAATGATGGCGAAATCACATAGACCCAACACATGTCGAGGACCACGTTGGGCAGATTCTTCGCCATGGCCAGCAGTTCTGTCCCGTACGGATAGCCGCCATGCATGAGAACAAAACGGGTTTTCGGGTTGCGAATGATCAGAGGAGTGAGAAGTGACGGGTTTGATTGCGAGACGTCTCTCCAGGTGTCGTAGAACAACCCGGTGTGGATCTGAAGCGGCAGGTTGTACTTTGCACAATTGGCCGCGATCTTTCCGAACATGTAATCCTGCAACGGCACCGATTCCCGGCGCCATTGGTCGCGGGTAATTGTCCCCCGCCTGGCCACCAGGCTCTTGAAGCACGCTTCCGCGTCCGCCTGGCTCACATCTTTGAAATCCAAAGTACGGTTGTAGGCGATGCCCGATTTGATGGCGACGAAGCCTGCTTCTTTAGCGCGAACGAACGCCTGATCAAGCGCGGCCTCCCAGTCGGCCAGGCTCGCGACGGTCACCTTGTCTCTCTTCTCCACCATCGGAATGACGTCGACAAGAGCCGTGAACTCATCCAGACGAATGACCGCCCGAAATAGTGCGGGATCGAGCTTTGCGCCCGCCTGCCCGATATCGCATATCGCCAGATCTATGCCGGCCCGCTTGCGCAGCACCTCCGCGTACCAGCCCGGGCGGTTGGCCGCCTGGAGCTTCTCGGAAAGCTGGCGGTAGGAGCTTTCTGAGATGTCGTTCACTCCATACAGGTCCTTGACCGCTGTCAAGAGAGCCCGGCTGTAGGCGGTGTTGCGGACATTCGGCCAATGGCGGTTGAAGATTTGCCATTTTTCCTCGAGCGGGAGGGAACGGTCTGAGAAGGTTTTCTCGGAAAGACCACGGTCCAGCCCGTCAGCCCACATGTCAGAGCTGACGTAGTGGAGTAACTGAAAGATATCGAGTTGCTTGGCATTTCGCTCGGCCTCGGTCCACAGGTGTTCGTGTGTGTCGATCAGCCGAATGGAACCGACGGCTTGAGAAACACGTTTTCTGACGGCGCCGGGATCCTGGGCGCCGACCAGGCAAGACGTCAACGCGACCACAACGATCGCCGCCAAAAACTTTGACCAATTTCTTCTCATGCTCCAGATCCTCTCAAAAGCATTACTCGTGTCGCAAGGCCGTAATTGGGTTTCCTGCAGCTGCTCGCCGCGCCGGGATAAAGCAGGCGACAAGCGCCGCGAGGCAGAGGACAATCGCCACTCCGGCATACGTGGCGGTATCCGTGGCGCCGACACCGAACAGCAGGCTCTTCAGCGACGGACCGAGCAGATAGGCGACCACCAGGCCGATACCCAAGCCGGTCAGAGTCAGGCGAACACCCTGTCCAACCACGAGCGCGCAAATACTTGATGGTCGGGCGCCGAGCGCCATCCGGATTCCAAGTTCATGAGTCCGTTGCCTGGTCGCATACGCGATCACGCCATAGATGCCAACAGCCGCCAGCGAGAGCGCGAGCACGGCCAACAGGCTGGTCAGTTGTCCGCCGATTCGTTGTCCGGAATTTCCCTGCTCGACCAGTTGATCAAGGGCCGTGACATTGAACAAGGGAACGTCTGCGTTCAGCTCGTGAAGTGTCCTTTCCACGGCCGCCCGGTAATCATAGGGATCACCCGAGCCTCGGACATGAATCACCACATCGTGGTAATAGACCTGGGACAAAGCCAGGAATATCATCGGATTGGGTGACTCTCTGATCTGAAAGCATTTGTTGTTCTTCGCAACTCCGACCACCGTAAACCACCGGCCGTACGCCTGGAGCTCTTTCCCGAGTGCCTCCTGCCCGGGCCAATATCGGTGCGCGAACGCTTGGTTCACCACCACCACGGGCTGAGACTTGCTGGTATCACGGGCGGAAATGTCACGTCCGGCGGCAAGCGGGATCCTAAGCGTCTGGAAGTAGTTCGGGCCGACATTGGCACGCCAGACTTCCATGGATTCCTGATGCCGTGGGACGTAACCCTTCGGCACTACATCCTGGGTATGCTTCCAGGCGAACGGCACCCAGTTGGCCAGGGTCGCCGACTCCACTCCCGGGATAGCTTCGAGCTTGGCCAGCAGGTCACGGTGAAATGCCCTCCCCTGCTCGGCCGAATACCCGGTCGGAAGCAGATCGAAGGAACACAGCAGCAGATGCTTTGGATCAAATCCGGGGTCGGCGCGCAGGGTATTCTGATAGCTTCGCAGGAAAAGTCCGGCACAGATCAGCAGCAGAAAGGAGAGGGCGATCTGGGCAATGACGAGCCCGCTTGCGAGTCGTGAGCGATGCAGTCCCCCGGCTGCGGCCCCGCCCTCTTCTTTCAGCACCGCCGCGGGACCGAGCCGCGACGAGCGAAGCGCCGGCAGGATGCCGGTCACGACACTGCTCAGCACCGCGATCAGGAGCGTGGCGAGCAGAACTCGGACATCCATCTTTCCGTTCAGGGAGAAAGGAACGTGCGAGGGCGGAATCAGGCTTGAAAGCGACCGGGCCGTCCAGGCGGTAACCACCAAGGCGGCACCCGCCCCTGCTAAAGCGAGCAGGAAGCTCTCAACCAGAAACTGCCGCAGGAGCTGCCATCGGGAAGCGCCCACCGACAAACGAATTGCGATTTCTCGCCGCCGCTCGACCGACCGAACCAACATCAGGTTGGAAACATTGGCACAGGCGAGGAGAAACAGGATCGCCGCTAGAGCCTGAAGCAGGGAGAAACCGGTGAACAAGCCGTAATTCATCCCGAAAGGCGAGCGCCAAAGCGGGTCAATGGTGATCTGGTTGGCCCCCCGGTGGGACGCCGGATACTGTTTGACGATCTGCTGCATCAACAGATTGGTTTCCGCCTGGGCCTGTGGCCGGTCCGTCCCCGGTTTCAGGCGGCCGATCAACTGGAGCCAGCAAATGTCCCGACGAGAGTACCGCTTCCATCCTGTGATGACCGGCTCCATTGCCAAAGGAACCCAAACGTCTGAATCCAAACCGAGCTTGCATCCGTGAAAAGCGGGAGGAGTGACACCGACAACCGTGTAACTGCGCCTGTTGATCTCGATGGGCTTGCCGAGGATCGAGCGGTCGGCGCCGAAACGGTTCTGCCACAGTCGATGACTGATCAACGCGACTGGCGCAGCTCCCAGCTTCTCGCCTTCTGAAGGTAGAAAACCGCGCCCGAGGAAGGGCCGCACGCCGAGCACATCAAAGTAGTTGACGGAAGCGAAGACGCCCCAGACCCGCTCCGGTCTTCCTTCCCCGGTGAGCGCCACGGCGAAGTCGTGATACCCGAGCACTCCCGAGAAGCTCTCGGTTCTGGCCGCAATATCCGAGTAGTCGTAATAGGAGAATGGCGGGACGGGGTTCGGATTCCACTCGCCTTTCATCAACGACACCAGGTTGCCTGTATCTGATGCACCTGGGATCGGATCGAGGAGCGTGGAGCTGATCCAACTGAAGATAGTGCTATTGGCGGCAATGCCTAAGGCCAGTATTAGAACGGCCACAACAGTAAAACCCGGGTTATTCAACAACGTCCGGCAGGCAACCCGGACATCCCTGAACAACGTGTGCATCGTCTCCCCCTCTCGCTGGATGGCCGTAGCAATTAATGCTCCAGTTCTAGTTGGAGAGACTGCTTTTCCCACAAACACTGCCCTCCGGCACGACTCGACCGGACTTTACTAGAGTTCCTGGGTCAATGCCAGTGTCCGAAACTGAACACCCGTGTGCGCGTTTGGAAAAACACCGATCGGACGGATCCGACCCATTGGTCCGATCCGTCGTATCTAATGCGCCGCGGCGCCCCAAAAAGAGGCTACCAGTCCTCGTACCGCACCAGCTCATTGAGCGGCTTGCGATCCTTGGGGGTTGGATCGTCTGCGGGGAAGCCGAGAGGCGTGAACGCCAAGGGGATCACACTTTCGTGAAGACGAAGCGCTTCGCGAGCCGCTGACGGATCAAAGTTCGCGATCCAGCAGGTGCCGAGCCCGAGGTCCGCGGCGGCGAGGATAATGTGCGTCATGACGATGGAGGCGTCAGTTTCGCAAGCATTCCACCCGTCGCGTCGCACCCACGCCTTGTCCGGCAAACCGCACACGCAAAGAGCCAGGGGCGCCTGGCGGAACCAATCCCGATGGTAGATGCGGGCAAGGTCCTGCTGGCGACCTGCGGTACGAATGACGATCACCTGGAACGGTTGCCGATTGGCCGCTGTCGGTGCCATTCGCGCGGCGAACAACACCTTCTCCAGTACCTCGTCCGGTACGGGATCCGGCCGATAAGCGCGAACGCTGTAACGACAGGTAAGAAGCTCTGAGAAGTGCATGAAACGGGAGTATAGCAGGGTTTGAGAGACCGTTTTTCTCGGCGTGCGATGGCTGAGGAGGTGTGAAAAAATCGCTTTAGGATATGGAGTGCGGCGACCTGGCGCCGCTTTAGGAATTTAGGATGTCTTGACCCTTCAATGGCTTCCGAAAAATCCTAAAGCGGCGCCAGGTCGCCGCAAACCATATCCTAAAGCGATTTTTTCGCACCTTCTGAGGTCTCAGCCCAATTCTACTTCCTCTCCATCTCTTGCAGTTTCCGGACGCGCCTGCGGAACTCCTCGTCGGTGCTGAACCTGGCTTTCAGGAAAGCCGCCAGCACCTCCTCGGCAACCCTGATGCCGATGATCCAGGCTCCGATACACACAACGTTCACGTCGTCATGCTCGACTGACTGGTGAGCCGAGAAAGTATCGTGGCAAAGGGCGGCGCGAATCCCCTTGACCTTGTTGGCGGCAATGCACGCCCCCACCCCGGTGCCGCAGACCATGATCCCCCTTTGGGCCCGACCGTCCAGGACTTCGGCACAGACCTGCCGGGCAATGTCAGGAAAATCCACCGGCTCTGGAGTGAACGTCCCGCAGTCTTTCACCGTGTGTCCCCAACTCTCGAGCAGTTTGATGACCGGTGCTTTCATTGGGAATCCGGCGTGATCAGCCCCGATCGCGAGTTTCATCCCTTCGATCGCATTGGCTGGGGGGCGAGCTGCGGCGAGCGGCAGGATCGCAACTCCCTCGAGAAATTCCCGGCGTCCGAGCAATTCGTCTGGCATTGGTCGTCTCCTTCCGCTATCAGGCCGACAACATCCGGTCGGCATATGCCTTCGCCTTCGTCAAACGCTCGCGGAACGCCTCGTGAAGCCCGTCCGCCGTTTGGCGAAGGGTTCTTTGCGAGTTCGTGTAACGGTTGAGCCCGGTGGCATAATCGACTTGCTTGATCCACTCTTCCGGCACTGAACCCGTCCCGTCCAGAGCCCCGGATATGCCGGCAGCGACGGCAGTGACGCAGTCGGTGTCCCTGCCCATGTTAATTCCCGCAATCAAGGCCTGTTTCAGGTTGCCGTTCACCATCCGGAAAATGCAGACCGCCTTCGTCACAACTTCGTTGGCATATGAAAAGGCGTAAGGCACTCCGGTACCACTGTAGATTGCGCCGAATGTCTTCCTCAGTTCCCTGACGTCGCGGCATTCGGCCGTACGTGCCAGACCGCTTTTGACCTCGCTCACGACCTTGGGGTCGCATTTTTCCAAGACCGTGTTGATCACGC
>Ga0105091_10001275_pt1 | contig 10951 bp, 10 predicted proteins | sample PPLLak1March2015_FD_87022 | JGI IMG/M metagenome (GOLD analysis project Ga0105091, IMG submission 87022) | Freshwater sediment microbial communities from Prairie Pothole Lake near Jamestown, North Dakota, USA - PPLs Lake P7 Core (1) Depth... | ecosystem: Environmental > Aquatic > Freshwater >... | reverse complement strand
TTCTTCCGTCTTTGGCGGGATAGAGGCCCGAAAATTGGGTTATGAGCGAGCGTACGCTCGCTCATAACCCAATTTTCGGTATTTTTCCCGTTATAAACGGTAGAGCCAACAATCCTTAATCTTTCACGATAGTAGGGATTGTCTTGGGCAGGTCAAGCACGATAAGCGCAAAGCCTGCATATTCGCCTTCCCTGTACCAGGGGGCGATGGAGACAAGTTTCTTCAAGCCGCCCTTTTCCGTTGTGTAGATTACGTGCCGTTTCTGATTGACCACGCTCATCATCTGACTTTTGGCTGGTTCCGTGTGATGGGCAAAGACGTTGCGCCCGATCAATTTCGCCCCGCCCTCTTTTTCATAGATTTGGATCGCGGCATTGCTCATTTCAAGGATAGTGCCATCCTTGCCGCAGACCATGATCTCGGCAGGGTAGGTGGCGATCCATTCGCTGACTGTCGTTTTTATATTCAAGTCTATCATCCTTTGATGGCTCCTTTTGCAAGACCGCGTATGAGGTATCGTTGCGCCAGCAGGGCAAAGATCAAAACGGGGATCAACACCAGTGTCCCCGACGCGGCGATGCGTCCCCACAGCACAGATTTATTGGTCATAAATGAAGTGATGATGACAGGGAGCGTGCGTGCTTCGCGACCTGTCAGGATCACAGCGTACAAGAATTCATTCCAGCAATACAGAAAGGCGAGAATGGCGGTCGCCGCCATGCCAGGGATAGCAAGCGGCAGGCTGACGCGCACCAACGCACCGAAGCGCGAACAGCCGTCAATCATGGCGGCTTCTTCCAACTCCACAGGCACATCGTCGAAGAAGCCGATCATCATCCAGGTGCTGAGCGGAATCGTGAAGGTCAGGTAGGAGACGATGAGCGCCTGGCGGGTATCAATCCAGTCCAGTTTGTTGAAGAGCACATAGAGCGGAACGACAATGGCGATGGGCGGCAACATCTGCGGAACGAGAGAACTCATCCGCAACCAGAAATGACCACGAAAACGGAAGCGGGAGAATCCGTAGGCGGCGAGTGTCCCAAGAGACAGCGCAATCCCAGTGGTTACCAGCGCCACAACAATACTGTTCATGAAGTATTTCCCAAAATCCGTCGAAGATAGGACTTCATCGTAATTCTGCAATGTCGGCGTAAATTTCCAGACGGGCGGGATGGCAAATGTCAGTTCAGGCTCCTTGAAGGATGTGATCGCGAGGTAGACCATTGGCGCGATGGAGAGGAACACAGCTAAAATGACAAGGATATACACAATGATCTGGTTTACTTTCTTGATCCAGCGCAGGTTTCCACGGTTCATGATTACTCCTCCCTTCTGATGGCGCGCGCCAGCAAACCTGAGATGGCGAGCATGATCAAGAGCATGATGAAAGAGGATGCCGCGGCGACGCCCAGGTTGAATGACTGGAACCCGTAGCGATAAACATAAATACTGACCGTCTCCGTCACGCGCGCGGGACCGCCCGCAGTGAGAAGGTAGATCACATCGAAGATGCGGAAAGTGTCAATGAAGCGCCAGAGCAGGGCAACCAGGATGATCGGCTTGAGCAGGGGCAGGGTCAGGTAAACAAACGATTGGAGGCTCGACGCGCCGTCGATTCTGGCGGCTTCGTAAGGTTCGTCTGGAAGCGATTGCAGTCCCGCTAACAGCATCAGCGCGACAAACGATGTGGTATTCCACACGTCCACAAGCACGACGCTTGCCATCGCGACCTTTGGAGAACTCAGCCATTCGACAGGTAGAAATCCCAACTGTCCCAGATAATAATTGACAAGTCCGTACTGATAATTCAACAACAAACGCCACATCAAGCCGATGACCACGTTCGTGCACATCATCGGCAGGAGGATCATCGAACGGAAGAGTCCCCTGCCTTTCAACTCCTGATTGAGTAGGAGCGCCAACAACATCCCAAGGATGAACTCAAAACTAATGGCAAGAATAACAAAGGTAAAAGTGACCTTGATCGAGTTGATGAAATCGGGATTGGAGAAAAGGTCGCGATAATTTTCAAACCCAATAAATGGAATCCCCTGCTTGAATGTGCGAAGAGTCCATTGATGGAAACTGAGCCAGAGGGCGTAGCCTAGTGGATACACGAGAATGATCGCCAACACGATGAACGCTGGCGCGATATAAAATGCAGGCTCGACCTTGCGCAATGCGCGGCGAATGGAAATTGGAACTCGGCGTTGGGTTAAATTCATCCAGAGTCACTCGTAACGTATGGGTTGGGAGGAGACGCCTTTTGATCGTATCAAAGCATCTCCTCCCGAAAACCGTCTTTGCGTTACTTGATGTAGCCGCCTTTTTTCAGGATTTCCGTCAGTTTCGCCGCCATTTCGTCCGCGGCGGTTTGCGGATCTTTGGTGCCTGTCACCGCGGCGACGATTCCCTCATTGACGATGGGCAACATCTCAGGAGAGACGGTGAGGGTGGGGAAGATAGAGCGGTAGGGCATTACCTCAGCGAGCATGGCAAATTGCGGAACCTTTGCAACCACGTCGGGATCGCTCAGGGCTTTGATGTTGCCTGGGATACCGCCATTCAATGCCCAGAATTTCGCGCCCGTTGGGCTGGTGAGCCATTCAATGAACTTGTAGGCTTCCTGCTGGTTCTTAGAGCAGGCGGGGATTGCCCAGCCCCATTGACTTCCGCCCGTGTGACGTTTGATCGTGCCATCAGTCTGCTTGACGCCTGGCGGAATGACGTATCCCAGAAGCGGATTGCCGTTCGCGTCGCACAAGCTCTTTTCACAACTGAGCAGATCTTGCGCCGCCGCCATCCACTCGATGCCCATGGCGGCTTTGCCCTTGGACAACGCCTCAAGGATCTCGACGTAGCCGTAAGTGGAAACGTCAGGCGGAACGAGCCCCTCCTTGAGCAGATTCGCGTAGAAGGTCAGGGCTTGAACGCCAGCCTCGTTGTTGATTGCGACTGTATTGTCTGCATTCAGGAGTTCGCCGCCTTGTCCAAACAGGTAGTACATGAAATCCCACCAGGCTTCGTCGGGTTTGACGCCGATCACCGCGCCATATACACCGTTGGCAGGATCGTTCAGTTTCTTTGCGGCTTCGTAGAATTCATCCCAGGTTTCGGGCGGTTTCAGACCTGCCTTCTCGAACAGATCCTTGCGGTACCACAGCCAGGCGGTATCGCCCTCGGACGGCAGAACGTAGGTCTTGCCATCGTAGGTGAAGAAACTGGTTGCCATGCCGTAATCTTCAAGGGCGAAATCGGGGCTGGCGACTGCTGGATCTTCAAAGAACGTGTTCAAGTCCTTGAGACCCTCGGCGGCGACATACGCAGGGACAAAGTCGGACATCGCGTAGAATGCGTCATAATCTTCACCGCAGGTGGCGGCAACGGTGTTCAGTTTGTCGAAGTAAGCCTCGCGGGCGACCTCTTCCACAATAACTTCCTTGCCAGTTGCCTTTGTGTATTCTTCCGCAACTTTGACAAGATTATCGTGTTCGGGTCCGCTCCAGACCGCGACGACGATCGGATTTGCTCCCGTCGCAGGCGGTTCGGTGGCTTCGGGTTGCGCAGGCGGCTCAGTTGCCTCGGGTTCTGGCGCTTCGGCGGCGGGAGTACCGCAAGCCGCCAAAATCAGTGTCAACGCGACGAGCAAAGCGAAAAGCTTATATTTGGTCATTTCTTCCTCCTTTAGGGGATGACAGGTGTGTTTTGAGCCAATTGGATGCAAAGAATTGATATTTGAAAGCAGGCACCTCCTGATTTACCAGTGTTTCTTGTACTGTTCGATGATCAGTTCCGCTTTTTCCCAAGGCAGGGAACAAGAGAGATTGTCCACTGGGAACAAGATGAAACCACCGCCAGGCGAAAGGATTTCCATCGCTTGATCAATTGCAGAGCGGATTTCCTTATCGCTTCCCTGCGTGACCGTGACCGCCGCGTTGACGCCTCCCATCAGGCACATCTTGTCGCCGATCTGTTGTTTGACTTCTTTCAGGCCAATCTTGTCCTGCACGGGGTCAATGCCAGTGATGCAGTCAATCCCAAGTTCGAGCAGGTCATCCTGCATGGGTTTCCACTCTTTGGTGATGATGTATCGGAAGTGAACACCTGCTGAATGACATTTGTCCACCAGTTGAGCGAGCCGCGGCTTGATGAAGCGGCGGTAGTTCTTTGGCGTCCAGAAGACCGTGCCTTCGTACCAAGCCATGTGAACCATTACGTCAATGCCCTCTTGCAGGAGCAGGTCAAGTCGCATCATCTCCCACTCAAGCAAAACGTCAAACAGCGCCTCGAGCAATTCAGGCTGGCGTATTTGCCAGCGGTAGATGTTATTGATCCCGCACAGCCACACAGCGGAATCGCCGAGCGCGCTCCAGCCGCCGTCTATGGCAACGCCCAATCGTTCCGCTTCGCAATGGATCGTTTTGGATCGCAGATGAAATTCTTCCATTTCTTCTGGTGTTGGCTTGGCAAGCAAATGACGCAAGCGTTTTATATCGTCAATATCTTTGATGATCGCCTCGGTCTGGCGCGGAAGATTGAAGTCGCTGAATAACATGATGTCATTACCGTGAATCCAATCCTTGCTGATCTTAACCGTAATGGTCAGCGGACCATCGGGCGTCTCATACACTTTTTGCAGGCGCGGCTTGTCACCCTGTTCGGCAGGAGGAAGCTGGGTAACAGTAGCAACTATCCCCTGCGCGAGATCCGCGTGATATTCCTCCGTATAACCCAGCGGAGGTTCCAACAGCAGTGTGTCATCTACACCGAGTTTTAGCAGGTTTTCGGCTCGTGTAATTTGATTCCGCCAGTCGAAGGGAATATTATCCACGCCATCATGCATGTCCCACAAGCGCAAATAAAGCGGCGCTCGGTCAGCAGGCTCGCGTCGAATGGCGGCAAGAATTCGTTCGCGTGAATTCATGTTCACTCGATTACCAAATCCAAATCTGGAAACACGCCTTTGACACCCGCGAGTTTGCAGAACTCAACCAGCGTCGGCGTGAGGTGACCGTATGCCGTCATCCAATGATGACCGAAGCCATGTTTGCCCGCGGCGTCCCAGACATTCTTAAGCGGGGATTTCAATTCAAAACGAAGCGGGTTGCCCTCAAAGACCATGCCAGTTTTTACGGCTTCGCCTTCGATGGCGCACATACGATAATTGCCTTTGCGCCCAACGAGATTAACATAAGTGATCGGTCCCGTCTTTGCGGCATAGCGAATACACACACCGTTGTTCGCGAGTCGAACTGGTTGCAGGTTATATCCATGTTCATCCGCAAGCGACGGCGAACCGCAGCCGCAATGCGATGTGACCAGCGCGTTGTGTTCCTTATCGAACGCGAGCATCTCGCCAAAATGGATTGGATCATTTGACAACATGCTCAACATCAACATGCACAATGTCGAGTTAACATCGCCTTCGCAGCCCGTGGGGATGCCTTCTTCATTGAGCCACGCAATCGGCACGCACATTGTTCCTTGGCACTGCGGATATGATCCAATCGTGATCGCGCTCAAGCCAAGATCATCCGTCATCTTTTTGAACAGCAGATAGTTTTTCGCGGCGGCGATTCCATGTTCTGTTTTGGACATGACCTTTACCGCGCCTGCGGAAATTTTTCCCCACGCAACGTCTGCTTCCTCGACCTTGATCCTGCTCGCCATTTCCTGAATTTCATCCAGCCCGTAGTTTTGCAACCGCGTCCCGAACAACCGCAACACTTCCATTTCATCAACGGCGGTCGGAGTCATGCCTTCGGTGCGCCTTCCAATAACAGCTATGCGCGCGCCGCGTAACTTGTTTTGGATGGCGCATGCTTTTGCAAATGCGACGACTTCATCATGCGTTGCCTTGTTCTCGATCTCGCCATAATACAGCCGATGGGGAACTTCAATATCAGCCAGTACATTGTTCAATTGCATAGAACCAACCACTGACCCCGTGCGAATTCCAGGAATGGCGCGGATCGCGACTGGCTTGCCAACCCTTTGCTGTATTTCAACCGTGTAATGATCAAACGACCAGGTGATAATGAGCGCGTGGAGCATATCTATTTTTTGAGTTGCGAAATAATCCGCCACACGCTGACATGATGCGGGGTCTTTCACTGCTTCGGGCGCGGCAATTATTTCCAATCCTGCGTTCGCCAGTCCCGCATTGATCTGCGCGAATTGTGCTTCCCAATTTTCCCAGCCCTCTTCAGGCGGTTCGTAGACTGCATAACTTCCAACTTTTGGCTGAACCATTGCGCCTCCTATTTTTTCTATACCGGTAAATTTGCTCTGAGATGGGTTAATTCTTCCGCGCTCAATGGGCGGTACTCACAATCGTGTAAGTGCGTATCGCGGTTTTCGACGATGATCCAGCTCGTGTCGCGCGTGGATGTCAGGTTATGCCAGACGCCTTTGAGAACATTGTAGATGACGCCGAGTTTCATCTCTTCGATTTGCATTCCGTGTTCGTCAATAGTGAACAGTACTGCTTTGCCCTTGGTCAACACAAAGACTTCATCGGTCAGGTTGTGGCGTTCCACTTCGCCGACCTTTTCGAGATCGAAGATTGGCTCCCAATTCAGGATGGCGGCTTGCCAGTCGTGACTTAACACGAGAGGCTTGTACCCGTCCTCGTTCCATTCGTGGACCTCGAGCCCGCGCGCCGTCATTTTGTCAGTTCCTTCGCGCTCACCTGAATCTTCTTCACCGCCTCGACGATCTCCGCCGTATCCTGTTCGGTGCCAAGCAGAGTGCGATGTACCAGCCAGATCGTATTTTCCGCGGCATCGTCGGACACGGGGAAATCCTGTTTTAGGAACGCGTGCTCCTCTTTCGCGACCTCGGGGGAAAGTCGCTTAAGATATTCACCATTCTGAAACACCGCCAATTTGTGCAGGGACGGGTAACTCGCCTGCGTGGGAATGCCCTCAGCGTTGAAGGCTTCGATGAATTTCTCAGCGGTCAGTCCGTTGAAGGCTTTTGGATCGTAGTGGAAGATGTAGCAGTAAGTTCCATTGCGCGTGACGCGCGCATCGCGCTTCTGCGGACAAATGCCCTCGATCTTTGCAAGTTCTCGATTCAAGTAAGCGGAATTCTTCTCGCGCTTCGCGGACTGCTCGTCGAGGCGGTTTAACTGTTGACTCAAAACTGCGCCCTGCCATTCGCTCAGGCGGTAGTTGGAACCGTTGATGAAGTGGGAATAAAACCATTCGCCGGGCATCCGCCCACAGTCATGGACAGAGCGAAGGCGCACTTCCAGGTCTGCATCCTTGGTGATGATGATCCCGCCCTCGCCTGCGGTCATCAATTTGCTGGCTTGAAAACTGAAGGTGCCGCACGCGCCCATCGAACCGACTTTTTGTTCCTTCCACTCGCTTCCGTGCGCATGCGCGCAATCTTCGACAAGCAGGAGGTTATGTTTTTGGGCGATCTCCTGCAGGCGATCCATATCACAGGGCATCCCGCCGACGTGCACGCAGATGATGGCTTTGGTGCGCGGCGTGATGGCTTTTTCAACAAGGTCGGGGTTGATATTGAACGTCTCATGGTCAACGTCCACCATCACGGGCAATGCGCCCACGCTCAACACTGCGCTGGCGGTTGCAACGAAGGTAAAAACGGGGACGATCACTTCGTCACCGAGCCCGATCCCGAGCGCTGCCATGGCGATCTCGATTGCGGCAGTGCCGTTGGTGCATGCCACGCCATAGTTGACCTGGTGATATTTTGCAAAGTCCTGCTCGAATTGCAGGGTCTTTGTGCCAGGCGTACGCCACCACACGCCGCTGTGCAGGACTTCCATCAGCGCTATTTCCTCGTTCTGGTCATATTGAGGCCAGGCGGGGAAGGGATTGGTCTTGGTCGGCTTTCCGCCGAGCAGGGCTAGTTTTTCCATGTTGCGAATCCTTTCGAAATAAAATGTTTTTCAATGCAAACGTCGCACGACGTAATAGTCCTTCGTCAAGTGCAAAATAAGCGAGATTGCGCCCATCGCCGTCGCTTTGGCGCCAAGAGTGGAAACCTCCAAACGCGGGATGTGCTGAATCACGCCATCCAGCCGCCTGAGAATGGGGGGAATCAATAAATCTGTGGAGTCGGAAACGCCGCCGCTCAAAATGACCAGTTCAGGATCAAGGAACGTTGCGATATCCCCGATGACCATGCTGAGATAATCCGCCGTCTCATCCACGATCTGGACAGCCCAGGATTCGCCTTTCCGCGCCGCATCGAACACATCGCTGGCAGTCAGCGCCTCCAACTCGACCTCTGTCCTGCCTCCGTATAATGACCGTTTCGCCCGTTCTGCGATTCCCGTTCCCGACACGATGCTCTCCATCGCCCCAAACTGATCGTATCGTTGACCGAGCGCGTTGATCCCAGGTAAAAAGTATCCCACTTCCCCCGCCGATTCCGTGTGACCGCGATAGATCACGCCATCAATGACAATCCCTGCCCCCATGCCTGTACCAATGGCGAGCAATACCAGGTTGTTCACACCTTTCCCCGCCCCGAACCATTGTTCTCCCAGTACCGCCAGATTGACATCGTTATCTACTACCACAGGCAAATGGAACCGATCTGCGATGCGCTGCTTCAGGGGAAAATCCCGCCAACTCAAACTGGGCGCCCACTCCACAACGCCAGCCTTAACGTGTGTAATTCCAGGTGCACCGACCGCGATCCCCAGTAATTTTTGCTGTTTTTCATTTGTAAGTTGGATCAAAGACTGCACCATGTCTATTACAAGTGCAAAACTTTCTTCCCCACTCGAAGCATGCTGACTCTTATAAACTTCGCCTAAAATTTCCCCACCAATATTTGCCAGCGCCCCGTAAAGTTTTGTGCCTCCCAAATCAATGCCAATCACTGCACCGCCGCTTTTGTTGTACTCCAGCAACTCCCGCGGACGCCCCGCTTCTCCTGCGGTTTCTCCCGTCGAGCGTACCAATCCATCAGCAATCAATTCATCCACGATCCGAATGATGGTCGGCATGCTCAATTCCAGCAGGCGGCTGATCTCCGAACGCGCAATGGGGTTAAACTGGCGAATCAACTCTAGAATGGCAGAGCGATTCACCTGCCGCATCTGCCTCGCATTGATAGTTCGGGGGAGCAGTCTTGGTTCCACGTCCAGATATACTTACTAATAGTTAATTATTAACTATTAGTATAGTGAGCAATTTCTAAAAATCAATATGATTATTTAAGACGTTTGTCACGTTTTTTTCTCAGGTAAGGCGCGGAAGATGATGGAAAAGTATCGTTGAGTACAAAGTCACCTCTAGTATAGATTGCTTGCTCTTGGTTTTGGTACATCTGTTTTCGTTAACCCCAGTACCTGGTCTGGCATCAACTTTAGACGGTATTGCAAGGCATCCGCTAAATATGCGGACTTTATGTCCCCACTCCACTCCTCGTCAGATCCACGATGGTTCGCGCAAGTTTCAGAATAAGCTGATAGGCAAGTGCTGACAAATTCTGTTGCGCTGGTGACGAGAATCATGGAGGGGATTGGAGTAGAGGCGGTATCATCGCCCCATGACCACTGCCACCGCTCAAGCCGCGCCCAATATAGCCTTCATCAGATAGTCAACAGGTAAACTCGATTGAACTTACCGCAAGGTTTGTTTTGGGACCGGAGTTATCCTTAGCCTACAGTTTTTATTGAAGTACGCAAGACAAAATTAATGACCAGAGTCATCCGCCCATCACAAAAGCGGAAGGGTGATAGGCGTTCTAACACAAAACGGAATTGCGCGGAAACAAATAAATGGGGACAACTGAACTGGCCAGCCGTCCCTACTGATCGACTCCTTAGACAGACAGCCTCAAGGCAACACAGGCTCCTCCAGCGGATCGCCCGGGTCGCCGACAAACGCCTGAAGCACCGCGAAGTGCGCAGGGTCCCCGCTAAAGGGAGCGTGGTTCGCGATCATGAGGGACTTGCTCCGGCTGTCGAAGGCGATGCCTGCCGGGCCGTCAAGCGGGATTTCATCCCCTGGCGCACTCTGTAGCCTCGTCAGTTCTGTCCCATCGGGAGCCAAAACGGAGATCTGGTTCGATACTGCAAGTGAGACATACAGGTCCCCGTCCGCACCGAAGGCCAGTTGATCAGGCACTTCGAAGCCAGGGTACTGGTGGAAGACTTCCAGGTCTGCTGCTGAAGGCGTATCAACGAGTGGCAGACGATAGATCGTTCCGAGGTTCGGAATTGCCGCAGAAGTAGAGACGACCACATAGACGTGTTCCCGCGTCGGGCTGAGCCGGATCCCGTTCGTGCCAAACGGATTGGGTCCTCCACCCTCGAACAGTGGGCTTTGGAACCAGATCTGCGGCGCACCGCCGCCCGGGTTATAGCGGAAGATGGTTGCCTGAAGCGAATCGGTGACGTACGCAAAGCCTGCTGCGTCAAAAACGATATCGTTCACAATGGGTGGAAGGTCGATAAAAGTAGGCGAACAGGGTCCAGCAGGCGCGGCTGCACAGGTGAGCAGATCCGGAGACGGCGCTCCGTACGATCCCTGAACGTACGTGCTTCCTTGCTTTGTAAAACGGATCAAGCCAAGCTGTGTGCTGAGCGCATAAATCCGCCCAAGCGCGTCCACAGCGATATTGCTTACAGCATGCTCGAAGGCCAGGGCTTCGCCCTGTACATAAATCGTTTTCTCGAGCGCTCCAGTTTTCCGATCATAGACCTGAATGGCCGAGGGGCCGGTCCCTGCTGTACCAAAACGCGCCGGGCCGGAAACGTAAACATGGTTACCATGTACAGCAATGCCCTCCGGAAATCCCGGCACAGCGGGGACGCTGGCGAATGTATCAATCTTCTATGGTCTGTTCGATTTTCGTCCAAGCTCCTGACGAAAGAAAGGGATACCAACCGAGGCGAATCAAAAGATCTGTTGCTCCAAACGATGCATCGTTCCCAAATCATATTAGAGGATTGGCATGA
>Ga0105091_10001274_pt1 | contig 10953 bp, 7 predicted proteins | sample PPLLak1March2015_FD_87022 | JGI IMG/M metagenome (GOLD analysis project Ga0105091, IMG submission 87022) | Freshwater sediment microbial communities from Prairie Pothole Lake near Jamestown, North Dakota, USA - PPLs Lake P7 Core (1) Depth... | ecosystem: Environmental > Aquatic > Freshwater >... | reverse complement strand
TGGGACAGTGCCGCAATTGTTCACAGACCAAAGGGGTGTCTCCTTCGAGGCCTGATCAGGCATCGGCCTCTCCCGGTGCCACCGCACTCCAGAAAAGCGGTCGGTTGCCAGCCCGCGTCGGGTGCTTCAGAAATACGTGTAAAGTGCGGTGTAAAGTCCCGGTCAAGGCCACCGCGCTCCGAAACGACCGTGCCGGAGCCAGTCAAGCTGGCGAGGGAACGCTCCGCCCCCTACGGGACAGAAGGAACTTATTCCCGCGTTCTTTGATGTTAAGATGCCTGCAAAACACAATGCCAAAGCTGCAATTGTCGAAAGCTGCCGCCCGGAACCTGGCCTTGCGCGCACAGCTTTTGGATGGCCAGACGGACCTCCCGCCCGGTAAGTACGGGGCGCTGAGGACCATCGATCAACTGGGTTACGTTCAGATCGATACGATAGCCGCCGTCAAGCGCGCGCATCATCACACTTTCTGGGCCCGGCACTCTGACTATCGAGAGGAGCACCTGCACGATTTGCAGGCTCGCGACCGGCTGATCTTCGAGTACTGGGGACACGCAATGTCCTACCTGCCGATGTCCGACTACCGGTTCTGCCTGCCCCGGATGCGCAACTTCCGGAATCCCGCGCATGCCTGGATCAGTCACCGGCTGGAACGATGCGCTCACCTCTTGGAGCCGATACTTGAACGCATCCGGCAGGAAGGGCCGCTCAGCGCGAAAGATTTTGCCTCATCCGAAGACGAGAAACGCGGGACCTGGTGGGACTGGAAACCGGCGAAATTCGCGCTCGAATACCTTTTCTGGCGTGGTGATCTGATGATCTCCGAAAGGCGGAATTTCCAGAAAGTCTACGACCTCACGGAACGAGTCCTGCCTGCCGATGCCGATGTGAGCATGCCGGCAGAGGAAGAAGTGGCTCGCTTTCTGGTCCGGCGGGCACTGAAGGGTTGCGGTATTCTGCGGCAGAAAGAAATACAAGGCTTCATGCAGCCGGCGGGAGGGCGGGATTCCGACTGGCAGGCGGCTGGCCGGAAGGCCATCCACAGAGCAATAGCAGAGTTGCTCGAAGCGGGCGAAATCCTCTCTGTAACTCTCGAAGGTGCTGATGATGTTCCCTGGTACGCGCTTTCCGAATCGGTCGAGAATCAGCCGCTTTCCCCCCAAGCGCACACGGGGCAGGTTTCCCTCCTGTCGCCCTTCGACAACCTCGTGATACGCCGGGATTGGCTCAACAAGCTCTTCGAGTTCGATTACAGCCTGGAGTGCTACCTGCCCGAGAAGAAACGGCAATACGGGTACTTTGTCTTCCCGATTCTATGGGGCGACAAGCTTATCGGCAGGCTCGACCCGAAGGCCGACCGTCAGGCGAAGACGCTGGTCGTCCGGAACCTCGTATTCGAGCCGGATTTTCAAGTGTCCGATGAATTCCTGGTCCAGCTCAGGGAGACGCTGACCCGGTTTGCTCAGTTCAACGGGTGCAGGAAATTCGTGATCAAAAACCGCACCTTGAGCCGGCTGGTAGGCAAGAACCGCTGATCCTATCGAAAACCCCGCACTCCGAAAGAGTCAACGCAACTACTGCAATGGGGGGTGTTCGACCCCCTCACCGCAACACGAAGTTCACGGTCGCAATCGCGATCACCGGCACGGCCTCGCCGTTGAGCAGGGTCGGACGATACTTCCACTGTTTGACTGCCTCGACCGCTGCTTCCACGAGGAGCGGATGTCCGCTCACAACGTGGATTTCGACGACATTGCCCGACGCGTCGACCAGGATCTTTAGGAGTACCATCCCCTGGACCCGTGCTTGTCTTGCCAGTTCCGGATATTTCGCCTCCACCCTCTTGATCAGCTTCGATGCCTGGACATTGCCTCCCACCCGGATCGGCGACTTGATCCCGACGGGGGGAAGCGGTGGTGGCGGCGGTGAAGCACTCTTCGGGACCCCGCCGAGGACTCCGCCCACGACTCCGCCTGGCACGCCGCCTACGAGTCCCCCTGGCACTCCGCCGGCCGTGTTCGAGTACTCCGGCACCGAATCCATTGGGGGCGCCGGAAGCGACTTGGCAATTCTGGCCGGCATTGCAAACCGACTTTCGTCGAGCTTGACCACGCTGGCGGAACCGCCATGGTTCCCGACGGCCAGATCCGAAACGCCTTCCGGAAGAGGCAGAGGCTGGGCTACCGTCGTCGGTTTTTGATTCGTTCGGGCGACTGTATCTACAGCGACGAATGAGGTGTACTTAGTCATGAGGCTGTAGCGGAGGCCGAGGTCGGTGATCTGACTGATTCGATCGTCAGTTTCGCGAAACGACTGATTGTAGTCGGAGAGGACGGCGATCCTTTCCCTGGCCCAAAGATATCGGAGAGCCGCGTGCGCGGGGCTTGGTTCACTGCGCGCGACTTCCAGCGTTTCGCGCCAATCGCCTTTCCCCGAAACCCCGCTGAGTCGAATCCGTCCGGTGGCCACGCCGCGCCATTTCCCCGTAATGATTAACGGGCGCTCGGCAAAAAGATCGGGCAATTGCGGAGGGTCGACATCGTAGGCATCGAGGCCCTCGAATTGCACCTCAGCGCGGCTTAGGATCGGCGAGCCCACGTAGGTCGCAAAGTCGGCGGCCGCGCTCCGGGCCTGAGACTCCCCGGTCACAACGAAAGGCTCGCCCTTCCCGACCCGTGCCATTCCCTCGATGATGTAGCGATTGACGGACGTGCCGATTCCGAACGCAAAGAAATTGGCATTGCCGAGTGCGGAGCTGATCAGGTCGAAGACCCCCTGTTCCACGTCCACGTACCCGTCTGTCGCAATCACGACGGTGCGACCCATGGGCGTTTTCGGCGAAGGGATCATTAGGGCCGTCTCTAACGCAGGGAGGATCTCCGTCCCGCCGCTGCCGACTTCAGCTTCAATCAACTGAATGGCAGCCTGGATGTGAGCTGGAGTTGCTGGAAGGGATTCGTCGTTTAGCAATGCAGAACGGCCGGAAAACAGAACCACGTTGAAAAGGTCGTGAGGACCTAGCGACCCGAGAAGATTCCGGAGCAGCTCCTTGGAGATCTCGAGCGGATAACCGTGCATCGAACCCGACACATCGACTACGAAGATGTATTCCATGGGAGCACGAGTGACTGCGGATCGTCGCGGCGGTTGGATCATCGCAAGAAAGAAGTTCTCTTCGGGTCCCTCCTTCAAGAGAAGACCAGACGCGATCGCCTCACCGGTCAGACGATACTTCAGGATGAAATCGCGATTGGCGCCCTGCACCTCGTTTGCAGCAAGTCTGACGCTCGCAGTCGAGGCCGAAGGGAACCTTGCGTCGATATCGTGCGAGGGGCAGGCGAGATCCCAGAGGGGAACGGCGGTCGAGATATCGACCTGAAGGGCAAGGCGCGACTGCGGCAACTGCCCGGAATGCAGGTAGGGGCTTTCAACCCACTTTTCGGAATCCGGCGCCGTGCTCTTCGGACGATGCGAGTATCGCGGTCCGACCACGGTCGGGTAGACGAGCTGATAGATTCCTTTCTCCGGAACCAGAAGCTCCGTGTAGTAGAGGTCGGTCCGGACAACGTCTCCGGGGAGGATATTGGCGACCTTCATCTGAAAGACGTTTGGCCTTTCCTGCTCGAGCAGGGATGCCGTCCGGCCCTCCCGCCTGGCGCGCTCGTACGTTTTGCGCGCATCCTCGCGTTTGGCGATTTGCGCGACCAGGCGCCGCTGCCCGATCGTCATTTCCATCCGATAAACTGCCGCCTTGGTCGAGGCGGGGAATACGTAGACACATTCGAGCGGTCTGCGGCCGCGATTCTCATACGTCTGACTGACCAGGACGTCGGCGATCACACCCGAAATTTGCACGTGGACCGACGTCTGCTTGAGGGGAAAGGCATCGACTTGAGTGTCCGTGGAGACGAAGAAGTAAGGAGAAAGGACTCGGTCGTCTGATCCCTCGGGCTTCTCCGGTCGGGTTGGCTTTCGATCAATTCGAGTCCATCGATCCTGACCGGTGTCCAGTTTTGCCTGCTGGGCCCGAGCCGTCAGGGTGTCCGGTGCCAGCCTGGCATGGGTAACCGGGTGCGTGGGTTTTGGCACAGGGGTGACAGGCTTCTTGACGGGCAGACCGGCGGTTAGGAAGAAAACGAGAAACAGCCAGATACGAACGACAGCAAACATACCTCCTCCTTCTGACGCCCCGGACCAGTGAAACACTGGCGACGTGTAGGACAGAGGCCGGATCCGGCTGATTGATTGTTCACACAACTTAGAGTTTGAGGAGAGCCAAAAGTTCCGATCCTGGCGGTGGACTAGAGGAGGACCACCCGATTCGGCACGCTGATTTTCTGCTGTTCGGGCTCATCCGGTTCTGTTACCTTTCACCTGATGAAACCCGCCATCTTTGTCTGGTTGGCCCTTGCTCTGGTGTCGGGCTGGTTCCTGGAAAATCAATCAGGACAACGACCCGAGAGTTGGCCGACATTTCCGTGGCGGCGCGCAGGTGCTCAAGATGAGGCACTAGAGCGACGGATCCAACCTCCTACGGGTTTCCAACGGCTCAAATGCGGGGAACGGAGTTTCGCTGCCTGGCTTCGAGCCCTCCCGGTCAAACCCGGACGACCGGAAGTGAGGCTTTACGACGGAAGGCGGAAGCCGAACCAGGACGCTCACTACGCCGTGCTCGATATCGACGTGGGCGACCGGAATCTGCAGCAATGTGCAGACGCGGTCATCCGCCTGCGGGCGGAATATCTCCGATCGGTCGGGTGCGAAGGCTCCGTTCAGTTTCATTTCACCTCAGGTGATCTTGTTCCCTGGAGCAAGTGGCGAAGCGGGCAGCGGCCCGTCTTTGTCGGGAACCGGTTGACCTGGCGGGCAACCAGTCTCCCTGATTTGAGCTACGTCGGCTTTCGCCGGTACCTCGATCAGATTTTCACTTACGCGGGCTCTGCTTCGCTGGTCCGCGAACTCGTGGTTGTGGCTGATCCTGCGCGACCCGTCCCCGGCGATGTCTACGTGCAGGGAGGATCGCCCGGTCACGCTGTCCTGGTTGTGGATGTCTGCGTGAACAAGCAAGGCCAATGCTTATTTCTCCTGGCTCAAAGCTACATGCCGGCTCAAGAGATCCAGATCCTGATCAATCCGGGCTCCCCGGCATCGCCCTGGTATCAGTCAGTGATCAGCGGGCGGCTCCTGACGCCGGAATGGACTTTCGACTCCCGGGACCTGCGCCGCTTCCCGCCCGTCCGCTGCGAGGCGGCCTTTGCAGGGACCGCCACTTCCTAACCCCGACATTCCTGATCGGCAGATCATGCCCTTCGGGGGGCTCGACAGACCCACCATCCAACCGATATTGTCAAAGTCATCCAATCATGGCTTAATGCAGCATTATCGAGCTGGCAGAGAGGCCTTCACCAGCCGACAGGAGGAAACCATGACCCCACAGGAAATCAAGCAAGCGCTCAAGAGCATGCAGGAGTATTTCAATCGCTCCACACGTCCTCTGGCCGAGGAACACTCGATGTTTGCGCCGGCACAGGGACTGTTCACGGTTGCCGGCCACGTCGCTCACGTCGCGCAGACGATCGAGTGGTTTTTCGAGGCGGCCTTCTGCGAAAAGTGGCGGATCGAATTCGAGGAAATGGACCGCGAGGCGCGCTCGGTCGCTAGTCTCGCCGAGGCGCGAGCCTGGTTTGAACGGGCGATCTCCAAGGCGACTGCTGTTGCGGAGGCCCATGACGAAACCGAATGGGCAACGGTTTTCCCGCCCAACCCGATCATGGGGACGGTCCCGAGGAGTGCCATCGTAGCCGCCTGCACGGACCATACCGCTCACCATCGTGGCGCCTTGACTGTCTACCAGCGTCTGCTCGGCCTCACGCCGCCGATGCCGTACATGGACATGTAGCGGTTTCGCGAAAAGCACGGAAACAGAGCCGAAAGCCAGGTTTTTTGAAATGTGTGATCGTTCAGGTCTCCCGGTGCGCTCGGTGGCTTTTCGGTTTTGTGTCAAGTATTGGCAGTGCGCTTTCGGTTCGCTTTCTAGACGGCCAACAGGAATAATTGCACCATGACGGTTCAGTCCACCTGGAACCTCGAGGACCCGGATGTCGTTTCGGCGATTGACGAGCTCCCCCTGTGGTCGGCTCCTTTCGGACAAGTCTTGCTGGATACGATACTCCTGAAACCCGGCCTGCGCGTCCTTGACATCGGCAGCGGTCTTGGCTTCCCGGCTCTGCAGCTCGCTCAAATGCTGGGAACCGCCTCCACGGTCATCGCGCTCGATCCCTGGGAGGCGGGTGGCGCCCGTCTTCACCTCAAGATGAGGCAATATGGCCTGACGAACGTCACGATCGCGAGCGGTGTGGCAGAAAGCATACCCTTCGAAGACTCAAGCTTCGATCTGATCACTTCGAACAATGGCCTGAACAATGTTCAGGACTTGCGGCAGGCGTGGACTGAGTGCGGGAGGGTGGCTAAGCCTGGGGCCCAGTTGGTTCTGACTGAAAACCTTCCCGACACCATGCTGGAGTTCTACAGCTGTTTCAAAGACACTCTCTCCGAGTCGAGCCTGGCCGACTTCATTCCGGCAGTTGACGCCCACATCCACTCGAAAAGAAAACCGATCGAAGAGACACGTCAGATAATCAGCGAGAGCGGCTTCAACGTCGTCGCGGAAAAACACTCGCGGTTCACAATGCGCTTCCTCGACGGGACAGCCATGATGCGCGCCTTCCTCATCCGTCTGGCTTTCCTGCCTGCCTGGAAATCCATTATCCCTGGCGAGGAGCAGGGCCGCCGGGTTTTCGAAAAGCTGGAGACAAACCTCGACACACTGGCGGTGCGACAGGGCGAATTATCCCTGACGATCCCTTTTGTCTGCCTGGACTGCCGGCGGAGGTGACGGTCGCAGATACCGCTCTTTCTAACACCCGCCCATCCGGGCTTCCAAGTCCAGACAAGTCAACCTCGCCGCCGGCCCCTGACCGCCAGCTCTCAGAATCGACTTTCGCTTCTCGCGCTTTTGAGGTATAAGCAGCAGCGCTTGAACGAGGGAAGTCCAGATTCAACGATCAAAGCGACGCCGGCCAAGGTCTGCCTTGGGACCTTCGGGCTGGCCACGGTCCTCTTTTTCCAATCCGCGACTTTCACCAACCCTATTGTGCCGGCGCCTGCCGCCGATCCCTGGGTGACCTTCAAGGACGGCTTCTATTACTACTGCCGCACTTCCCCCGGAACCCCCGGCATCATTGTCGGCAAGAGCCGCGACCTGACCAGGATCGGCGACCAGGACACGTGGCGTACAGTCTACCGGCCTCCGTCCGGTACCGCCTATTCGAGAGAGATCTGGGCGCCCGAGCTTCATTTTCTGGGCAATCGGTGGTTCATCTACTTTGCGGCCGACGACGGAAAGAACGAAAACCACAGGATGTACGTACTCGAGAGCGAGGGAACGGACCCGCAGGGAAGCTACCTGTTCCGCGGAAAGATCACCGATTCGACGGACAAGTGGGCGATTGACGGAACCGTGCTCGACCTGGGCTTTCGCGGGATGTTCTTCATCTGGTCGGGTTGGGAAGGGGACACCAATGTTCGACAGAATCTTTATATTGCGCCGATGTCCGACCCGGTGACGATTTGTGGCCCCAGGGTCATGATCTCCACGCCGACGGAGCCCTGGGAAACCGTGGGCCGCCCGCACGTCAACGAAGGTCCGGAGATCTTGCGCAGGGGCGACGCGATCCACATCGTCTATTCGGCCAGCGGAAGCTGGACCCAGGATTATTGCCTCGGCCTGCTGACGTGTATTGACGGCCAGGTGATGCGTCCGGAATCCTGGAAAAAGCAGGGACCGGTATTCAGCAAGGGGCCGGAAGCCTGCGGCGTTGGCCATGCCTCGTTTACCCGGTCTCCGGATGGAACCGAAGACTGGATCGTATATCACGCCATGCATCGGCCCGACGGCGGGTGGGGAAACCGGAGCGTCAGAGCTCAGAGGTTTACCTGGAAAGGCCTTTACCCGGACTTCGGCCGCCCGGTCGTGCCCGGCACTGCCCTCCCACGGCCGTCGGGGACTCCGGCCTGGGAGCGCAGGCGTCCTGCCGGCACTGGGGCCGCAGGCATCCTGCCTGCTTCTGCCATTACCATCCATCAATAATGCCAGCGGCACAAGCAGGCAGGATGCCTGCGGGCCCCAGTGCAGGCAGGATGCCTGCGCTCCCAGGGGACCCCGTTTAGCATTCCATCGGCTTAATGATCGGGCCATGATGTAATCTGGCGAAGGAGGTCAACCATGGCGTTAGTCGATGAAATATTGCAGGAGCTCGAGCAGGAAGCGCGGACGACGCGCCGTGTCCTGGAGCGCGTTCCGGAGGATCAGCTGGGATGGAAGCCGCACGAGAAGGCAAGGACGCTCGGCCAGTTGGCGACCCACATCGCTGTTGTGCCTGGCGCCATCGCCCAGCTTGCAACAGCCCCGTCACCAGTTCAGGCTCCCCAGTTTACCGATCCTACTTTCAAGAGCCGGGCCGAGATCCTTGCGGCCTTCGAGCAGAGCATCGAGACGGCGAAGATAGTGCTCACCGCCATAGACGATGCGACCCTGGCGTCGACGTGGCGACTGATGCAGGGCGAACGCGAGCTGATCGCCATTCCGCGGGCGGCGGTCCTGCGGACGATCATGCTGAACCACTGGTACCACCACCGTGGGGAGTTGACCGTGTACCTGCGCGCGCTTGGGGTTCCAATCCCCTCGGTATACGGCCCCAGCGCGGATGAGAACCCGTTTAATTGATCCGCCTCACTTAGGCAGTAGAGTCCCGCCAGTTGTTCGCTATACTTGCTGCCTGTTATGAGAAAGGACTCGCGTGTTGGTGGTAAACGGATTCCGATCCTGTTGATCTCGACCTGGCTGATTCTTTGGGTCATTGCGTCGGTCGCCTGGGCCGATGTTCGCCTCCCGTCGTTTTTCAGCGACCACATGGTCCTTCAGCAGGGCAAGAAGATCGCCGTTTGGGGATGGGCAGCTCCCGGAGAGCGCGTTGACGTGGCGCTCGGGAGCACCCGGGCAAGCTCGGTGACAGACAGCAGTGGGCGCTGGATCGTCCACCTCGCTCCCCAACGAGTGGGCGGACCTCGTGAATTGGTGGTCAAGAGCCGGACTGGCTCCATCACTATTCGCGACGTGCTGATCGGTGAGGTCTGGCTCTGCTCCGGGCAGTCGAACATGCAATTCGCCTTGCGTTCGACCTCGCGGGCGGCGCTCGATCTGCCTCAGGCAAACCATCCCGAGATTCGACTTCTTCACGTTCCAAAGAGCTCGATTCTGGAACCGTCTCAGGATACGCAGGCGAAATGGGAAGTCTGCACGCCTGACTCGGCCCGCGATTTTTCGGCCGTTGCCTACTACTTCGGCCTGGAGCTCCAGAAGCGCCTCAAGGCTCCAGTTGGGCTGATCGCCAGCAGTTGGGGCGGCACAAATGCCGAGGAATGGACTTCGCCGGGCTTCCTCGCCTCTGATCCGCACTTTCAGCAAATCCACGATCGTTGGAAGAACAGCAGTTCTGACAATCAGATCTTCTTTAGCCAGCCCCTGCATTTCGACGTCTCTCTGGATGACGTGCGGCTGATCCCCAGGTCAGAGGGCGGGCTTGCGGAGTTCGTGGATGACTTCAGGGACGGTGATCTGAACACCATGACCGGCGGCGCCTGGAGTCTCGGGGAATCTCAGCCTGCCTCCCGGTTCTCGCTCGCCCCGGGAAGCGACCAGACACTGCGGGTTTCCGGAGACCTTCGGGTCAGCGACCAGGCAATTCTCCAGCTGCTTTTTGACCGCTCGCGCTCAACGCGGGACCTTTCGGCGTTTCGCGGTCTCTCCTTTCGCGTTCGCGGGCGCGGATACCTGAGAGTTCACTCTCTTCAACCCACTATCGCTGACTGGGACAATTACACGGCATCGCCGATCGCCGTAACCGACGAGTGGCAGACGGTGACGGTCGAATTCGACTCTCTCCGGCAGGCCGGTTGGGGTGTGAAGCTTCCATTTACGCCTGATTCCCTCACTGGGCTGCTGTTCGAATTCATCCCCGGACTTTTCCCTGTTGTCCGGCCGCCCTCGGGGCTTTATAACGGAATGATTGCGCCCCTGGTTCCCTATACGCTTCGGGGCTTCGCCTGGTATCAGGGAGAGGGCAATGCCGGACGTTCCTATCAGTACCGGAAGCTGCTTCCGGCGCTGATTCGCAGCTGGCGTTCGGCGTGGAAAGATGCGCAGCTGCCGTTCCTGATTGTACAACTCCCCAATTACCGGGAGCGAAAAGAGCAACCGGGAGAAAGCGGGTGGGCAGAGCTCCGAGAGGCGCAGCTGCTGACTCTGCAATCGGTCCCCGGGACGGGCATGGCGGTAACGATCGACCTGGGCCGGGCCGAGGATGTCCATCCGAAAGACAAGTCAGAAGTGGGACGCCGGCTGGCCCTATGGGCGCTGGGAGGTGTCTACAAACAGCCCCTGGTCTATTCGGGCCCAATCTGCCAATCATCGCGCAAGCAGGGACAGGCCATCGTCGTTGGTTTCGACCATGCAGGCGGGGGACTGATCGCGAAAGATGGACAAGAGCTGCGAGGTTTCGTCATCGCGGGCGCTGATCGCAAGTTCCATTGGGCCCGCGCCCGGATCATCGGAAATCAAGTCGAGGTCAGCGCGGCGGCGGTCGCCGACCCGGTAGCCGTCCGGTACGCCTGGGCCGACAATCCTGACTGCAACCTCTACAACAAGGAAGGCCTGCCCGCGTCACCGTTCCGAACCGACGATTGGCCGGGCATCACGTTTTTAGCGCGGTAGCTCGACGCGCAATCTCATTGGACGGATCGGACCGATCGGTCGGATCCGTCCGATCAGACGGGTCCACGAAGGATGGAACCCAAACTTGAAAAGGCTTACACGAAAGAGAAACAGCCATGGTT
>Ga0105091_10001273_pt1 | contig 10955 bp, 13 predicted proteins | sample PPLLak1March2015_FD_87022 | JGI IMG/M metagenome (GOLD analysis project Ga0105091, IMG submission 87022) | Freshwater sediment microbial communities from Prairie Pothole Lake near Jamestown, North Dakota, USA - PPLs Lake P7 Core (1) Depth... | ecosystem: Environmental > Aquatic > Freshwater >... | reverse complement strand
CGCTGCGAGAGCCTCCGTACATGGGTATCCACAGCAATCCCTTCATTCCGGCCATGGGCATGATAGAGCACAATGTTTGCCGTTTTCCGGCCTACCCCGGGAATCTTCAGGAGATCTTCCATTGTCTCCGGCACCCTGCCCCCAAACTCTGACATTATGACCTGTGAGGCGGCGATAACATGCCGGGCTTTTGCGTGAAAATACCCGAGACTATGAATGATGGTTTCAACATCATCGGTCTTTGCTTTCGCGAGCGCCGATGGAGTCGGGTATGCTGAAAAAAGCGCTTCTTTTACCTTCAACACGGCACGGTCAGTGGTTTGTGCCGAAAGGATCGTCAGAACGAGTACCTGGAAGGCAGAACCACCTGAGAGCTGAGCGGGAGAATCCCGGGAATCGGGATACCGTCTGAGAAGGAGTGAATAGATTTTTTCAGCATCCTTTTTTTTCATGAAATATGGGGTAGGGCGGATTCGAACCGCCGTCAAAGCGTCCCAAACGCTCTAGGATGGACCAGGCTACCCTACTACCCCGTGCCATCATACCTGTGTCGGGAATGTAAAAATACGTAGTGGTTCCCGTGTATATACGCCATAACTATCAGAGCGGGAAGATCTTTTTCCTGCCCCTGCTCACAATAGTTCCGGTGAATTCTCCGGTACAGATCGCGCGGGAAAGATTTTCAGGGTTGTTCCCGTCGAGGACTACGAGCGGGATGTCACTGCGTTCCACTATCCGGGCAGCAACAATATCCAGCACCGTGTTGGACCCTGCGGTGAGCGCAGTCCCGCCGACAATCCGGAGCAGCTGTGCAGGAGTGAGATTCTCATAGCGTTTTGCTTGGGAATTCTTTTTCGGATCTGCAGAATAGATACCATCGACCGAGGTTACATTGACAAAAACAGATGCACCGACCCGTTCGGAGAGTACTGCCGCAACCGCGTCGGTCGTCTGCCCGGGGGTAATCCCTCCCATAACAACGACCTTTCCCGATTCGGCAAATTTTTTTGCCTCGGCATGACTCTCTGCAACCTTCGGGTACGCCATCTCCCCCAGCGCAGCGATAAGCAGATTTGCGTTCAGTCTGGTGATCAGAATACCGATCTCATCGGATGTACCCTCGTCAATACCGAGAGTGCGCGCTGCAGCAATGTAACGGCGGGCTTCACCGCCCCCACCGACAACGACAAACAGGCGGTAGAGTGCTGCAATTTCACCCAGCACCGGAACATACTCTTTAATTCTGTTTTTCTCAAGGGTTGGGATCAGGACTGAACCACCCAGGGAGATGACAACGGTCTTCATTGCACTAGTTTTTGTACCGGATGTTCATATAGAGTTGTTGAGTATGCTCTATTGTCCTGTCTGTAAAAGCCGGGATATCTTTGCCGTCGCCGGGGGATATATTGGCCAGGTCTATCTCTGCAAGAACTGCAGGTACCGGGGTTCATTTGTCCTCGAAACTGATGAAGGAGACGAACCCGGGGAAAATAAAAAACTATAAGAATCATCACTATTCGGGAGTCCTTATGCACGAAGCACGCCTGTACCAGAAACTTGAGAATAATACGGTGAAATGCGCACTCTGCAATCACCGCTGCACTATACAGGAAGGCAAACACGGGATCTGTGGCGTTCGGCTGAACGAGAATGGTACGCTGTATGCTGCTACATACGGGAAGATCAGTTCCGAAGCGGTGGATCCAATAGAGAAAAAACCACTCTTCCACTACCTGCCCGGAACGCTCTCGTACTCGCTGGGAAGTATCGGGTGTAATTTCCATTGCCAGCACTGCCAGAACTGGCATATCTCGCGTGCGAGCTTTGAGGATGCAGCTTTGCGTTCACTTTCACCGGAAGAAGGAGTCCGGAGGGCACTTGCAACCGGCAGCGCGAGCATCGCATGGACGTACAATGAACCGGCCATATGGCACGAGTACCCTCTTGATATGGGAACGCTGGCACGCAGGAAAGGTCTTGGTACGGTTTATGTAACAAACGGTTACATCACCGAAGAGGGACTCCGGGAACTCGCACCCATGCTCGGCGCATACCGCGTGGACATCAAGGCGTTCACCGATGATTTTTACAAAAAAGTCTGTGGTGCCCGCCTCCAGCCGGTTCTTGACTCTGCAATGCTTGCGAGAGAACTTGGCATGCACGTGGAGACGGTCACACTCGTTATCCCCGGCCTGAATGACAGCAAAGAAGAGATGGAAGCACTGATCCGCTGGGTCATTGAGCATCTCGGCCCGGCAACGCCTATGCATTTCTCAGCATTCCATCCGGATTACAAGATGACCGACCGGGGTGCAACACCCGCTGCAACCCTCGAAAAGATTTGTAACCGGGCAAAAGATCTCGGCCTTCGTTTTCCGTACGTAGGAAACGTGTATAACCACCGGTATGAGAACACTTACTGCCCGGCCTGCGGGGCAACTCTCATCGAAAGACAGGGATTTTCGAGCACGATCCGCAAACTCGACGGGCAGCAATGTGCGAACTGTGGTGAGAAGATCGAGATCGTTCGTCATGTACCGGACACCAGTTCCTGAACCACGGTTCATTACCGATCGGATGCTCGGTACACTCTGCCGGTACCTCCGGTTCATGGGATACGATACCGTGAGTGCAAACGGGTTTATCCAGGGAAATGCCAAGGAGGATACCCTGCTTCTCGAACTCGCACTCCAGGAGAACCGCATCCTGCTCACAAGAGACACAGAGCTTGCGATGAGAGGAAAGGAGCATGCGGTCCTCATCACATCTGACGAGGTGATGGAGCAGATCCGGCAGTTAATCGATCGTAGGCTGATCATCCGACGGCTCATGATGAGCCGGTGTTCGTTGTGTAATGCAGTGCTGAGGGCGGCAACCGTGGAGGAGATACATGCTGCAGATTATGCTCCCCGGGAAAAGGAAGGGCTGGTCTTCTGCTGGTGCGAAAGGTGCGGCAAGCTCTACTGGAACGGCTCGCACGGGAAACATATTTCAGAGAGAATCGGTATTGATGTGGAGAAGACATAATTCGCCTTATGACCTCTTCGAGGCACGGGGGGCAGAAAGGTTATTGAGTTTTTAGTCACTGAGCCGCCGCTGTGGGGTCCCTTCGGGGGCAGCGTCGTTCATCATAACGGAAAGTGAAATTCAGGTCTCTCAGCATTGTCAGATGGTAAATTTATTGGGTTGTGGCGAAAATTCCTTTTTTATATACAGGTCTTCAAAGGTAATGAACAAAAAAAATCAGAACCTGAACACGAGAATACCTCCCGAGTAAAACAATTATTTGGGAGGTTTCTGGCGTTGCAACAACTGGACTTCCCGGATAATTTCGCGGTGGAATACCAGAAGCATATCACTGATCATACCGAACATGAAAATTTCAATGCCCACGACAATAAGGAGCACCGTGAGGATTGTGAGGGGGATATGATCGATGCCCTGCAGCCACTCCAGGAAGACATATACACCGGTCAGCATGCCGAGAATCGAAGTAAATACCCCCAGCAACCCAAAATAGAACATCGGGTTGTTTACCCGGGCCAGCCGGTAAATGGTACTTACGATCTTGATCCCATCATGAAAGGGGGAGAGTTTTGTTCTTGTTCCCGGGCGGCTGGAATATTTTATGGGAACGACCATTACACGTTGACCGTTCCGTACAGATTCAACCGATATTTCGGTCTCGATTTCGAATCCTTTCTCTTTTAAGTTCATCTGCTGAATGGCAAGGTGGGTGAAGGCGCGGTACCCGGAAAGAATATCATGGAGATCCCGGCTGTGAGCGACCTTGAAAAGAAGATTCAGCATATGGTTTCCAAAAAGATTGAGACGTGAGAATGCACCTTCCTCCGCATTGACAAGGCGGTCACCAATAACCTGATCGAATCCCAGAAACAGGGGAGTGAGCATTTTCTCCGCGTCTCTCGGAGCGTACGTGCCGTCGCCGTCCAGCATAAGTATATACGGTTGTTCGATGACTTCAAAAGCCTCAATGATGGCATTTCCTTTTCCTTTACCCGACTGAGTACGAACAGTCGCTCCTGCCTCCCGGGCAACTCTGACCGTATTATCTGTGCTTTTACCATCAATTACAAGAATATGGTTATACCCTAATGCCCTGAACTCATGAACAATCTTCCCAATTGTCAGATCTTCATTTAAAGTAGGAATTAAGATGCAAACCTCATCTTTTTCAAATTTCATTGACATAGTATTTTTAATCGGGTAACATAAGTGCTTCTATGCATATCCCGAAAAAAGGACTTCGGGCGCTGGGCATTGCAGAAAGTTATACCGGAAGATCTTTTTCACACCTGGCTGGAGTCGTGATGCGAAAAGATCTTCGTGTCGACGGTTTTATCTTTTCCAGGGTCACTGTCGGGGGGATGGATGCTACTGAATCTATTCTCATGATGGTAGATGAGATTGAACGCAGCGATATTAATGTCATCATGCTTTCAGGATGTGTTATTGCCTGGTTCAATGTGATCGATCCCGCAAAGATCGCCCGGCATACCGGAAAACCTGTGATCTGTGTAACTTATGAGGAATCAGATGGACTTCTCGATGATATCCGTCATCATTTTCCTGAGGATTTCCAACGAATCTCTGCGTACAGGAACCTGGGAGAACGCAGTCGGGTAAATCTTCACACAAAGCAGGTGATCTTTATCAGGTGCTGGGGAATTGAGGATAGTGACGGAGCCCGTCTCTGTAATGATTTTACGGTGGAGGGGAAGATCCCGGAACCACTCCGTGTTGCTAGACTGTGCGCCAGGAAACTGGCTCCCTGTCCCTGAAATCCGGAGAATTGTACTCTGCTCAGTGTTAAGACCGAAAACTTACCACGATTGGGAAAGAATATAATTTTTCCGCAGAAAATCAATAAAGAAGGTTAAAAAAATGTCAATGCTCGTCAAAAGCCATCGATATGTCTGTCTCGAATGCCACTATATCTATGATCCTGAAAAAGGAGATCCCAAAGGGGGAATTCCTCCCGGCACACCCTTTGAGGAACTTCCTGACACCTGGCGCTGTCCTGAATGCAAAATCCTCAAGGTAAAAAAAGGTGTGTTCAAACGACTGGAAGAATAATATAACTTGAGTGACTGGCAGAGTGCTATCGGTATTTGAATATGTGCCGTGAAATGATTTCATTCCCATTTTTGTTAAAAATATCTACTTGAACCCTGTCGCCAGGGTGAAATGTCCCGTCCGTGAAATCGATGCGCATCATCTCTCCGGGACTCCACGTCGCACCAGAACATCCCATACCCCCCATCCACTGAACCCCCCAATGCACTGTATCAATGAATTCATGCCCGTTCATTGTTATAATCGAACAGGATACCGGTTGCCCGTTTTTAAAAAATTTAGCGGTAAGATTTCTGTTCTGATAAGCAATTTTACCGGTATGAAGAAGAATCACCCGGCTATCGAAATTCAGGTGTCCGGTTATTTCATCAACACTCTCTATGGAGGTAATGATAAAAATTTCCGGGATCTCCTTTTCCATGTTCAACACAAACGGTTGAATGGTGATCATGAGAAGCACGAGAAGTGCGAGAAGAAAAGTGACCGATACCATCAGAATGACACCTATTGAATCGGAGGCAGCATTATCGTTTTTGTGAGGTAAGTACAAGGATTTTCCTTCAATTGATGTAACTCTGATGGCTACCTGATTCGTTCATCAGGTTTTCATGAATTCTCTTATAATTTTTATGCCGTGATGTTGGATAATAATGCAAAAATAACCTCTGGCTATATGCACTATTATCCATTAACATAAATATCACTTACACTAAGATTTTGATAATTAATACAATCCTGTTCGTATGGATCTTCTCCATGTCTGAATCACCGGAATCGGCAGTAAATTCACAGTCCCTTAAGTCAGGATATGAATTGTATCTTAAGGGGCATGCTCTCGGCAGGGAAGGCAGGCATGAAGATGCTCTTTTGGCATTTTCTCATGCACTTTCTCTCGATCCAAATCTTGCAATCGCCTGGGCCGGCAAAGGTTTTGCTCTTGGGAAATTGGGACGATACGAGGAGGAAATTGAGTGCTGTGAAAAAGCAATCTCTCTGGATCCCTATTGTATCGATGCATGGAACAACAAGGGATTTGCTTTAGGGATGCTTGGTCGCTTTCAGGATAAACTGGAATGTTGCGAAAGGACGCTGCAGATCGACCCTGAGAGTGCGACTGCATGGAACAACAAAGGCGTCGCGCTGGGGATGCTGGGAAGGTTTGAAGCGGAGGTCCAGTGTTGCGACCGTGCACTGGAACTGAGGCCCCGCTATCTGTCGGCATGGGTGAACAGGGGATATGCGTTTGGAAAGCTGAAATGGTTCGAAGAAGAGATCATATGCTATGACCGGGCCCTCAGAATTTATCCGTTTTATTTTTCTGCACTGATAAAAAAAGGGATTGCCCTGATCAATTTAAAGAGGTATACAGATGCGATCGATGTTCTCGATCGTGCCCATTCAATCGAACAGGGAAACGCAAAAGCCCTCTACCTTAAAGGACTTTGCCTCAGCATGCTCGGGAAACATGAAGAAGCCGTCGACTGTCTTGAACAGGCTCTTGAGATAAATTCAACTATTGCTGATGCCTGGGTCGTGATGAGCAACTCATGCTTCATGCTGGGAAGGCTTGAAGAATCGGCCCGGGCATTTGACAAGGCTTATTATATTGACGTCAAGGATGTCCGATCCGGCCTGGTGAAAGGGTTGTCTCTTTTAAAAATGGGAAAGTTTGATGATGCCATCAGAAGTTTCTCCAATGTTTTGGGAGTTCTTCTCAGATAAATATCAAAAAATCGTTTTTCCAGTACCTCTCTTTTTTATGTCTCTCGCACGTACCCAAACCTATGGATGTTGAGGAGTATGTCCGCAGAAAAATTGCGGACGGAGCGAATGAAGACACTTTGCAAAAGAACCTGGCCGATTTGATTATTGATATAAAAAATGTAAAACCCTCCTACGCATCCGCTTTTGCCCGGGCAGTGATTGATGAGGTGAAAAACACCCTCGGTCTGAAAGGGGATTTTTTTGAATTCCAGATGGCCGGAGTGAAGATGGGTGAATTCGGCGTGGGATCCCGGGGAAAAGGAGATTTCTTTGCACATCGCCAGATTGCCCGAATCATCGGAAAAACTTCGGCATCTGTTGGAGTGGATGAAATGGACGATGCCGGTGCGGTCTGCGCCGGTGGCAAGTATATTGTCTGCACAGTTGATGGCATGCATTCCCGCCTTTCCGATTACCCGTTCCTTGCAGGATTTCATGTCACGCGCGCAACGCTCAGGGACGTTTACGTCATGGGGGCAAAACCCATTATGCTTTTCTCAGATATTCATGTTGCCGACGACGGCGATGTTGCAAAAATTTTTGATTATACTGCGGGAATTACCACGGTTGGCGAGGTGATGGATGTGCCGCTTGTCACCGGCTCTACCCTCAGAATCGGTGGTGATATGGTACTGGGAAATCGTCTTACGGGTTGCGTAGGGGCTGTTGGTGTCGCAGAACATCTCACTGCCCGGAAATCTACCCAGCCGGGTGATGTACTGCTGATGACAGAGGGTGCAGGTGGCGGGACCATTGCCACTGCAGCAATATACTCAGGATTTCCGGAGGTTGTAGAACAGACAATAAATCTCAATTTCCTTGTCGCCTGCGAAATGCTGATGAAAAGTGAGGTTTTTCATAACATCCACGCAATGACCGATGTAACGAACGGGGGGTTAAGGGGTGATGCGTTCGAAATGGCGGAGACCGCCGGCTGCCGGATTGTTATTGACGAAAATGCCATTGGAGGCCTGGTGGAACCTCATGTGCGGAGTATGCTTGAAACGCTGAAGATCGATTATCTTGGTGTCTCCCTCGACGCCCTTCTCATTGTCGCTCCTCCGGAAGTGTCAGAAGAGATCTGTTCTGTAGTGAAATCCGCAGGGGTGGCAATGCATGAGATCGGGTATGTCGAAAAAGGAAAACCGGAATCAGTACTCGTGGTCGACGGTAAGGAATGCGATTTTACGCCGAGATTCCGGGAATCGGCTTATACACCGGTGAAAAAGGTTGTCGACACCGATATGCGTAATTTTGTGGATATGAAGGAGAAGGTCACGGCTGCTGCTGATGCAGCGATCCGGAAAAAGCAACGAGTGTTGAAAAGCCTGATGGAAAAGAAAAAAACTCGGTGACTATTTCCGTGGTTTTTTCCCGCTTACGCATATGTTATACGCAAGCTGGGGAACGCGTTTTTCAACAAATGGTTCGATCTTCTGTGCGAGATGGAACAAAGGATCTATCATATCAATATGAGCAAAGGAACACCATTTTACCCGGACATCCGAAAACCCGGCCTCGGTAAAGAGTTGATACATTTCCTCACGGTCATAGTAACGCTCGCCGAAATTTTTCATCACGACGTGCCGGACATTCATCTTTTCGCTGATATTGTAGATCGCCGGGATCCCCATGGTAAGCAATTTCTTCCCCAGCGTGCAGATTGCAATTGCTCCTCCGGGTTTCAATACCCTGTATGCCTCTTGTAACATTGCATCCGGATCCCGTACGTAACTGAATACAAGCAGGCTTGACACTGCATTAAATGTCTCGTCGCAGAACGGGATTCTTTCCCCTGTCCCGACCGTAAAATCGCATGCCCCGCACCTTCGCCGGGCTCGTTCGATCATCTTTCTGCTGATATCAAGTCCGACAGCGGTCCGCCCATCCGCGACGTATTTTTCCACAAAGAGACCTGTCCCGCACCCGATATCCAGGAGTTTTCCGGTCTGCGGGAGAGCATCCAGGATATAGGTGCTCAGGTGGGTATAATATCGTCGTCCCCGGCGTTCATCATAATGGTGGTCATATACATCAGCTATGGTGTCGTAGTGCTCCTGGATTTTTTTCTGCCTGATGGCGCTCACCTGAAAACCTCCTCGAGCCCGGAGGCAAATGCTCCAATCTGGATAAATTCGTTGTTTCCATGTTTCAGACGATATTCGGCGTCAGCAAGCGCAATGGCGAGTCCGGGGTGATTATATTCCCGTTGCATAATGGTGCGGATCTCAAGAAATACTTCGTCGCCGGAAAGCCCATAATCAATAATCAGTGATTCAAGGCGCCGGATTGCATTGCGCACATCGCCTTTCCTGAGAGCATCAAGGGCAGAAGCAGCCACATTGGTTGTTTCTGACCGGGCCATTGAAGAAAGGTCCCGGCACCTCCCCGCTTCAAGTGCAGCCTGCAGGAGCAGGATAGCACGGCGCAAATCTCCCTGGGCAACCTGGGCAATCAGTTCAAGATCATCATCGGAACAGGGGTGAAGACATGAATTTTCCCGTTCTCGTATTCTGCGGAGCTGGCGTAGCATACTATCCTGATCAACCGGTGAAAAAAAGAGTGGCAGGCAGCGGGATGCAATCGGCGGGATAATGGCACTCTGGTTTGTTGTCGAGAAAATAAACCGGCACGTGGTGCTTGCACGTTCCATAATCCGCCTGAGTGCCTGCTGGGCATCATGGGTGAGGGTATGGGCATCTTCAAAGACCATCAGTTTGAATTCAGCATCAAGAGGACGGATAGAGGCGTACCATTTAATGATATACTTAAAATTCGTAATAAGAGACTGGTTCTTCTGATAAAGATGGGTATAGCGGTCATCCTGTTCGAGATATGCTTTTCCCAGTGAAAAGAGATCAGCTGTCTGAAAAACCGAGGTATTTAATTCCCAGTTTTCCTTATAAATTGCTTTTGCCAGACATTCAATCGCCACACTTTTCCCGGTCCCGTGTGGGCCTGAAAGGATCATGTGGGGGACAAGCCCGGATGCAGCACAGGAAGAAAGGCGCTGGATTACTGTATCCTGTCCGACTATATCACTCAGGTTTTCCGGGCGGTATCTCTCAATCCAGAGCATGGGAAAGCCTCAAAGTCATCTCACGTATTGCTTCTGACAAAAGATAATGGTTGTCAACCGATCTGAGGAGCTGTTCCTGTTCAGTCTGAGAAATTTCCCCGCATGCCCTGGAAATCTGAGGAAGTGCACGGGTTAGTTCGTCCACGATGGTAATGGATGCTGATCGGGCGGTGCGGGAGAGCGGGTTCAGATCTATAGCTATCACGGACTTTCCCATACCGACAAGGGCCTCACAACGGTCTCCATCCTCGAGCGGCACAAGCACGACATCAGCGGCAAACATCCCTTCTTTCCTGCACCACGCCCTGTCATGAGAAAGGGGAAGTAATCTTTCTGCAACACCGGTAAAAACATCAACTCCTGAGTCGCGGAGAAGATTCTCGATCATTTCGACGCGTTTTTCCGTACGGTGAAAAAGATTCACCTCAACACGGGCCCCACAGGCTTTCTGGAGTACTGAAATCTCTTCGGCCGCAAGAGCTGCTGTATTACCATTCACGGAAATAACCGGATTCCCGGCCGAAAGGAGCATGGCAGCAGCGGTCCTTTCTGCAAGAAGTGCGCCCGTTGTTGTTCTCTCGCCTATCAGATAGTCAAATGCTTCACCACGCCCATAGGCAGTAAGTCCCTCCCATGAAACTATGCCGGCCTTTGCACATTCTGCCAGGCGTTCGCGGGTTACCAGTGAATGATAGCGGGGATGATCCCTGGGTATCATACTGAATCCTCAATAATACGGACTCCTGCATCCGCTACACAAAATTCATAAATATGACCGAAAGGTAAAAGCACGTCACGTGCCTTCCGGCCATATGCAAAAACGCCATTGCCAAGCATTGTCATGCTTGAGGGCACTCCTGCCGCGTCACAGAGCCTGGTTACCTCGTACACTTCACGTGTCATAAGTCCGCTCTGTTCTGCAAATCCGCGGGCAAGATGAAAAAAATCCATCGCGTTATCCGGCACCATCTCAGGAAATGCAGATGACACACGTTCCATCTGTTCGGGAGAATTT
>Ga0105091_10001270_pt1 | contig 10964 bp, 10 predicted proteins | sample PPLLak1March2015_FD_87022 | JGI IMG/M metagenome (GOLD analysis project Ga0105091, IMG submission 87022) | Freshwater sediment microbial communities from Prairie Pothole Lake near Jamestown, North Dakota, USA - PPLs Lake P7 Core (1) Depth... | ecosystem: Environmental > Aquatic > Freshwater >... | reverse complement strand
TTCGGCGGGCTGGATCACGTCCTGGCGTCCGGCCGCAACGTGAACGTGCTGGTGTTGGATACGGAGGTGTATTCGAACACCGGCGGGCAGGCTTCCAAAGCCACGCCGCTCGCGGCCGTGGCGAAGTTTGCCTCGCGCGGCAAGGCGGTCGGCAAGAAGGACCTCGCGCTCATGGCGATGTCGTACGGCAATGTGTACGTGGGCCGGGTCGCCTTCGGCGCAAACGACCAGCATACGCTGAAGACCATCCTCGAGGCGGAAGCCTACGACGGCCCGTCGCTTATCCTGGCCTACAGCCACTGCATCAACCAGGGGTTCGATCTGCGCAAGGGGCTCGACCAGCAGCGGCTGGCGGTGCAATCCGGCGCCTGGCCGCTCCTGCGCTACAACCCGGCCCTCGCCGCGGAGGGGAAGAATCCGCTGGTCCTGGATTCGAAGGATCCGACCGTGCCGCTCAACGAGTATGCCTACAACGAAACGCGCTACCGCATGCTGCTGCAGAGCGATGAGGCGCGCGCCGAGCTGCTGATGGGGGAGGCCAAGAAGTTCCTCGCCAAGCGCTGGGCGTTCTACCAGCAGATGGCGTCGGCCGCGACCACCGTAGGAGAAACGCCCGCCAAGGAATAGCGAACCGGACAGGCGTCATCCCGAGGAGACCCGCAAGGGTCGACGAGGGATCGGTTACTCCTTTTCCAATGTGCCTTGCGCGAACCCTGCCCAACCGAATCCTCGGGGTCTGAAGACCCCTCGGAATGACGCAATTCGCCGATCCCTCCCCTACTCTTCCCCATTATGGGGAGGGATACCGGGAGGGGTCTTTTTTTCCTACAACGTTTTTCTAACATCCCCCGGTTACCATTGGTTAACCGGCTGTAAACCCGGTTCGAAGGCAACCGCCGGATAAAGGAGCTTCCATGACCGATCTGTCCACAACCTACCTTGGCATAAAACTTAAAAACCCGCTTATCGCCTCGGCCTCGCCCTTCACCAAGAAGCTCGATACGATCCGCCAAATGGAAGAGGCCGGTCTGGGGGCGATCGTGATGCATTCCCTGTTTGAAGAGCAGATCAACCTCGAGAGCAACGAGCTGGACCATTTTCTGAACTATGGGACGGATTCGTTCGCCGAATCGCTGACCTACTTTCCGGACTTGGAAAAATACAACATCGGGCCGGAAGCCTACCTGGAGCTGGTTCATGCCGCGCGCGGGGCCGTCGGGATTCCGGTCATTGCCTCGCTGAACGGCGTCACCAGCGGCGGGTGGGTGGATTACGCGCACCGGATCGAGCAGGCGGGCGCCTCCGCGCTCGAATTGAACCTCTACTACCTGCCGACCGACCCGAATTTGACCGGGGCCGAACTCGAGGAGGAGTACCTGCGGTTGGTGCGCGATGTGCGCGCCATGGTAAGGATCCCGCTCGCCGTCAAGCTCAGCCCGTTCTTCACCGCCATCCCACAGATCGCCAAGCGGATGGCCGACGCCGGCGCCAACGGCCTGGTGCTCTTCAACCGGTTTTATCAGCCGGACCTTGACTTGGAAAAGCTGGAAGTCACGCCGACCCTCAAACTGAGCACGTCGGACGACCTGCTGATGCCGCTGCGCTGGACCGCGATCCTGTACGGCCGGGTGAAGGCGGACCTGGCGCTGACCGGCGGCGTGCATACCGGCCAGGATCTGCTCAAGGCGGTTATGGCGGGCGCTGCCGCCGCCATGACCACGTCCGCGCTCGTCCGGAACGGGCTCGCGCACGCGCGCACGATTCTGAAAGAGGCCGAAGCCTGGATGGTCGAGCACGAGTACGAGTCGGTCCGCCAGATGCAGGGCAGCATGAGCCAGAAATCGGTGGCTCAGCCGGCAGCCTTCGAGCGCGCCAACTATATGAAGGCGTTGCAATCGTACGATAACCGCATGCCCCGTTAGCGGCGCGGGCTTCTCTGATATACAAAAGGATGGATGCCGGATGGCACGAAGCTCGGCATCCATTCCTTTTTAGTGAGGTCAAACCCATACGGATCAGGCCGTGTCTTCCGAAACTGCTCAGCGCCTCCCTGCTGCTCGCCATTCTGGCATCCTCCTCGCTCGCCTGCACGACCATCACTTCGCTCATCGCCGGCCCGGCGCCGGCCCCCACCGCCACTCCCAAGCCATCTCCCACGCTCCAGCCGCCCCCGGCGGGATCGCTTGCTCCAGCCGAGCGGGCAAAATTTTTCGTAATCCTTCAATCCAACAACTCCGACAAGTGGTAATCAGCGATAAGGAACCGAGCCGGTCCGTCATACCCGCGTGGTTTTAGCGGGTATCCAGACCTGTCAGGTCTTAAGACCTGACAGGTCTCCGCGCAGGCATGATCCCCTCGGCGGATTATGCCGGGCAAATGGGCGTCCGGCGGTTAACTCGCCGGGGCATGACCCCTCCCCTTTGCTGTGCTCAGGGTCGCGGCAGGCTTACTTGACAGGAAATCCGATCGGGTAGAATCCCCAACCGATGCGCATCCTCCTGATGACCTACGGTACGCGCGGCGACGTGGAACCCTTTGTGGCGCTCGCGCACGGCTGCGTGAAGGCCGGCCACACCGCGCGCCTGGCCGCGCCGGAGGTGTATGCGCCCCTCGCGGCACACACCGGCATCGAGTACATCCCCCTGCCCGGCAACCCGGGCGAACTCGCGGCCGCGATGGTCCGCGAAGCCGGGAACAACCCGTTGCGCATGATCGCGGTGATGACGCGGTTTGTGTTCCCGCTGGCGGCCGAAGTATACGGACGGCTGCGGGAGATTGCACCGGGCTCGGACGCGATCGTACATTCATTCCTCTTCACCCACTCCGGGTACGAACTGGCCAAGACCCTCGGGGTTCCGGATTTTTCGGCGCAGATGTTCCCGATGTTCGCCCCGACTTCCGCATTCGCATCGCCGGGGTTCCCGGATGCCCCGCTTCCCGGTATCTATCGCAAATGGACGCATATCCTTTTCAATAATATTTTCCGCCACGGCGGCGGCCTTCTCTACAATCAGGTCCGCCGCGGCCGCCCGAACCTCCCGCCTCTAAAGGGCTGGCCGTTCTCCCCAAAATCCGGGCGTACCACGCCGCTGCTGTTCGGCTTCAGTGAACACGTGGTCCCGCGCCCGGCAGATTGGCCGGCGCATGTGCACATCACCGGCTACTGGCAACTGGACGAACCGCGTGAGGAAGCCATCCCGGAGGACTTGCGCCGTTTTCTGGATGCGGGCGATCCGCCGGTATTTGTCGGTTTTGGCAGCGCGGGGTCGCACGAGACCGCACGCTTGACAGAAATCACGCGTGAAGCGCTGAGACAAACCGGTCAACGCGGCATCCTGTCGATGGACGCGGCGCCTCATCTTCCGGATAGCGCTGCGCGGGATTGCCTTGCAGTCGGGTCGGTTTCCCATCGCTGGCTTTTCCCGCGCATGAGCGCGGTGGCGCATCACGGCGGGGCGGGGACGACCGGCGCGGGGCTGCGCGCTGGCGTCCCGAATATCGTTGTCCCCTTCACCGCGGACCAGCCCTTCTGGGCGGCACGGGTGCGCATGCTGGGCGCCGGGCCGGAACCTATTCCGCTTCGGAACCTGACGGCCGTTCGACTCGCCGCCGCGATCGACCGGGCACTGCATGACCAGGAGATGCGCGCCCGTTGCCGCGAGATCGGTAAAAAAATCGACGCCGAGAATGGCGTCGATCGTGCGATGGAACGGGTGACCCAGCAGCTGCCGTAAACCAATAGGCCGCCGGCGCTTAGAGGAAGAATACCAGCACCACCTTCAGGATGAGATCGGCCGCGAAATGGGAGACCATTGCGCTTTCCAGCCCATATTTCCAATACAACCAGCCGAACAGAATCCCAACCATCCCGTTCAGGATGAGGACGCTGGAGACGGTCACGGCATCCACCGGCAATCCGATGACCACGAGGTTGGAGATGTGGAGCGCGCCAAACACCAGCGTGCTGAGCAAGTTGGCCGCCCACAGGAGCGCCGTCCCCGGCCTTCCGGTCTTTTTTCCAAGCAGCAGACCGCCGAACCAGGCCAGGCCGTTCAACAGGAAAAGCCGCAGCCAGATCTCCTCATTAAACCCTGCGCTGAAGGACGCCAGCAATCCCTCCCACCACGCCCAGCGTATCTCGGGGATGGCAACCCCTGCGGCGGCCACGCTGGCGTCCATCCACGGGCCGAACACATATTGACTCAACAGCAAAAGCAATCCTCCGGCGGCCGCGCCGGAAACAGTGCCGATCAGCATAGCACGTCCGAGTTGAGCGGGTTTCGGTTCGTGATACAGCCACGCGCGGATATAGGGGGCGTCCAATCCGGTCCATTTGGTAAACAGCAGGCCCAGCGCCGTCAGCGGGATGTTGATGAGGACGGCCTGCCCGAGCGTGATCAGGAGCATTGTCGCAAGGACGATGGTTTGCATGGCTTCCGGAGAGAGCGATGAATTTTCCGGAGGCGGGACGGTCATCGCCGAACCGCTGATGGTAATCGAATAGGGCAGGACGGCCAGGGTGAGCGGGATGGCCAGCAGGCTGAACAGGATCAGGGTCCGCCATTGATATTTCGGTTGCGCCGGTGAATTTTCCCTCTCCACTATTCCTCCCAAAAGCGTTAGCGAAACGATGATATCAACTTCCATTGTATACGCCGATGGACGGCCATCCGGTTCACAGCCCGGTGTCCCCCGAAGACCGCGGATTCATCCGGCGGATATCCTTTCAGATGAAATAAACGCCGATGTCCATCGCTATTGGCGGAGGCGAATGCGATAATTTCATTGGATTATGAGAAAATCTTGTCCCCCCGCCTCATTTCGAAGGCGTTTTTTATCTTGTTCAATTTCGCATCCGGTCGTTGGCCCGGCAAATGCGAACCGCTTAATTCCCGCCCGCTTCTGGTCAAAGCCGCGCCGGTACGGTATCATCCGCCCATTATGATCGAGCCGCCCGTCTCTACCTTTTATCTCATCCGCCACGGCGAGACCGATTGGAATCTCGACGGACGCTGGCAGGGGCACTCCGACGTGCCGCTGAACGCCGCGGGGCAACTACAAGCGTTGCGCCTGGCGCGCCGCCTGGCGGAAGAAGGCGTTCGTTTCGACGCGCTCTATTCGAGCGACCTGAGCCGCGCCCGGGAAACGGCCGCCGCGCTCGGCGGAACGCTCGGGCGAGAGCTCCACACGGCGCCCGCGCTGCGCGAAATTGACCTCGGCACGTGGGCCGGCAAGACCCTGGCCGATATCGCCGCCGCGTACCCCGACCAATGGCAAAAGCTTCAGCACAACGAGGATTTTCCCCGCGGCGGCGGGGAATCATTTGCTGCATTCCAGGCCCGGGTATTGGGTTGGTTGGAAAGCGCAGCGGAAATGCACTCCGGAGGGAAGATCTGCGTAGTCACCCACGGCGGATGGATCCGCGCCGCCTTGCTGCATGCCCTCGGGTTGACCTGGGGCGAACGGGACCGGATCCCGGCGATCGGCAATGGATCCATCACCATCCTGGAGGGCGCCGCGGGCCGGTGGACGGTCGCGCGCATGAACAACACGCCGCGCATCCAAACCGCCGGCGGTGAGGAGGAACACTTGGAGGAGAATGAAGGTTAGGCGGCAGAGATTCCACAAAGCTCGTACCTATTAATAAAGGCCGGGAAAGAGTCGAAGGGCGTATCCTTCGTGATCAGGTACCTTTGAGCACCCTTAGGGTGGGGGTACCTTGCGGTACCCTTAGGGTGGGGGACCTTGCGACACCCTTTCGTGATCTTCAGATTCTCTTCGCGTCCTTCGTGGATTTCTTTGCTTTTTCCGGGGATTACAATTATAAATACCTACCACACGGCACACATCCAGACCCAGGAGCCCGCCATGACCAATTTCATCCGCTGCCGCCGAATGATCCCAGGCTTCATCTTCCTCATGATCCTGGCATCTTCCTCGCTGGCCTGCAATACGTTCGATTTTCTCGTGGCCACGCCCACCGCCACCAGCACGCCAACCGCCACCCGGACACTCACCCCAACCCTGACCCCGACCGCCACCATCACCCCGACCCGGACGATCACGCCCACCGTCTCATACCTCGACTGGCCGGTTGAGTTCTCCGATACCTTCGACGACAAGTACGGCGGGTGGTACACCGGCACGGATTCGGATGAATATGCCACACTCAATGTCTCCATCACCGGCGGGAAATACAACTTCCGCATCACTGCCAGGAAGCCGGTTTTTACGCAGTTGAGTCCGGACCTGGAAAATCTCAAGGATTTTTTCCTCGCCGTGGATATTCAGAAGCTTTCCGGCGCGGTGACAGCTGATTTCGGACTGATCTTCCGCAACCGGGGTGACTTTTTCTATTTCAGCATCAACCCGGATACCAGGCGTTATGCCATATACGCGTTTGATAATGATGAATGGGACACCATCACCCAGCCGAAACGTTTCGCATCGATCGATGCCAATGGGGTCAACCGGCTGGCCGTTCTCGCGCAAGGCTCGACCTTCACCCTGTTTATCAACGACGAGGAAGTGGAGACCTTCGAGGATGACATGTCGGACAGAGGTACCGTCGGCTTGGGATTCGGACTCGCCAAAGGGGGGGATACGCTGAATCTCGCGATCGATAATTTTGCAGTCAGCACGCCCAAGTCCCGGTAAATTCCTCGAAATAGCGGCAACCGGGCGCAGTGCGGTTCAATCCGCAATATTTACGCGCGGTTTATTTAAGCCGGGTGCAATTCAATATATAAAGAAGCATGCAGAGACCGCTGAGTGGGATTTCCGATTAATCAGAATTGCCTTCATTGGGATTCATTCCAACCGGAGAAAATAGCCATGAAAAACGCCGCGCCTCGCACCCGCTCCCTCTTCCTCGCGCCCATGCTGTTGATACTATCCGCAGCCCTTTCCTCGTGCGGCGGACTGCTCTCGCAGGAACCCACCCCAACCTGGACGCCCGACTATACGCCCACGCCGACCGCCACCCAGACGCCGACCCCAACCCTGCCGTACACCGAATGGCCGGTGGCGGTGTCGGAATCCTTCCACGCGGAAAACGAAAACTGGCCGGTCGGGGAGATCAACAACGAATTTGCGAAAGGTACCGTGGCCGTCATCGGCGGGAAATATTATGTCAAGCTCACCGCCAAGAAGCCCGTGTACTGGTATAGCTTCCCGACGATGGAGAACCTCACGGATGTATACGCTACGCTGAGGGTGGACCAGCTCGCCGGATCCAAAACCGCCGAGTACGGGATCATCGTCCGCGCAAGCGACAACCTGCAATACCTGTTCAGCATCAGCACGCTCCAACAAGGTTATGAATTTGTGAAATTCTCGGGCGACGGCGAATCCGTCCTGACCCTCTGGACCCGCTCCTCCGGCATCCGGATCGGGGAGCCGAACCGGATCGGCGTGAAAGCCGAGGGATCGAACTTCACCTTCTATATCAACGGGGAACAGGTGGACGATGCCTGGGACTCCGAGGCGGCCGCCGGAACCGTCGGGATCGGGATCGTCCTCTATAAAGCCGGGGATTGGGTCGAAATGACCTTCGACGGCTTCGAAGTACGGGCCTCCCCGGCGAGGTAAACCCCGCGCGGGGTAATCCGATTTCATCCTGCAGACGGGACGCCCCATCGGTGCCGATCCGTACGGCCAACGCCTGAAAAGATCATTTTCCAAGCGATAAAAACTTCCCAGGAGAACTCATCCATGCTCCATGTCAAGCAGTCGATCCGGCTTCTCCCCCTCCTGGCGCTTGCCTCGGTCCTATCCGGCGCATCGCTCGCCTGCACCGCCAACATTCCAATCCTGGGCCGCACCACAACCCCCACCCCGACCATCACGCCGACCGTCACCGAAACGCCGACTCCCACCCGGACCTACACCCCTTCGAAGACGCCGACCGCAAGACCGACGGCGATGGAGGTCGACTGGCCGGTGATTTTTTCCGACTCGTTCACCGACAACCGCAATGGCTGGTTGATAGGCAATTTCCACGACGAATTCGCCAAAGGAACGGTTTCCATATCCGGAGGAAAGTACCAATTTGCCCTCGCAGCGGAACAGGGCGTGTACTACTGGAGCGCCCCGAGTCTGGGCGCGCTGACGGATTTCTTCATCGCCGTGGACGTGCGCAAGACCAGCGGGTACACCGATGCGCATTACGGGTTGATCTTCCGGGTCGGCGATCGCGGGGGGTATTTCTTCACAGTCGATTCCGACGAGAAGCAATATCAGGTCGACCTGGTGCTGGGCGCCGACTGGTCGACCTTGGAGGAACCGTCCGCCTCCGCCAAAATTAATTATGACGGTACGAACCGGATCGCGGTCCTGGCGGAGGGATCCCGCTTTATTTTCTACATAAACGGAGCGGAGGTTTTTTCGGTGGTGGATAGTTCCCTATCCCGGGGGATTGTCGGAGTTGGGATTATGCAATTTACCATCGGCGAAACCGTAAATATCGAATTTGACGATTACGAGGTGAGAGCCCCGGCCGGCTGATTTTACTGACCGCCCGGCGGATCCGCCGGGCGGTTTTTTTATTACGCGCGGGTTGCCACCGGAGTCGCCGTGGCGCAGAATTCCAGCGCCATCCAGCCTTCAAGGCCCGAATCCGTCCGGACCGGAATCCACAGGGTGCCGTCCTTTTCCACCGGCGGTCCGAGCACTTCGACGATATCCCCCTCCTGAAGCGATGCGATTTTCTTTCCATCCAGCCCCGGCCCATCGCGGAGAAAAACGCCCTGCCCGCCCGTGCCGCGCACCACCGCCGGAACGGGCGTGCCGGTGGGCGTCAGGGTCGCGCTTGGTTTCGGCGTATGGCTGGGCAGGGGTGAGATCGTCGCGGTCAGGGTGACGCTGGGGCTGAGGGTGAATGTGGAGCTTGCGGTGGGAAGCAGAATCGGCGAGGGGGTTCCCACGGCCGGTGCGGTGGCCGGCGCGGCGGCCGGCGCGGCGGCCGGCGTAGTTACCGCCCAAGCCGCCAGAAGAGCTATTCCGATGATGCCGGCGGCGGCGATACCCACATAGGCGCGGATGTCGCGCTCCGACGGGCGGAATCCGAACGCTAGGTAGGTTCCGATCGAAGCCAGGAGCGAGAGTCCGGTATGGATCGCCCAGGTCAGTCCGGCGGCGGTCGCCGCGCCGCCCGCTCCGGTGGCCGCCAATCCCGCCGCGGCGCAGATCGGGTACAAACCTCCGAAGGCGACGATCAGGCCCGGCATCCAGGCGTCGGCTGCGCCGCGCAGAAATCTCCAGGTCAGCGCGACCGCTGCCAGGATCACCACTGCGGCCGTGAACAAATCCGGCATGGGCGGGTAAGCCCCCCGCGATGGGAGAAACGCGAAGAGGTAGGCGCCCGCCCAGGCGGCGAGGAACGCCAGGATCCACGCCGCTATAAGCGCGGCCAGATTTCGGACGGCGAAGCGGTAGGAGCCGGTCACCAGGCCGAGGGCGGTCCCGGTAAGCGGGCTTGGGAGCGGGGAAAAAGCCAATCCCGCGACCATCAGTACGGGCGACGAAAAGACAAACGAGAGGCCGATCAGAAACGCCGCGAGCAGGGTGTACAGAAAAAAATCCAGGCGCGGAAACGACCGGCTCGCCAGGTCGTCGAGCGCCTGATCCCGCTCGTCCTTGCCGATGAAGGGGAGCATCGAACGGGCGCGCCTTCTTCGAAGCGAAGAGGCCGGCGGAACGGTTTCCTCGGGAATTGGCTGATGCGGATTGGCCACGCTGTCCCTCCCACCGGCGCGCGAGCATCCCGGTCCATGCTCCCTGCGGCACCCTCAAAACGACGTTGGGCACGGACCGGATTCATCGCGAACCGGGAACGACGGTTTTTCCGGCGGTCCGGATCCATCCTCCGCACCCGGCTTCATTATAGCCCAGCATAAGCAGCGCGGCGTATTCCTTCGGCATCGCATATGCGGCGCACGAATTGCTCCATATGGGCCAGGCCCGCGGAAAAATATATTTTGGAAAACCTAATTCGCCTTCCATCCGCGGAATTCATGAGGCTTGCGCCGGCCGCGCGCGTGAGCCCGGAATTACGGCCGGGAATGGGAAAGTAGGCATGGTGTATAATGGCCTCATGGCCGAAAAAACCGCCCGCCCGCAGCGAAAGAGCCGCCTGCGCGGAAGGCTGGTCCTCTTCGGGGGCATTCTCCTCCTCGTCCTGGCCGCCGCCGCCGTGGCTCTGGTCTTCCTCTCCCGGGATGAAGCGCAAACCCGCACCGCGCGCGATATTTTTCTAATCCTGCTGGCGCTGGAATTCATGGTGGTGGGCGTGGCCCTGACGGTGCTGGTCGTCCAGCTCGCGCGCCTGATCCTCCTGGTGGAGATGGAGCTCCGCCCGATGCTCGAGAACGCCAATGACACTCTCGACGCACTGCGCGGGACCACGATGTTCCTCAGTGAAACGCTGGTCGAACCGGTCCTGAAGCTGCAAAGTTCGCTGGCTGGAATCCAGCGCGTGCTGGAAGTGCTGGGGATGTTTCGAAAACCTTTCAAGGGATAATTTCCCACATTCAAACGACCGGAGAAAGGAGCAACAATCATGGCGGATAACGATAATGATCTGGGGTCTTTTGTCGCGGGATTCTTAATCGGCGGCCTGATCGGCGCCGGCGTGGCGCTGCTGCTCGCTCCCCAAAGCGGGGAGGAAACGCGCGAGATGCTCCGCGAGCGCGGGATCGAGCTGAAGAACCGCGCCGAGGAAGCGGCCTCCGAGTTCAGTTCCAAGGCCGGGACGTACATCGAGCAGGGACGCGAACGCGTTGAAGGGGCGGTTGAATCCGCCCGGAGCCGCGTCTCCCGGCGCAAACCCGGCGCCGCGGAAGGCGAAGCTCCCAGCTGATCCCGGCATTCCGGCGCGCCAGCCCGCTGCGCCTGCCCGCGCGCGGCGCGCGGCTTGGATTCGAACCCACGCCGGCGGGATGGATACTCCCTTAATAAAACGCACG
>Ga0105091_10001269_pt1 | contig 10967 bp, 8 predicted proteins | sample PPLLak1March2015_FD_87022 | JGI IMG/M metagenome (GOLD analysis project Ga0105091, IMG submission 87022) | Freshwater sediment microbial communities from Prairie Pothole Lake near Jamestown, North Dakota, USA - PPLs Lake P7 Core (1) Depth... | ecosystem: Environmental > Aquatic > Freshwater >... | reverse complement strand
ATTCCAGATCACTAAGTCGACAGGCAATCCTTTTAATCTCCAATACGAATGGGCCTGAACAAGTCGGCGCACTAAGTTAATATTATCCAGCTTTTCAATCTGCAACAGAACTATAGGTAAATCGCCGGAAATTGAATATCCCCATAAACCGGATTGCCCTCTGCGGTTTTTGATTATGATGCTTGGATCAGCGCGCAGGAAAGCATTTCCGAATAGTATAGAACTTGCGATACGTCCGTAAAGCTGGGCGTCAACCTCAATAGCGTTGATCTGCCTCAACGTCACTTGACTATGTGTCCATGCAAGTTCAAAAATACGATTTGCAAGTCGACGGTCATGATATTTATCAACAAGATCTAAAGCTACCTGGCGGTTTTCAGCAATTCCCATAATCATATCCACTGTTGCAGTCTCTTCGGATTCTAAAGTTATATGATAACGTATTGCAACAATTGGATCTAATACTGAACCCTGACTGCCGGAGAGTGCTGTAAAATCGTTCATCACTTGTGGATTGGCTGTTGTGTTTCCACGACCAATGAATTGCATCCGGTCGGTTTCGAAAGAAACCTTTTCTATATTTACGCCACGCACTACCATCATATGAAACATCAATGGTGTTTTCTCTTCCATGGATCGGGGTCTGCGATTACAGAGTATTGCATGTCGCTCCTGGATAATCTCAGTTTGAACAAATAGATTACTGAATGCCGGATGTAAATTATCAGAAGCAGATGTAGCAAGAACAACTTCTGCGTAACTCGTAATATCAATCGTTCGCCGTGTTCGTGATCGGTTTGTAAGATGTACTCGTCGCAGTTCGATATCATCTTCCGGTGATACAACAATCTCCATATGTATATCAAAATTCTGATCTTGTCGACGAAATTCAGCAAGACCTTCCGAGAAAATAGCTTCATAATTCTTCGATCGTTTCAGCGTTGGTTGATGTGTAGTTGACCAAAATTCTCCACTTGACTCATCGTGGATATAACAGAAAGTGCCCCAGTTATCGCGAGTAGTGTCTTCTCGCCAGCGTGTAACCGCAATATCTTTCCATTTGCTGTAACCGCCACCAGCGTTAGTAATCATTACATGATATCTTCCGTTCGAAAGTAGATGCACCTCTGGAACTAGTGTATCAGGTTTATTGAGTATTCGTACAGGCACTCCCGGACTATTAATTTGTGTTGGAGTATCAGATAGCCCTGATGTGCGTGAATAGAAAACCGTTGCTTTGGGAATTCTTTCCTGAAGTAACAAAATGGTTGCTTCGAATAAAGAATTTGAGTTAAAACGCTTCTGCATAGGACAATCCAGAATCAAATAAGCAAGAGAGAGCAGGCTCATTCCCGAGTGATGTGCCATGAAAGATTTAATTATCACACTTGATTGTCCACGCGGCATACGGGATTTTGTATAGTCCAGTGCTTCATAAAAACCGTATTTTCCGAGCATCCCATCGGAAGCAAGTCGTTGAAGATTAAGACAAGCTTCCTTTGGCTCAACCATCAAAGCGAGTGCTGATGCATAAGGTGCAATAACCAGATCCTCAGCTAGCCCACGTTTTAACCCTAATCCAGGGACACCAAATGCGCGGTATTGATAATTGAGATTTACGTCTACAATGTTATAACAAGATTCAGAGATTCCCCACGGAACTCCGCGCTCTTTCCCATATTCAATCTGCTGCTTTACAGCAGCTTTATAAGTTTGGTTAAGCAACGTGTTTTCGTAGGTTGGCATTACCAGCAGCGGCATCAAGTACTCGAACATTGAACCGCTCCAGGAAAGTAGAATTGGTTCGCCACCAACCGTTGTAAGTAATCGCCCTAATGCAAACCAGCTTTCCTGTGGTAATGCTCCTTGTGCAATTGCAACAAAACTACTCAATCTTGCTTCCGAAGCCAGCAGATCATAGTAGCTTGAATCCCGTCGTCTTTCATTAACACTGTACCCAACTGACTGTAAATGACGTGTCTTATCATACAGAAAAGTATAATCTATACAGGCAAGCTGACTTGATTGATTTGCGAGATCTTTGATCGATGTAATACGCTTATTTGCGCGGGCATTAGCTTCCGTGATAAATTGTTGAAGTTTATTTAATTGCTCGCTTTTCTCAGTTGAAATGTCTGAAGAATGCTCGAAGTCAGAGAGCAACTGCAAGTCAAGTTTTGCTAGATTGCGCAATGTTGGTATCTCATTAAAGCCGGAAAAATAATTCTCCAAGTCTGGAGAATTTATCAGAATAACCCAAGGCGCTAGAAACGTCAATTCATCGAGAGCACTGCGGCATTGCATAGCAAGTGCGTAAGACCATCTTTTAGGTTCACTATCATGAATCGCATTAAAATCATTTTCTATTTCTGCAGTCGATGCTGCTAACTTGTCAAGTCTTCGCCATACATCCACGAGGGTAACAGGCGGAGAAATGATTATCAAATCTAAATCCTTCTTAAGTTGAACTAACCTGTCATTAGCGATTTCTCCCGCAGCATCAATTAGAATTCTTAAAGTGTCGCTTATCCCTTCGAACAGTTGTTGACCAACTATTTTTTTATCAGGCAGAGAAAGAAAGCCCTGACTTAGTGTAAGCAGATGACCTGAAATATTCCCGCTGTCAACAGATGAAATATAAAGAGGAGGCAGCGGCTTTAAAGATTTTGTGTCGTACCAGTTGAAGAAATGTCCTCGATACCGTTCCAGAGTATCCATGGTTTTAAATGCATTCGATGTTCGATCAATAAGTTGTCCTGTAGTGATGTAACCAAAATCATATGCTGACAAATTAGCGAGTAGTGCCAAACCCATATTAGTCGGCGATGTTCGATGTGCGATTACAACAACAGGATTTTCCTGATAATTATCAGGCGGCAGCCAATGATCTTCCTGACCAACAAAAGTTTCGAAGTAGGACCATGTTTTCCTGGACATGTCCCGTAAAAATAATTTTTGAGTAATAGTTAATTTTGCTTTGCGTTGTACGAGCGGCAAACTGATCCACCAGGTGATAACCGGAGATACAGCCCAAAGAAATAATATTGGAAAAGCAACAGCAGGTATATCTTGATTTGAATAAACGAAATAAATGATAGTAGAAATAGCAATGAACGGAGCTATCCACATTGTTCTATAGGAACTGAGGAGGTTTGTTTTACTATTACGATCTATAGCATTGGACGGATTCCATTCAAGTAGTTTTTTATGGGAAACCAGCATTCGCCATAAAGTGCGTAAAATTGCATCCTGACTGAAAAACGCCTCGTATGGAAGAGTTATAAAAGTAAAAGCTGCCTGAACTAAATGCACACCGGTGGATCGTATTGCAGCAAAAAGGTGTTGGCGAATAATTACATCTGTGGGTTTTTTTAGTAAATCGACAATTGAGATGATCAACGAGGGAATCAGGATAATTCCGATCACAACCAATGTCCAGAACCAGGCTTGTGGCAATACTGTCCACCCCAACAACAAAATTAGTAAAAGTGGCAGAGGTGAAAGACTGCGTCGAAGATTGTCAAAAATTTTCCACAGTGACAACAATGATAGCTGGTTTCTAACTAATCCATTGTTAGGACTTGGAACCACCGGAAGCAGCCATCTCAATAATTGCCAATCTCCGCGAATCCAACGATGCCGGCGATTTACATCCGTAATATATCGGGATGGATATTCCTCATATAACTCTATGTCACTCACTAGACCGGCTCGTGTGTGGCACCCTTCGAGAAGATCGTGACTGAGAATTCGGTTTTCAAGAAATCGCCCATTGAGAACCTGCCCGAACATATCAACATCGTATATACCTTTACCAATAAATGATCCCTCGCCGAACACGTCCTGATAGACATCAGAAACAGAGCGCGTGTAAGGATCAATTCCCGGTTCACTTCCATAAAGCCGTGCATATCGTGAACGATTGGTTCCCGGAAGGCTGATTGCAACGCGCGGCTGCAATATTGTATATCCGTCACTTACATAATGTTTTTTTTCATCGTAATGTGCACGGTTAAGAGGATGCGCCATCGTTCCGACTAACTGTCGTGCAGAATCACGAGGTAACTGTGTATCAGTATCAAGAGTAATAACATACTTCACAGATGGTAAAACTTCAGTCCTACCGATAATAAGAGAGAATCTATTTTTCGGACCCCCTCGCAATAAAGAATTCAATTCCTCAAGCTTTCCTCTTTTACGTTCGTAACCCATCCACAACCGCTCTCGAGAATTCCATTGCCGTGGTCGATGAAAAAGAAAAAAAGTATCGCTATGCAATCCTTTGTATTTTTTATTAAGCTCTTCAATTTTCTCACGTGCAAGCTGTACCAGTGGTTCATCTTCAGGCAGAGTTTCTTTATCAGAGTCTTGAAAGTCTGTAACAAGTCCAAAGTGAAGATTCTCGTCCCGGTTTCCAAGAAAACGTACTTCCAAAGATTCAATAAGTTCATTTATATTTTTTGCATCACTTAATATCGCAGGAATTACTACAAGTGCGCGGAACTCCGGTGGTATACCTTCGGAGTAATCCATTCGCGGTAAGCGTTGGGGCATTGTCAATAAAGTTGATAGCCAATTCACTAAAGCAGCAGATAAATTACTTGCAGCCAGAAAAAAGAGTATACCCATCAGTTTAAGCGGCAAACCATTTAATCCTTCGTCGTAAGATTTCTCTAATAAGCCGGCGGTGAAGAGTGCCGTCAATAATATAATCGAACCGCTGTATAATAATAAAGGCATACGGCTACTTATTTTTCTTAGAGTTGCAGCAGCAGAAAATTGTACTTTAGCAAGTGCCTCAAATTTTTTCGAACCCTTATCAATCAAGTAGTATCCGACATGTGCTGTTCTATCAGTGGCACCATTTAATGCAGCACCTTCTTGTGATAATCGAATTGCTAGTTGTGCCGCCTCTTCTTCAGATAGAGAACCGTTTTTTGCACTCTTTTCAATCACGTGCCGGTAGCGATCGCGGGTTGCAAAATCCATTTGTCCATAAACTCCACAAGGATCCTCCATTAAGATTCTCTCTACTGAGCTCATCGTCTCAACGAACTTGGACCAGTCAATAGATTCCAGGAATCGAAGACTGCCAATACTATTGCTGATTGAAACTTGATCTGCAGCTTGCTGTTGATTACCAACTTGTATCAAATTTTCTATAGTCTGACTTGAGTCAGAAAGCCGCTGTTCGATCCAGGTTAATGGAGATGCCAGAATATGGCTTAAACTCTGCAGCCTTCGTGTAAATTCAGACACGAATGGTGTTGTCATTGGCGGATCAGACCGCGCCATATCAGCAACCACCAGAATTAAACTTTTAGGATCCTTCTCTACTATTTCTATCATTTTGTCTGCCCAGGAGTCAGCCAAATTCCGTTCAATCCTTCCGGCAGCAACCCGAACAGCAACGCGGCGGAGATTTTCGATCAATGCCAAACGCAGCATAATTGGGATTGCCCAAAGCTCACCAATCTTTAGAGTTTTGATAGTTTGATAAGCAGCAACAAAACGATTTAGGTTTTCCGGATCTACACGCCCATCACCGTGCGAAATAATTTCCTGAGCAATATCATAAACGCGAGGCAAACCATTCTGAAGGCGCGGTAATTCCCGGCTATAATCTTTGGGTAAATGTTTTTTACCTGTGCGAATTTGCTCTTCGATTAAATAAAAATTATCAAGCAGCCATTCACCGGCAGGTGTAATCGCGCGTTTTGTTTTAATCGTTTCGGTTAATAAATCGTGAACTTCACAAAGAAAGTCTTCATTTTCAGCAAGGCGTTTTAGTAATTTTTGATTTGACTGAGGTTCAGAAACTAGCGTATGTGTGCTTGCTAGTATTTTGCCGTGCTGCTCCATTTGATCGGCACTGAATAACTCGGAGCGTAGTGGTGACTCTCCATTCGCAAATTTTTTATTAAGGGAACTCTCATTAAGCTGGGCCCTAAGGAGTGAAAGTGATTCATTTATTTTCGGATTGATTACTTTCATAGTTTATTTTCTTAATGCTTCTAATTCTCTCAACAAACTCATTTCTTGTTCACTGAGATTCTCTATCTTCCACTTTTTGGAAAAAAAATAAATGATAATAATATTTGAGCAAAAACTGCCTAACCAGTTTTCAAAGCCGTCAGCTTCTTTCACTCACCTCAACGCTTCAATCGGGTCGAGGTTTGCAGAAATATTTTCGTAACGTATAGGAGACAATGAATGAAACTATTCCAGATTACATCAATCAAAATTATTCTTCTCACTTCTATCTGCTTTTCCTGTTCGATGAATACAATATTTAAACTTGAGAAAAATCCTAATCCTACTTTAAATAATACTTGCACAATTTCAGGTTTTGTATTAGACAGAAAAACTAAGGAACCGCTTATTGGAGCTAATGTAATATTAATTGGAACAAGTAAAGGGGCAGCAACTTACAAGGATGGATCCTTTTCCATAAACAATGTACCACCCGGAAAAATACGAAATAAAAGTCAGCGATATCGGGTATAAACCTTATTCTAAATCAAATATTGTGTTTGAAGCTAATTTCAGATACTCAATAAATGTTGAACTTGTATTTGATTTGTGGGTAAATGATTATCTTTTTTCTAAAAGAAAAAGCGCAGAGTGAAAGTACTCAGCGCTTTTTATTTATAATGATTTACATCATAATTTTTACTCCTCTTCTGTTCCACCAGCCTCAGCATTAACCATAGAAACAGCAATTTCAGTTAATTGTGCATCCGCGGCTTTGCCTCTTGTAACTTAAGCGTTTCTGCAAATTGACGAAGCGTTCCATAAGTAGCGATTTCATAATGCTCGACTTTTTGTCCTGCTAAAATTATTCCTGCATCGCGCATTGCACCTGCTTCGCATTCCTCCATAATTTCTTCACCTTCTTTTATCAATCCTCATTGCTTTACATTATTTTGCCGCCGGTTGTTTTATCAATTGATTCAAATACTTTTCCCATACGGGTAATCTGTTTTTCAGTTTGCACCAAATGGTTTTCCAATACTTTAATTAAATCTTTTGATGTTGCCTTCATGACCATTTTCGGAAGTGCTTTCGCTAGTGCTTTTTCTGCCCCGTATATGTCCTTTAGTTCGGATTCAAATATTTTCATAAGTGGCGATGATTGTAATCCATCATTGTTCGTCTTCTGGGATGACTTTGTTCTGTTTTGTGAACTGGTGTTTGATTGTTTTTGCATTATTTTTTCTTTTTTGTTGCTTTTAGTTGGGATATCAATAATCTCTTAATTTTTTCTCTTAAGAAACATTCTATATAACAATAAAATAATTATAGCACCTATAGTTGCACCAATAAAACCTGCTGTTTCACCAGGTTCATAAATTCCTAAAAATTTACCTAGATAAGTCGCGACAAATGCACCTGCAATTCCAAGTAAAATTGTAACTATGCAGCCGCCCGGATCTTTACCCGGCAATAATAATTTTGCAATGACTCCTGCAATTAAACCGACAATGATAGTTCCTATAATTTCCATTACTGCTCTCTTATATTTTTTATTAATGAATCATATGTATTAAACTCAACATTTTTTACTCTATGTGCTTAACTCAAAGTTCCAAGTTGTAAATTTCTTTTCACAAATTTTTTATGTGGTTCATAATATTACTATCATTCATTTCATTCTCCCGCAAATTTGATAAGCTCTGAATTAAACTTTTTAGTTTCCTCGAGAAATAAACTATGACCGCTATTTTCAAAGGCAATGATATGTGAATTTGCTATCCCAGCATTCATTTGTTCTGCAAGATCGAAAGAACATATTTTATCTTTTTTACCATGCATAATCACTGTCGGAATTAATATTTTCACCAGATCACTTCTCAGGTCTGTATCACGCAAAGCAATTAAACATTGAGCCGTTGCATAAGAAGAAGCACTTAAACAAATCCCATTCAACCAACCTCCGATTCCTTCATTAAGTGAAGTCTCTGTAGCAGAAAATATCTTTGCGAAATCTGCTAAGAGTTTCGGTCGATCTTTATAATTCAATTCAATTAATTCATCAACTGCACTTTTGGGGAGATTGTATGGAAAATCTGTGCGCTGAGTCCAAATTGGTGCTGCTGCTGCAACCAAAGCAAGCTTAGAAACGTGAGTACTATTGTAAGTTGACACAAAACGAATAGCAATGGCACCGCCCATGGAAAAGCCCACTAAAACTGCATCCTCTATTTTCAACTTTTCTAAAACTTTTTTAATATCTGATGCATGTACATCGTAATCATAAGCTCCGTATGGTTTATCAGATTTACCAAAACCTCTTAGAGTAATCCCAGTTACTCGAAAGTTTTTATTTATCAGATCGTTGTATTGGTATTCATACATTTCATCACTTAACGGCCAACCATGTATTAACACAATAGGCCTGCCTTCGCCTGCATCTGTTATATGAAGACTTACATTGGGTTCTACTTCTATATATTCTGCTCTGACAATTACAGATAATTTTCCATGAAGTGTTTTATTCATTTTACTTTTCCTAATAAATAAATTATTTCTTTTGCAGGCTTTCCGGGATTAACAAATTATCCCATTCGGTAATCTTTGCTTTGATTTCAAAAAGATTCTTTAAAAAAACGCTTACTTATTTCTGAGTTTTCTCCAAAAGGCTCCAACTCCTACACCTACTGCGTTTATATTTTTTACTATAGGCATCACAGTATCTTCTACGCTGTTCCGAATTTTGGTTTCCATATTCAAAATTTTATCCGTGCGATCTCTGATATCGCTAACAATTGATTTTGATATTTGAAGCTGAGATTCGGCTTCATCAGTAATGTGAGTTAGTTTTCCTGAAAGTACAAAAAGAGCCGATGCTGATATGAGCAAAATAATTGTTAAAATTTCTACTGTATCCATTTTGATGAATTATATATTCTTAGATTCTTTTTTATAAGTCTCTATTCCAACTTCTACTGAAGATTTCAATCTATCAGCTTCTGTTTCTATCTTTTCTTTAGCGGAATGTAAAACCTCTTTTGTTTTTACTTTTGCATCATCATACACCCGTTCAGCATCTGCTAGTATCTCCCCGGGTTTTGATTTTACATCATTCATAATCATTGTGTATTTTCTTTTACCTTCATTGAGCATTTTACCAGCCTGGTTTTTCTTCTCTGTAAAATATTTATCAGCTTCATCTAAATATTCCCCGGACTTTTGTTTTAAATCTCCTCTAAGTTCCTTGCTGCTTTTGGGAGTAGTTAATAATGCAACTATTGCCCCAGTAGTTCCACCTGCTAAAAACCCAATAAGAAAACCTTTAACGCTATTATTTTGTAACATTGTCTATTCCTTTCATTTAATTTTCTAACTAAATCAGTTATCCTGATAAAATTAATCGATTCGACCATTGAAATAATGAATAGTGCTTTTCACAAATTTTTTTCTAATTAGCTCAAAGCACTATCCAAATAAATTACGATTTGCTTAATCCTTTTTCGTGGAAATATCGTTCAGAGTATTTCCAATATAATCCAAACCGTCATTGAAATCCTTTTTGAATGTTTCCCAACTATCTTTTCCTTCATACTTATATTCATTAAGTTTTTTCCTTAGCTCAACATTTCTTTGTTCCAATTCTATAACTTCCTTTTCATATTTAGCTTTGGATTTTCCGCTGGCTGTTTTAATCAATGCTTTGAAATCACTAATTTTCTTTTCGTTAGCACTAATTATTAATTCAGCATCTGTCTTAAATTGCTGCCACTCCTTCTCATATTGAGCCCGTGCATCCATCAATTCCTGATTTGCTTTTTTTACATTTTCTTCAGCATCTTCTACCTTTTCTCGATTGTTGTTACAACCTGTAAATAATGACCCTGCCATGAACAGGATAACTGCTGCGATGAAATATTTGTTTTTCATAATTCTCCTTTTGAGCACAATAAATTTCCGGCTAACCACCTTCTAATATTTAGAAATTATTTTTTGAACTTCTTCTTTAGTTTTTCCAAGCTTTTTTTGTAACCTGCCCAATAGTTCTTCTTCTTTACCTTTTATTAATAGCAAATCATCATCAGTAAGGTTTGCATACTTTTGTTTTAGCTTACCGGATGCTCATTCCAATTTCCTTTAATTTCCAATTTATTCATTTGTTAATCCTTTGCAATTGATAAATAATTTATTTTATAGTTTCTTTTAATTATAATCTATGATATTAAATAATTCTTGATTGTTCAATCGAGCAAAAGGATGAAAAAAGGATTAAACCTTATGGTGATTTTATCGATTATTATTCATGATGAGATATAGTGGTCTTAGGAGGGAAAATAGATATCAGGACTCTTAAATGATTAATTAACTAAAAACCATTTATTTATATGTTATTATTTTTAAAAAAATTCCCAGCTGTATATTAATGAAAATGAAGTTTACAGCTGGGAGGGAGAGAGATATGATGCACTGCAATGATATAGAGATATGTCTCACAGATCAATCGATCAAAGGGATGAAAATGAGAATACATCTTTTAGTGTAGAAAATTCCACAATGATCAAACCTTTGCAGGAAACTACAAAAAGAACAATAAAGTAATTCTTATTTCTCACTCAAACACCCTTAAGAAAATCACTTCGTGATACTTCGTACAATTATTGGCAAATTCAAAATAAAATTAGTAACCGCTGGTCATTCAGCGGGTTAGTTGCAAAGTCGTTAAGCGGCATGAACTGTCGATTTACTGGTAGTAATTTATATGGATCAAGTTTTAATAATATTACGTATGATCAGCAACTCAGATTTATGTTCACGGATGATAGTGGGATGATTTTTAGATATCATCATTATAATAATTCCACCAACTTCTATTATAACCTAAATAAGAGTCAAATTTCCATTTGTTTTTGTTAGTTATTATTACATTTCTTTTATACATAGTAAACCTTTGATTAACGGTATAACGGCCTGCGGTTAACCCGCAGCCGGACATATTT
>Ga0105091_10001267_pt1 | contig 10977 bp, 9 predicted proteins | sample PPLLak1March2015_FD_87022 | JGI IMG/M metagenome (GOLD analysis project Ga0105091, IMG submission 87022) | Freshwater sediment microbial communities from Prairie Pothole Lake near Jamestown, North Dakota, USA - PPLs Lake P7 Core (1) Depth... | ecosystem: Environmental > Aquatic > Freshwater >... | reverse complement strand
GGCGCTGTCCCCTACAGGACCCGGCCAAGGCTTTGGTTTTCTAGGACGCCAACCCCAGCACGCCCTTGAGCTGGGAGAGCTGGTTGTTGGTCTGGCGGTAGATCTCGACGTCCGACAGTGCTTCCGGTGAGTAGTTGTTCTGCTCGAAGCTGAACGCAACTCCAGCGGCAGCGGCTGCCTCTTCGCCCGCTCGTTGCGTGGCGGAGACCTCCTGGGACACGGCGGTGGCCTGTCCATAGGAAGCCGCGGCAGATATCGGAACCACGTTGGTCAGGTCGCCCAACTTCTGGGCATCCTTCTCGACGCTGGACAGATCCAGGACCGGAGTGATCGTGGGATCCATGTCGATGATTCCGCTCATCATGCTGGGCACCTTCGCCAGCGCACTCTTGGTGGCGTCCACCAGGTTGTCTGCAGTGTTCGCCATCGTCGTCTTGGCAGCCTCGCCTCCGGCGCTGAGACCCTTGACCAGACCTTCCATCGTGAGACGGCCGATCTCGACAAATATCTGCGACGGTGACTTCATCTTGAGCTGGCGCCGGATGGCACCAACCATCATCTTGGCGAGGAAATCCATCTCTGCCTTGAGGTTCTGCCGTTCGGACTTGAGTCCCTGGACGAGACCCTGAGCCGCCTTGACTCCCGCGTCGTAGAGCGCGGCAGCAGCGTTGTTGGCCAACGTGGTCGACGCCGCCAACAGCTCGGCATCCAACTGGTTCACGCTGTCCACTGCCGCCTTGCCACCGCCCAGCAACTGCTCGGCGAACTCCGCACCAGCCAACCCCTCGTCGAGGAGCTTCTGGTAAGTGGTGTCGTCGAGCCCGAGCTCTCGCAGCTTGGCAAGCGTCTCGGTGTATTCCTTCGTCGCTGTGATCTGCGTCTCGAGAGCAGTGACGTAGGCCTGGACCTTGTTCTCGGCCTCGTCGTCGATGGTGGGGGTAGTGCTGTACTTGTCGGTGAGAGACTTCCGAGCGTTCTCGCGAGCTTGGGTGATCTCGTTGAGCGCGGTCTTGGCCTTGTCGAGCTTTTTGGTGACCGCATCGAAGTCATCCTTGAGCTTGAGGAGTTGCCCCTTCTGGAGCACCATACTCCCCACGAGAGAAATATGCGCCTGTGTGGTTCGACGCAGAACTTGCTCGTTCCTGGCAATGGCTGCTTCCGCAGCTTGGATAGCCTCGTAGTCAGGCTGAGCCTTCGACCGCTCTTCGTCGAGGATCTTCTGGTTGTCCTGGATCGCTTTGCGCGCACCCTTCTGCGCTTCGGTGAGCTTGGCGTGCATCTCCTTGAACGCACGATTGACATCGGCTTGTCCACCTCGGAGTCCTTGAGCGAACCCCTTCATGGTGTCTTGACCGATCTCCTCCATCACCGTGGACGGCGAACGAATACCGAGAATATCCCTGATCTGCTTGATCATGGCTTCTGCGGAACCACCGGCTGCCTTCTTGACTTCCTTCTGGTTGTCCTGGACGCCCTTGGCAAAGCCGAGCATCGTGAACTTACCGATTTCCATGAACACCTTCGACGGAGACTTGATGCCGAGGATCTTCTTGGCCCACCCAGGAATGAGACTGAAGAGAATATCGATCGCCTTCTTGAGCGCACCAGCCGCCGGTCCAGCTGCTTCGACCATACCGTCGATCAAAGCGTCCAGAATATTCGCACCCGCCTCCAACAGCGGCTTGGTATTCTTCCGGATGGCCTCAGCGATGCCGTTCATGAAGTCGATCACCGCATCGAACCCGAGTTGCGCGAGTCCGAGCAGTCCGTCCTTGATTCCCTTGAGGAACTTCTCGGCGAGCCAGAGACCCTTCTTGACTAGCTTCGGGATCGACTCACCAATACCTTGCATGAAGCTCGTGATGATGCGGACACCGGCCGCGATGAAACGAGGCACGGATCCCGCTATCGAGTTCAGGAACCTGACGATCATGGACGTACCTGCGGCCACGACCTTGGGGATCTGACGAGTCACCGCACCGAGAAATGCGGTAACAACCTTGCCCACCGATTCGACAACTCGACCCAAGTTGGCCGACAACCCGCTGAGGAACGCGACCAATAGATCAGCACCGGCCTTGGAGAGCCGAGGCGCCTGAGCCGCCAAGCCCGTAAGGAACTTGGTGATGATGTCTGTCACCTTGACGATGATGGCGGGCATGTTGTTGGATACTCCGGTGAGAATATCCATCAACAGCTTGGCGCCTGCCGATATGAGCTTAGGTGCGTTCTCCAGCAGCACCATGATGATCGAGTCCACCAGAAGCCCGATGGCCACGGCCAGTTTCACCGCGTTCTCGGTGACGAAGGCGATGACCGCCTCCAATATCACGCCCAACGCTGCGATGATCTTTGGTGCTAGCACCGTCAGCTGATCCACGATGCTCAGAAGACCCTTGACGAAGTCCACAACGAGCGTCGGAATAAGCGCGACAAAGGCAGTCAGCGCCGTGACCATGACGGCCACGCCCTTTCCACCATCGCTACCCAGCAGTGACAACGCCTTGGCGAACAGGAATACGGCTCCCGCGGTGATCACGAACACCGCGGCCAACGGAAGCAAGGCTACGCCCAGAGCACTGAGCGGAGCGGCGGCCAGCGCACCCACCAGGGCGAGCGTCCCCAGGGACAGGGCAATGGCTGCCAAGCCCTTGAATATGGTCGAGAACTTCAGCGTTCCGAGGAACGCCAAAGTCGGAGCCAAGATGGCCAAGGCCACCGCAGCTGCCCCCAGCGCCGCAGCACCAGCCAGCGTGCCGGACATGAGGGTCAGACCAATCGCGAGGATTATCAGTGAAGCGGCCAGAGCACTGAGACCCTTGATCAGGCCCCAGATGCTGATACCGCCCATGATGGCGAGGGCCGTACCGATCGCGTTGAGTGCCGCGCCCACGATGAGCAACCCAGCGCCAATCGCGATCATATTTGGTGGCATCAGCCACATGGCGATTCCGATGCCCGTGAGGGCGATCATCATCGCGCCGAGCCCCTTGATGATCGTGAGGAAGTCCAGCTCCCCCATCTTCCGAATCGCGCCACCGATGAACGACAAGGCGATTCCCACGAGAATAAGACCCGCGGCGGTAACCGGGAGATTCGGAGGCATCATGCTGACACCGAGAGCGATTCCCCCCAGAGCATCGACCAGGGTGAACAACCCCTTGCCGATCTCTTCCCACGACAGCTGAGCGAACTGCGCGATGGCTGCCGCGATGAGATTGAGCGCCACGCCGATCAGGATCAAGCCTGCTGCGGTGACCGGAAGCGTCGGAGGCATCAACAGCATGCCCGCGGCAATTGCCGCCAGACCGCCGCCAACGCCAACCAGACCTTTGCCGATATCTTCCCAACTCATGGTGGCGAATACTTTCATCGCCCCCGAGAGAAGGAGAACGGCAATAGACAAACCGATCAAACCGGCCGCGATGACCGGAAGCTGCAGGACTCCCAGAAGCCCCATACCGGATGTCATCAACTTCATAGCACCCATGAGCTCGCCGAGACCGATAGCCACAGCCGTCATGGCCTTCGACAGATCTTCGCCGTCGATCGTGGACAACACGAATATGCCAGCGGCCAAGACCGCGACAGCTCCGGCAATCGCCAGGATCGCTTCGGCGTGGATCTTCTTCTGCATGGCTTCGAGATTGCCTGTGAACCCACCGAGCAGGTCGTTGAGCCCTCCGAGACTACCTGTGATCTCGGATATGGGTCCACCCTTACCCAGTGCCTTCTTCAGCACCAGGAATATGCCAGCAATGAAGCCAGTCTGGAGACCCGACATGACCTTCTCGAAATCCAGATCTCGGAACGCGTCGGCCAGAATATCGCCAACTCCCGAGAGCTTATCGGCGATTTGAGAGAGCCAAGGCTCGACGATCGCTTTGCCCTTCTCGAACACGTCGAGGAAATCGGCCCAAGCATCCTTGACCTTGTTGATGAATCGCTCGAGCGGAGTAAGGGCTTCGCCGAACCGCAGAAGTTCGCTTCGCTTCTCCATCAACGTTCGAGTATCTTCCCCACCGCCGAACAGCTTGGCGATAGCCTCACCGATATTCCGCAGCACTGTCAACGGTGCCGAAAGAACAGAAGTAAGACCTGAGAAGAAGCCCTTGAGCAACCCACCCTTGGTGAGCGCATCGTCGATCGACACCAGGAAATCACCGATGCCTCCGGTGAACTCCAGGAAGCCTCCGGAACCCTTTCCGACTACCCCAAGGAGGTCGAATATGACTCCGACCAGACCCTTGACGATCTCCCAGCCGATGTGCATGACCGCGAAGAATCCGGAAGCCGTCCGCCGAATGTTCTCGATCGTGTCCGCGGCGGGCATGAGTTGGATCATGAACATCGCGAAGTTGTGCGTCATCTCCGCGAGTTGTTCGCCACTCTTGGCCGGGAAAATATCTTGGAACGCTTCCTTGATCGGCTTGAGGACGGCAAACAGAGCTTCGAATGCGCCCTTGACTCCGTCGATCAGCGCTTCACGACCTCCGAAGTCCGACCACTCCTTGAGGACGGCGTTACGGGCATCCGACGTCTTGTTGATGAACCCGTTGATGAAGTTCGACAGCTCGGTGAACGTCTTCTTGGCCTGCTCGAAGTCACCGAAAACAAGCTGGAACGTCTTCCCCCAGCCTGAGCCGATTGTCTCTCGAGCAATATCCCAGACCTGCGAGATGTTCTTGACCTCGGTGGCCGCAGCCTTGGCTGTCTTGGCCTGCTGCATGATCGCCGCAGCTTGGGTCTTGGTGAAGCCCTGAGCGATCAGGTCCGCTTCCTTCATGTCGCCCGTGAAGTTCTTGAGCGTGGTCGTCAGAACCTCGGACGTCAGCCAGGACTCTTCTCCCGGCTTGGCCATGATGGAGTTGCGGAAATTCTCACCGTTGATCGTGGCCTTGCCGGTGGCCTTGTCGATCTTGACGGCACCCTTCTCGATCGACCCCATGGTCTCGGCCGTACGCATGAGAGCCTTCTGGAAGACGGCGCCACCCATACCGGCGTTGACCACCGAGTTCCAGTCCTGAAGACCCACACGACCCGCGGCGATGGCCTGAGACAGCTGATACATGGCTGTGGAGGCCTGCTGTGAATTCGAGCCAGACAACGCCGCAAGGTTGGCAATACCCTTGATCGACTGGGTTGAAGTTTCGAGATCCACACCGGCGGCTGTGAAGGTGCCGATGTTCTTCGCCATTTCGGAGAAGTTGTAGATCGTCTGGTCCGAATATGTGTTCAGCTCTTCCAGATGCTTCTTGACCGCATCCAGACCTGAGACCTGCTGACCCTCGGTGTTGGCGAGGATCGTCTGAATCGAGCTGAGATTGGTCTTGTACTCGTTGAAGCCCTCGGAGAGCGGACCGAAGGCGAACGACTTGGCGAACGCGGCACCCTTCGTCGCCGCCTGAGCAGCGATGCCACCCAGTGCGACGGTGGCGACCCCCTGCAGCATGCTGAACTTGGCGGTGACAGAGTCCAGAGCCGAGGTCAGGCCACGCATCTCGACCTGGTTCGAAGCCTTCTCGATATCGCTGAAGGTGGATCCCGCGCTGAGCTGAGCGAACTTAGCCTTGAGCTTATCGATCGCACTGGAAGGACCTTCCAACCCGACCTTACTGGCTGCCCGCTCAATATCACTGAACCCCTGTGCAGCCCCCTGGCCCGCTCCGCTGAGCCTGGCCTTGAGCTTGTCCAGCGCCGACATGGGTTGTTGCAGCGTGATCTTGTTGGCCGCCGCTTCGATATTTGAGAGGCCCTGGGTCGAACCGATGCTCTTGATCGCTACATCGAGCTTGCTCAGCGTCGTCATGGTCTGCGCGACACGCTGTTCGAAAACCTGGTTCTCAAACGCCATTGAGACGACGCGTTCGTCGATGCTCGGCACTACCTAGTCACCTCCCTCCACATGTCGTTCACCATTTGGTCAAATATCGGCCGCATGGCTGGGTTGATGTAGTCACGCCCTTCGACCCAACCACCGTTACGAGTGGCGTGGCCATACTGCAATATCGCAGCGATGGAGATCCTCCCTGGGTCCTCTACATGGGAGTTGTACCAGTGAATGGCGAAATATCCCGGCTTGTCGACAATCTCGTAATACCACGACTCAGCCGTCAAGGCCGAATCCACCGGCGTAGCCCCTTTGAGCGCGGTTACGCCAATAGTTCCGTACTTGTACAACACCTTGAACTGCTCTCGGTTCTTCATACGCTGCAAAAATGCCAGCGATTGAGCGAAGGAGCCGCGAGAAGTCACCTTGATCATTCCCACGACTCCTCCTTTCAAGTATCGAGTTTGATAAGCCGGAGCAGCACGACGCCGTTCTGTGAATATCCCTGAGCATCTGAGCCATACGGCAGCTTACGCTTGGCTCTCGCTCCTCCGCCTCCGCCCGGAACTACCGGATGCGGACTCGTGACGTAAGTTACTTCGATGAGCTCCCCGGTATCGAGGTTATACCTTCGGTTTTCTTCGACATAAGCGGATTTGGCCTGACCCTTCCCGTACACCGTCGTGTCGATATAGGAGAACGCACCCTTTCCGCCATTGGTGGCAGGAACTGTCGAAGATGGAGTTGTTGGGGCACCCGAATGTCCGGTTCCAGGAGTGTACTTACCCCCATGACCACCACCACCACCTTGCCCAATGGTTCCGTCCCAGGTACCGTCCACCCCATTGGCTGCAGCACTATTACTACCTGCAGCTCCACCTCCAACTTCGAGCCGGTCGCCGACTCCACCAGCGCCTCCGACTCCATCGTCCACAAAGACGGCTCCCACCCACTTTTTACCGGGATTGCCGCCCTTGCCTCCGGACGCTCGACAAATATCGCCGAAGAACGAAGCTTCTCCGTCTCCTCCCGGGGCAGGAGGATAGAAGCTGGGATGAGGCTCGGGGTAGCGTTCCTGCCAGTCTGGTATATATGACTGGTATGGAGAAGGAGTCAGTGGACCATTGACTTGCCCCTGCCCGTAACCAGCATCTGCTCCGGCTTGTCCCACTTGTACGGGGACCGTATCTGGGAGCTCTTCCAGTTCGCCACCAAACACGTGAAGTCCTCCGCCACCGCCTCCGCCACCGATGGCGCTCGGGCTCGACTTCATGTACGGTGTCATGTACGTATAAACCGGAAGCAGATGGGTGGGGTTGTAGTACTCGACGTACTGCGCATGGGTGTAAGGCCACCCGTAGTCCACTCCCGGAACGCCACCAACTGGATAGTTGGGATTGCCCGGAATATAGACGATGGCGTAGAAGTCGGTGTAGAAGTTTTTAGGCGGACTCAGCTGCGTATCCCAGTAGGCCAGATTGGCCAAATGCTGAGCCCAATGCTCCGGAGACGCTACCTCGTAGGTATTTGCCTGCGGAAACACAACCTGAGCCCCCACGCCACCCCCGAGACCACCGGAACCACCGATGCACCAAACCTCGTAGTGGGTGTAACCGAGGCTGGTATATGCCACCTTCTCGAACGGTACCCCGTCCTCGAGGAGTAATTCAAGAGTGGGTCGATCACCGGAAGCGTTCGGATCCGGCAAGGATATGGTCGGGATCGGGCCACCGAGACCCGCTAGGACAAGCCGACTCATGCTGGCACCATCGCCAACAGAGCGACAATATCGGGAAGCACGGGATCAGTCTCCTCCGTCCCGTAGATGGTCTCCTCGATGTTGGTGAGCAACACTTCGTCGATCAGTCGAGAGTCAAGCGAAATATGACTCGTGGGGCGGATTCCGAACATCGGCGCCGGAGTTCCCGTCAGACTGAAGGCGAACGGTTCGACACCGACGTCGTCGCTTAGCGACGAAAAAGTCGTGTCGTTTTGTACGGCCAAGACGTTGTAGACAATATGAAGCTTGTAGCCGTGCTCCGTGCCCTCGGTGTCGTTGCCGACAAGAGTCCGATAACTCAAGTGGAACGTCTTTGCCGACTGATCATGCAAAAATACCCCCGGGGCATATTGCGGAGTCCCGAGGAGAGCTTCGAGTTCATCCGGGTAAGTGAACGCCGACAAACTCGCAGCGTACGAACCCGGGACATGATGATCGAGATACTTGACCCCGTCGAGGTAATACGACTTGACCTCGCGACCCTTGATCTCGTTGACCGAAGTCAACCCGTTCCAGGGAACGACTTCTCCATCACGAAGATATAGGACGCCGCGATCGATGCCGGTCTGGTACCGACGATCGCCTACCTTGTCCCACTCAAGTGCGGTCATGCGGCCTCCTTTCTAGGTTTGAAAGGTCTTGGCTGGCTCCGGACACCCTTACACTCAGCCACGACCTCTGTGGGATTACTCGTCGAGAGGAATCATCTGAATCTCGAGCGATTGCCCGATCGGCAGCTGATCCAATGCCTTGGTCTTGCTGGGATCGATCGAGATGCGGAAGACGCCGCTAGGCGAAGCCGCCTTCCATTCCTCGTTCTTACCCTGGCTATAGTCGGGAGTCATCTCGACCTCGACGGCCCAAGGCTCTTCAGGATTCCCCATCGGGGTATGCCTGCCCACGACGAATCGTGCTGTGACCAATTTATCACCTCCCTTCTAACCCTTCGTGCCCAGCTGTTGTTTACGCCGGGCGTTGAGTTCTCGGTTACGTGAAGCGATCTCAGCGCGGCTCATCTTCTTCGGCTTGGACTGCTTGATGTTGCAGATCCGGATGAGAGTAAACAGCCGGTTCAAATGCCACCCCTCGCATTCGAACGGGATGTTGAACACCGTCATCCAGTAGTAAATAAGCTCCGCCGTGATGACTTCACGAGAGGATGGTGCTCCGGGTTGATCTGAGAACCAAGTAGCCGTCATCTTGGCTTCGATGTACGAGTTTACGGCTTCTAGGTTCTCTTTAGAAAGCTTGTCGAGAAAATCCCCCGGGGGATTTGGGGTCAAAAGCATACAACTGACGTAGTCCAGAACTTCTTCCGAAGTTTTAGATTCTTTGCCCAGAAAGGGCTTTTCGTGTTTTGACTCCCATTTTGAAAGAGAAACCAAGGAATGCTCCAGCTGGAGCTCGACGCCGCCTTCGTTGACAAATTCCTGTTTCTCGTCGTCGAAAGACTGCGTTCCTCCAACTGTAATGGCGAGCATTCCCTGGCCTCCTTTCATCTTTAGTCTGCACGCGGTAGCCCGGTTGCGTTTTCTCCCACAACTAAGACGGCCCCGGAGAGTAAAAGGGCACTATGCTCAGCTGCGCCCCGCGACCCTTACCTGGGAGTCACGACCGCGTACATCATGAGACCTACGGACGCTTGAAGTTCCAGGTCTCGTCGCCGACCAGGTTGTAGCCCGACTGGGCCGTGGCCCGAACCGTGGCGGACTGGCCCGCGCTGAGGGCGGGCTGCGCCCCCGGAGCCGCGTCCTGGCCGCTCACCTTCCACTGCACGCCGGTGACGTTCGGGAGGGTGATGACGCCGGTGCCCTCGACGAACGTCGGCTGGTTGGCCGCGACCGTCAGGTCCGCTTCGGTCAGGCCTGCGCCGAAGATGGCGATGACCTCGTCGGGGCTGGGCAGACGGGCATCGTCATCGGCGGTGCCGAACAGGATCTCCTCGAGCTCCTGGAGGGAATCCGGATCGGACTTGGTCGAGTCGACGGTCAGAACCGACGTCGGCTTCTTCCCGGCCACCGGGACCGGCGTGGTCGAGAACTCCCACGACAGCGCTGCCGCCTCGGGAGAGTCGTTGACCGTCGCGTACGCACGCTCCGACGGCGAGGCCTGCGCGCCGTAGATGAGGTGCAGCTTGTAGCCGTGCTCCGTGCCCTCGGTGTCGTTGCCGACGAGCGAGCGGTAAACCAGGCCGAAGGGACGACGTCCCTGCTGCCCGACCAACACGCCCACCGCGGGCTCATCCGAGCCGTCGTTCTGGCCGAACTCGTCCGGGTAGGTGAAAGCCTCGATCGTGCCGCCGAACTCCTCGGCCGAGATGAGGTTCACGTAGACGATGTTGTCCGCGTACTGCTTGTTCGACTCGGCACCCGAAGGCGACTCCGTGACGGTCGTGAGACCGTTCCACGGCACGCCGTCAACGAAGTTGCCGTCCTCGTCGATCTGGTAGAGGACACCGTGGTCGACGCCGGTCTCGTAGAGACGCTCTCCGACCTGGTCCCACTGCAGGACTGTCATGCTGTAGGGCTCCTTTTCAGAAGTAGACGCTGAAGACGTAGTGGTTGAGATCGTCAGACGGGAAGAAGCGTTCGAAACTGCTGTACTTCAACGCTTCTACATGATCTGCGAGCTCGGTATCGGGATCTCGGTCGATCACCGTGACCTGGTACCGCTTGGCGTACCGATACAGCTCGTTGTCCGCATGATCCGAAGACGTTCCATCCCGTGAATAGACAATGCACGGGTACTGCATTTGGATGTTCTCCGGAGGCTGGAAGTAGACGTGCTCCGTGATTGCCGCAAGAAGGGCTTGGAGCTCAAGCCGGGGTTGGGCCATTGTACACCTCCCCCAGCTGAAGAATAAGGCGGGGAGCTTGAACTTCGACGTCAGTCACAGTCCAAAGCTGCCCCGCCCATTCCACGTATCTTATGGCGAAGAAATGCTCACGTGCGTAAGCATCACCCACGATGCTGATCGAATTGCCGACAGAGAGATCCTTGTTCAGATTCTCTCCTTGTCGCAAAGTTCTCCTATTTTGAACAACGTCGCCATAGAAGATGTGCTCCACGACTTCGTCGGTATGAACGCCCGGCTTTGACTCAACGGTCTCGCCGAACCCGACCCGTCCGTGGAACCTCGCCATGGTTCAGCTCAGCGAACTAGCTGCCCGCGGTGCCGCGGAAGGTCCACTCGTCCTCGACGTTGTTGTCGAAGAAGTAGCCCGCGTTCGAGACCGCGTAGATGGTGAGGTCCACGCCCTCGTCGACCGTGTACGGCGAGCCCGCGGCAGTCACGGCCGCGTTGGTGTCGCCGCGCCGGTAGGTGACGCCGGTGGTGTCGGTGATCGTGATCTCCGATGCGTCCGGG
>Ga0105091_10001266_pt1 | contig 10978 bp, 7 predicted proteins | sample PPLLak1March2015_FD_87022 | JGI IMG/M metagenome (GOLD analysis project Ga0105091, IMG submission 87022) | Freshwater sediment microbial communities from Prairie Pothole Lake near Jamestown, North Dakota, USA - PPLs Lake P7 Core (1) Depth... | ecosystem: Environmental > Aquatic > Freshwater >... | reverse complement strand
GAGTTTTCGCCGCGTGAGCAAATCGCGTGCGCCCCAGAACAGTGGGAAAGCCAGCGCCAGCAGCAAGGCATTGACAACACCCAGATCCTCCGGACCGCTGAGCTTCATCAGGATCAGCGAGGGAATGATCAGGGTAACCAGCAATTCGATCATCGGATTGGGTTTGGTATTCTCGGTCATGGCGGTATCCGGTTTAAATTACATTATTTTTGGCGGCAGATTTTCCTGCTGCAGTTATCGGTGATGGCACAGGGCGCTTCAGCCCTGCACTGGCAAGCAGAGCAAGCGTAAGTAGTAGTGCTGTGAGCAGACCCGGTAACATTATTTCGTTACCTTGCGTGTGGCGATCAGGCTGGCGATCACACTGGTGCTGATCAGCACTGCGACGATGATCAGCGAAGCCGCCACAGGTACGTGATACCAGGGCGCGATCAGCATTTTTGCGCCGATGAAAGTCAGCACCATCGCCAGACCGTATTTCAGCAGGTGGAAGCGGTCCGCTACATCGGCCAGCAAGAAATACAGTGCGCGCAAGCCCATGATGGCAAAGATGTTAGAAGTGAACACAATAAATGGATCGGTGGTGATGGCGAAAATGGCCGGGATAGAGTCTACTGCGAACACCAGGTCGGAAACCTCGATCAGAATTAGCACCAGGAACAGAGGTGTGAAATAGCGCACGCCGTTTTTCATCACCATGAATTCCTCGCCATGATGATTTTCGGCAATACGCAGATGGCGTCGTGCAAATTTGAGCACCGGATTTTTTTCGAGATCAGGCTCCTTTTCCGCCATTACCAGCATGCGCATGCCGGTGATCACCAGGAATATGCCAAAGATATACAGCACCCAGCTGAATTCCTGCACTACCCATGCACCGGCCAGGATCATGATGGCGCGCAGGATAATTGCACCCAGTACGCCATAGATCAGCACGCGGCGCTGATATTCGGCGGGGACATGGAAGGCCGAGAAAATCAGCAGGAAGATAAATACATTGTCTACCGACAAGGACTTCTCGATCAGATAACCGGTGAGAAATTCCAGCGCCTTACTGTCGGCGATTTCCTGCCCGGCCGTACCATTTAAATACCACCACAGGCCGGCATTGAATAGCAGCGCCATGCTCACCCATACCAGAGACCAGATGGCCGCCTCTTTGACACTCACCTTGTGCGCCTTGCTGCCGCCGAACACGAAAAGATCCAGCACCAGCATGACCAGCACGAAGCCGATGAAAGCGGCCCACATCCAGGGTTCGCCGATTGAGATTGTTGCATTCATGTATAGCTCCTTGTTTTTATCAGCCAGGTAAAAGCAACTATCCACAGATTACATAGATTAATCAAGATTAAACAAATAGATTTCGAGATCATCTGGCTACTCCTTGGGGTGAGGATTGCAGCAATTGCAACCTGCTGAAAATCAGTAATGTAGGGTGCGCCGTGCGCACCATGGTGCATATGACGCACCCTACGTTGCAAACCTGTCCCGAATTAAATCACTGCGCAGCCTGCAGCACCGCAATGCGTTCTTCCAGTGGCGGATGGGTCATGAACAGTTTCTTGAGCCCGGACGCCTTGCCACCAGAGATACCGAAGGCCGCCATTTTTTCCGGCAGGGGTGCGGCATGCAGGCTGTTCAGTCGTTGCAGCGCGGCTATCATGTTTTGCTTTCCGGCAAGGTGGGCACCGCCATAGTCAGCACGGAATTCGCGCTGGCGCGAGAACCACATCACGATGATGGAGGCGAGAATGCCCAGCACCATTTCGGCAATAATCATGGTGACAAAAAAAGCCGGGCCGGTGCCACGCTCGGTTTTGAACACCAGCTTGTCCACCATGTAACCGATCACGCGTGACAGGAACATCACGAAGGTGTTCACCACGCCCTGAATCAGCGCCAGGGTCACCATGTCACCGTTGGCGATGTGGGCGATCTCGTGTCCCACCACGGCCTCCGCTTCCTCACGCGTCATCTGCTTTAACAGACCGCTGGAGACGGCAACCAGTGAGCTGTTCTTGCTCATGCCGGTAGCAAAGGCGTTGACGTCGGGCGATTCGAAAATTCCCACTTCAGGCATCTTGATGTGCGCTATCTCAGAATATTTGCGCACCGTATCCAGCAGCCAGAGCTCGGTTGAGCTGGATGGTGCATCAATCACCCTTACGCCCATCGATTTTTTCGCCATCCACTTGGAAATGGCGAGCGAGATAAATGAACCACCGAAGCCCATTACTGCGGCAAAAATCAGCAGCGAGGTGAGGTTCAGGCCATTTTCGTTGAGATAAGGCTCAACTCCCAGTACGCGCATGGTGAGGGAAAGCACCAGTACGATGGCGAGGTTGGTGCCGAGGAAAAGTAATATTCGTTTCATAGTGCAGGTTCTCCATGTTTTTCTGAAATAGTGCTTGTAACTCCGGTAGCCTGAGCTGTCGAGGTCTTGAGGTTAATGTGCGGGTGTTCGCGCAGGCGTTCAAGCCGGCGTGCCACGGCACGCTCGGCGCGATCAACAGCGCGGTCAATCGCGACATAGAGATCGGATTCGGTATCCTCGATTATGACATCCGGCTTTTGCGGCAGAGGAATCTGTATGTAACAGCGTTTATCGTTGCCACCGCGCGGTCCATTAATGTCCGATAGGCGCACGACTACTTTGCGCACGTCATGCGCCGCCCAGCTCAGTGCGAACTGCAAGCGCCGTTCGGTGTGCTCGCGCAGGCCGTCGGTTAATTTGAAACCGCTTGTCTGAATATCAATACGCATGATTTATTCTCCAGTTGGGTTGAACACGGAATGGATCTTAGTGCGCAGGGAAGTGTCTGTCTATTCGAATATTATGATAATATACATCGAATATTTCGATGTATTGTGCCATGCAATCAGAGGGGCTGATACAGTGCAGTGGCTTTGTGCGAACGGGTCGGCAAGTATAAAAGGACATTATGGCTACGTTGAACTTTAAGCATTTGCGATATTTCTGGATTGTAGCCAAAACCGGCAGCATTGCGCGGGCCGCTGAGCAGCTGCACCTTGCACCGCACTCCATTAGCGGACAACTGAAGGAATTCGAAACAACTCTGGGCGTTGTTCTGTTTCGCCGTGTCGGGCGCAACCTTGAGCTGACCGATGCAGGACGGCGCATTCTCAGCTATGCCGAAGAGATCTTTAGTATCGGTGATGAGCTGCTTGAAGTTTTGCACGAACAGAATACAAATAAGTCCTTGCTATTCCGCGTAGGGATTGCCGACTCGGTGTCAAAGGCGGTTGCCTACCGGCTGGTTGAGCCGGCGCTCAAGCTGGAAGAATCGGTACGGCTTATTTGTCGCGAGGGGCGATTGGCGCTGCTGTTGGCAGATCTGGCAATACATCGGCTCGACATGATCATTGCCGACAGGCCTATGCCGACGCAATTAAATGTACGCGGCTACAGCCACTTGCTCGGCGAAAGCGGGCTGTCGGTATTTGGCACCCCCAATTTGTTGAAGACGCTGTCTGGAAAATTTCCTGCCGTGCTCGACAATGCACCCTTTCTGCTGCCGGGGGAAGATGCAGAAACTCGCACCAAGCTGCTGCAGTGGCTGGAGGCCAATGCTCTACGGCCACGTATTGTTGGCGAATTTGATGATAGTGCACTAATGAAATCCTTCGGTCAGGCTGGCGCCGGTCTTTTTGTCGCGCCGACTGCAATCGTTGAGCATGTCTGCCAACAATACAAGGTGATGGAAGTGGGGCGCATTGATACAGTCGTCGAGCAACTGTACGCAATTACCACCGAGCGCAGAATTACGCACCCCGCGATTGTGGCAATCAGCAAAACAGCGCGGGAGGAAATTTTTGGCTGGAGTAAGCGGGGTGCTCCTGCTTAAGTGCGCAGGCTTGCTGACTCAAATGAGAACCTGGCGCGTATTCAACAAAAAATGATTGATTTGCCGCTCTATCTCTGGATCGGTCATCAATTCAGGCCGATTGCTATTGGGGCAGGGGAGACGCGGTGTAGTGACGAACAGGCGGCAGATCAGAGGCCGTTCCCCGTAGGCCTCGCAGCCATTTTTTCCAAGGTATGGACAGTTCAACTCGGCGTGGGCTGCCACATGATCCGCGATACTTTTGACTTGAAGGTTTGCCATTTTTTCGGATGAGGCAGGAACCGGACCGCAACAGTTGTGACATCCGGGTTTGCACGCGAAGAAAGGAATCTGTTTTCTGAAAAAGCGAATTTTGGCGTAATTTTTTGTCATGAATCGCTTACGCCCTTATTCATCTGGGCGATATTACTTCTTATGCCGAATAGAAAAATTATTTTGGTGCGGGTCTTGCATTTTAAGGGCTATAAAATTGACCTTGTGAAAATTGGGTATCTGCACCTTCATTGCTATCAGCCGAGCAGTTCCCGGATCATCGGCAACGCAGATTCGGCAGCACGTTCACCCTCGGCAATTGCCAATGCACCGCGGTGAAAATCCATGGAGGCAATGTCGGACAGGCGCGGACGTATCATGGCATCGGCCGGTTCACCGGCAAGCCGGCTTTGTGTAATGCGCACCTGCATGATGTTGAGGCTGGTGGACATGACGTCGAGCATCGACGGCATTTCCTTTTCGGCTTGCTTTTCACCTGGCAAACGCGCAGCCGGCCGAAACTTGGCAAGAATTGCATCGATTATGCCGTTTGCAAGCGGTGCGATCTCAGTCTCGCTTTCCGGCGCGATGCGGCTGCGGTGCAGTACCAAATCCCAGTTCAGGTCTACGGCGATGACGATGTCAGCGCCCATGGCGCGGCACAGTGATACAGGCACGGGATTGACCAGGCCGCCGTCAACCAGTAGACGCCCATCCTGATATGCAGGGGTAAACAGCCCGGGCATGGCTATTGAGGCGCGCACTGCATCTATCACAGAGCCATCGCGCAACCAAATTTCACGACCGCTAGCCAGGTCGGTGGCAACGCAGGAAAATGCTTTGGGTAATTGCTCGATGCCCTGATCGTTAAATTGTGAGCGAAAGAAATCGATCAGTTTGCTGCCCTCTATCAGGCCGCCGCCCATCTTAAGATCGAGAAAGCCGACGGCAGTCTGCCATCGCAGGTTTTTCACCCACTGCTCCAATCGGTCCAGTTCACCGGCGGCATAGGCAGCACCCACCAGTGAACCTATCGAGGTGCCGCACACTATTTCGGGCGAGATGCCGGCGCGTTCGAGCACGCGGATCACGCCAATATGCGACCAACCTTTGGCCGAACCGCTACCCAGGGCAAGACCGATGCGGGGACGATGCTGTTTCAAGATGTCACTCCTGTAAGTGTGGCTGAAGGGCCGAGAATATCATGTGATTGCAGTCCGATACGAGCACTCAACTGCGATTTTCAGGATCAATGCGATTGACCGAACAGTATCCAGCTGTTGATGACATACAGCATTAACAACAGCAAACTCACCCAGGTCAGTCCGAGTATCACGCGCTTTTTGGGGCGGAAGGTCAGGCCCACCGTCACCAGCGCACTCATCATCACCGCGATAAATGCGGTCAGCGCATGGCTGGCATCGACGTGCGCGAGCAATGGCCCTTTGGTGTAAAACACATCGTCCACCGCCAGAAGAACGATGTCGAACATATTGCTGCCGAGCAGGTTGGCAATGGCCATATCCAGTGCGCCAATGCGCAGGGCAGAGATGGTGACGGCTACCTCCGGCGCGGAGGTTACTGCGGCAACCAGCAGGGTACCGACAAAGCTCTGGCCCCAGCCCATCATCTCGGAAATATCCGTGGCCACAAACGGCAACCACGAGCCCGCCAGCACCACGGCGAGCGCCGACCACGCGTAACCTTTCACCGCGTCGCGCAATGTCACGTCGGGATAGCGTTCACTGGATATTTCCGTATATTCGGAAAGTGTTTCCTTTTCATAGGAGTAAACAGCGCGCATCGCAACCAGATATACCAGCACGATGAATGGGGAATAAAGTCCGATATGTCGCCATGTCGGGCTCATTCCTGCGTGATCCAGCAGTAGGCTGAAGCCGGCAAAGGCGATCAGGATGGTACCCAATGAAGCCGACAGGATATGCCCCTGCGCGGCGCGACTATAAATACTTTCCCGTTTGTACAACGCATCCAGCAGCACCAGGATAAGGAGGTTGAACACCGTGCTGCCGAGCACATCGCCGACTGCAATGTTCGGCGCGTTGGCGAAGGAAACTGCGGAAATGCCGGTCACGAGTTCAGGTAATGAGGTGGCGGTGGCCAGCAGAATTAACCCGATCCATGAAGCCGAGATGCCGGATTTTTCGGCGATGATGTCGCCATAGCGCGACAGGAAATAGCCGGCATAGCCGATGATGGCAAGGCAAAGTAGAAGCTGTAGCCAGAGCAGCATATTTTGGATTCCAGTGTAAGTGGCGATTAAATTTACGAGCAGTGTAAAATTGATTGGCAAAATTGTACATGCATGGTCGCTGTAGATTATGCGTCCCGGATTAAAATACAGGCAGTCCTTCGATACTTCAGTTAAAAATTTACAAGGCCAAATTTAATCATGCATGAATTTTTATATTCCAACGTTCTTGCGGCAACTTACTCGGGAGTAAAGTCCTCATGATGGAGCATCTCGCACAAATCTTGCTGCTGTTGGGCGTGGCGGTCGCTGTTGTGCTTGCATTCCAGCGCCTGCATATTCCTACCAGTCTGGGCTATCTGCTGGTGGGTTTGATACTTGGGCCGCATACGAGTGGACCTACCGTTAATGTGCCGGAATTCAAGGTGCTGGCCGAATTTGGCGTGGTATTCCTGCTGTTCACCATCGGCCTTAACTATTCGCTGCCGCAGTTGCATGCGTTGCGGCATCAGGTGCTCGGGCTGGGCACGGCACAAGTTGTGTTTACCACAGCCGTCGTGGCTGTGCTGCTGTGGCTGGCCGGTGTGCCTGCTGCCGGCGCGTTTGTGATAGGTGCAGTCTTTGCGCAGTCTTCTTCCACTATTATCGGCAGCCAATTGTCTGAGCAGGGTGAAGAAAATAGCCCTCATGGCCGCCTTGGTCTGGCGATGTCCGTGTTTCAGGATGTCACAGCGGTTCCTTTTCTTGTTGTTATTCCCGTGCTGGGTTTGGCGGCCGGTGCCGATGTGCTGGCGGGAGCTCTTGGGTGGGCGATCGCAAAAGCCGTACTGGCGTTTGCACTGGTATTTTTTGCGGGCCGCTGGTTGTTGCGGCCACTTTTTCATCTGGTTACACAACGTCGTTCCGCCGAGGTGTTTACGCTGGCGGTATTGCTGGTGACATTGCTGGCGGCCTGGACCACCAACAGTCTGGGCTTGTCACTGGCTTTCGGCGCATTCCTGGCCGGGATGATGCTGGGTGAAACAGAGTTTCGTCACCAGGTGGAATCAAGTGTGCGTCCTTTTCGCGATGTTTTGCTCGGCCTGTTTTTCATCGGCATCGGCATGTTGATTGATCCCGCAATCTTGCCGCAAATATGGCATTGGGCCTTGCTGGGTGGCTTGCTTATTTTGCTGAGCAAGACCCTGCTGGTGGCGGCGATGGTGCGCAACAGCGGAATCGACAGCTTGACGGCGTGGCGCACCGGATTGCTGCTGGCAGTTGGCGGAGAGTTCGGTTTTGCGCTGCTGGCCATTGCGCTTGGTGCCAATGTGATTGATGTGCATTTGGGACAGATCGCCCTGGCCTCTGTTTTATTCTCCATGATCGCGGGCGCATTTTTGATCCGCTTTAACCTTGCCATTGCAACACGTCTGACTGGCGCGCGGCGCGATGCTGCTGAAGCAATTCCTGAAAATATACTGGACGTACAGGAGCAGTGTGTATTGATCGGCGGTTATGGACGAGTGGGACACACCATTGCCGTGCTGCTGCAGGCTAGCGGCGTACCGTTCATCGCCTTTGACAGCGACCCGCAGCGCGTGTCGAAAGGGCGCGCGGATGGTCATCAGGTTGTCTATGGTGACATCACTGACCCTGAATTGCTGGCAGCGGTACATGTGGAACGAGCCGCGCTGGTCGTGATTACCGTCGATAATCACGCTAACGCGTTGCGGGCAGTGACATACATGCGCAGCAATTGCCCGCATGTGCCCGTTATTGCAAGGGCGCGAGATCTCGAATCAAGCTCACGTCTGCTCGACGCCGGCGCTACCCATGCCTACCCCGAAGCTCTGGAAGCGAGCATGCGCCTTGGTGCGACTGCTTTACAAATGTTAAAAATCCCGAGCGGTGATATCGATGTGTTAATCCAGGGCGTGCGGGATTGGGGCTATAAACCTATCGTCGAGACGGAGCAGAAGGAAGAAAAATAAGTATCTTGCAGAATGCAATTTGGCAGCACAGGCCTGGCGTGATGCCAAGCAGGCTCCAGATCAGCGGGCCTTATCATAGATCGGACATCCTTTAGTGTTAGTGCTCATTATTAAAAAATGAACTAAAACACAAGATTGAGACTCAACGGAAAGATAAGCTTGAAATTACCTGTTATTTCGCAAACCAATTCATTACCAGAGGTATCCACCATGATCCACCATGCAGAATCCTCGCAGGCAGTGCTCGATGAGTTGGAAAGCGATAAAGCCGGACTGTCTTCACCGGCTGCTGCGGAACGCCTCAAGCAGCATGGCCCCAATCTGCTGCCGTCACCCCAGCGCAGGGGGCCGCTGTTGCGCTTTGCCCTGCAGTTTCACAACCCGCTGATTTATGTGTTGCTGGCCGCTGCGGTAGTTACGCTATGGCTGGAACACTTTGTCGATGCGGGCGTGATCATCGGTGTGGTGGTGATCAATGCTATTATCGGCTTTATTCAGGAGGGCAAGGCCCAGCGCGCGCTGGAAGCGGTGCGCGCGATGCTGGCCAGCCATGCGATGGTGCTGCGCGACGGCGAGCGGCATGAAATCGACGCCGCAGAGCTGGTGCCGGGCGACATCGTGCTGCTGGAATCGGGCGCCCGTGTACCGGGCGATCTGCGTCTGCTACGCGTCAATAATCTGCGCATCGACGAGTCCGCCCTCACCGGCGAATCGCTGCCGGTGGAAAAAAATAGCGAGCCGGTCGCTGCTGCAGCAGGCATCGGCGACCGGCTCAATATGGCCTACTCCGGCACCGTGGTGACTTTCGGGCAGGCGCGCGGCGTGGTGGTGGCCACAGGCGCGGCTACAGAAATCGGCCGCATCGGCACGCTGGTGTCCGGCGTTGACACTCTGGCCACGCCGCTCACGCGCCGTCTCGACCAGTTCGCGCGCCAGATCACGCTGTTCATTCTGGTGCTGAGCCTGATCACTTTCCTCTATGGTTATTATGTCGGCGGCATGGCCGCGATCGACATCTTTCTTGCCGTGGTGGGGCTGGCGGTAGCGGCGATACCCGAAGGCTTGCCCGCCATCGTCACCATCACCCTCGCCATCGGCACCGGCATCATGGCGCGGCGCAAGGCCATCGTGCGCCGCCTGCCTGCGGTGGAGACGCTGGGCTCGGTCAGCGTGATCTGCTCCGACAAGACCGGCACGCTCACGCGCAATGAAATCACCGCGGTGCGCCTGATGCTGGCTAAGCGCACGCTGGCGGTGAGCGGCGCGGGTTACGCGCCCGAGGGCGGTTTCCATCTGGACGAACAGCAGCTGGAGCCGCGCGAGGATGAAGCCTTGCAGCGCCTGGCGCGCTGCGCGCTGCTGTGCAACGACGCACGCCTGCACCATGACGAGGCCAGCGGCTGGACGCTGGCAGGCGACCCCACCGAGGGCGGACTGCTGACGATGGCGCTTAAAGCCGGGCTGGATTCCGCCGCCGAAATCGCCAATGCGCCGCGCATCGACGAGATCCCGTTCGAGTCCGAACACCGTTTTATGGCCACGCTGCATCATGACCATGAGGGGCAGGCTTTCGTCTTTCTCAAGGGCGCGCCGGAACGAGTGCTGGCGCTCAGCGTGATCGATAGCGACGGCCAGCCGCTGCAGCACGAGGCGTGGCTGGCACGCATGGCAGAGGCCGCCGCCCTCGGCCAGCGCGTGCTGGCGCTGGCAAGCTGCAGCATGCCGCCCGGCACCGCCACGCTTTCAATGGCAGACATGACCCCGCGCTTTACCCTGCTGGGACTGGTGGGCATGATAGACCCGCCGCGTAGCGAGGCGATAGACGCGATTGCGGAATGCCGCCGCGCCGGCATCCGCGTGGTGATGATTACCGGCGACCATGCCATCACCGCCTCGGCCATTGCGCGCGAGCTGGGGCTGAACGAACAGCACCCGCTCAGCGGCGAGATGATAGACGGCCTCGACGATGCCGCGCTGCAGCAGCGCATAGGCGAAACCGATGTGGTTGCGCGCGCGAGTCCTGAACATAAACTGCGGCTGGTGGCAGCGCTGCAGGCGCAGGGTAAACTGGTGGCGATGACCGGCGACGGCGTCAACGACGCCCCCGCGCTGAAAGCCGCCGACATCGGCGTGGCAATGGGACAGCGCGGCACCGATGCCGCGCGGGAGGCTTCTGATCTGGTGCTTACCGACGACAACTTTGCCACCATCGCGCAGGCGGTGCGCGAAGGGCGCACCGTGTTCGACAATATCAAAAAATCGCTGCTGTTTATTTTGCCCACCAATGGCGGCGAGGCCGGGGTGATACTGCTCGCCGTGTTTGCCGGGTTGGCGATGCCGGTGACCGCCGGGCAGATTCTGTGGGTGAATATGGTTACCGCGGTGACGCTCGCACTGGCGCTGGCGTTCGAGCCGGCGGAAGCCGGGGTGATGAGCCGCCCGCCGCGCCCGCCTGCCGAGCCTTTGATCACGCCGCTGCTGCTGGGGCGGATAATTTACGTCAGCCTGCTGATGGTCGCCGTTTCCTTTGTGGTGTTTGAATGGGAACTCGCGCGCGGCAGCAGTATCGAAATAGCGCGCACCGCGGTGGTAAATATGCTGGTGTTTGGCGAGCTGGTGTATCTGTTCAACGTGCGCCATTTCACCGCCCATGCGTTTGCACGAGACACACT
>Ga0105091_10001265_pt1 | contig 10989 bp, 10 predicted proteins | sample PPLLak1March2015_FD_87022 | JGI IMG/M metagenome (GOLD analysis project Ga0105091, IMG submission 87022) | Freshwater sediment microbial communities from Prairie Pothole Lake near Jamestown, North Dakota, USA - PPLs Lake P7 Core (1) Depth... | ecosystem: Environmental > Aquatic > Freshwater >... | reverse complement strand
TCCTCGGATTTTTCAATTGTTTTCTGTGCCAGTTGCAAACCCCCTATGCATGTAAGTTAGTTGTTCCGGGAATATTACTTTTTCTTAGAATTGTAAGCAAAATGATAAAATTGCGTATTACAGGTAAGAGAATCAAATTAAGGATATAATTACAAAAAATTATATAATATTTAATATAAATAATGTTTCAGGAATAAAACCTGTTAGTTTGGGGCGGCATGGAAGAAAACCTGGAAAAAGGAAAGGACTACAGTATAATAACGGCTGTACTTATCTTTTTACTTCTTGTGGCGGTCTTTGCGGTTATAGTTTCTAAACAAATTAGCCTTGGAAAGTTTACGCTGCCGTTCTATCTGATAGTATTGGGAATGTTTTTCTTTGCTACAGCTATGGAATCCGTAACTAAATTAGGAGAGTGGCTTGCTTCCCTCGGCTGGACTCTCAATATGCTAGGCTTCGTTCTCTTTTATCAGTACGCAACAGGAAACCTGCAAAGCGGTATCTACCTGTGGCCATTAGTTTTTCCCGCAGGAATAGGATTTGGGCAGGTCTTCTACGGAGCGGTTAGAGCCAAAAAAGAGCCCTTTGAGCGTGGAAAAATTCTCATCCAGATAGGGGTCGGGCTATTTATCCTGATCTTCGTGGTTTTCAAGCTATTTTTCCAGTAAAACCACTTTCATGAAGGTAAATATTTTCATTTAACCCGCTTGGACTCTATACCCGTGAAAAACACCTTTCTTATTTGCTTGATTTCTTTGACTCTCTATTTTTTATTCCGCTTGAGCGAGCGAAACGAGTGAAACGGACCCGTGCTCCCGAAGCGGAATTCGGGCAAGACGGAACTCGGGAGTTACTCGTTCGGGATTTATTCGTGCCTGAGCGAATCCACAGGTTCCATTTTTGCGGCTTTTCTTGCCGGGTAGACCCCTGAGACAAAGCCTACGATTACAGCCACAAAGAATCCGGCTGCTATAAGGCTGGAAGGAAATACTACAGGCAATTTGAGGAAGGTTTCAACGCTGTACGCACCTGCAATTCCTACTGTACTTCCGAGAATGCCTCCGAAAACTCCGAGCAGGATTGACTCGATCATGAAAAGGAAAAGAATATCAAAGCCTGTGAATCCGAGGGATTTAAGCACTCCTATCTCCCTTGTCCTTTCAGTCACGCTTACGAGCATAATATTCATTATCCCGATCGAGCCGACCAGCAGAGAGATCAGCGCAACGGTCGTCAGGAAAGAACTGAGAGCTGCCGCCATCATATCCGTTTGTTTTAAAATCTCAGCCTGATTGATGAGAACATAAGGGCGGGCCTCTTTATCTGCAAGTGCCCTCTCAGAAATCCCGAAGCTTCGGCCAAGGCGCTCGTCTACTTCATCCGAGGTCTCCTGAATTGCTGCAGGATCTTCAGCCATTGCAAAAACCCCGCCGTAGTCTTTTTCGCCGAGAATCTCGTTCATGACATCGATCGGGATAAGCACAGCCTCGTTATCGTCGTACGCCTGGATAACAGTGTTTTCCGGATTCTGGATTATTGCCTTGACTTTAAAGGTCTTTGTAACTTTTTCTTCTTCCCCTACCCTGAAGGTTATGTTTATGGAGTTCCGGGCCGAAATATTCCGGTCGAACTTCTCGTTTGCAACTTTGTGCCCGATAACCGCAACGTACCCGTCATTGTCGTTGATAAAGGTCCCCTTTTGAAGCTTTGTATTTGCCACCTCATCATAGGATTTCCCGACGCCGCTGACCATGATATTTTTGGTTTCGGACATGTACGTAACTTCCGCCGTTTGTGACTTCAAAGGTGAAACTCCCGAGATTCCGGGAGTGCTCTCAACGAGCTTCAGCTCATTGTCGTAAAAAAGCTTGGGTTGCATTCCCTGAATGAAGATGAAGTTCGACCCTAAATTGGTCACTTCATTCGTAAAATGCTGGTTGAAACTTGCTCCGAGGGACACATTTGCAATTACGGCTGCAACTCCTATGACAATTCCAAGCACGGTAAGGGTTGAACGCAGCTTTGCACTTTTAATGCTTCCAAGTGCGATTTTTCCTGCACTGAAAAGGGGGATCATGACCGGACTCCGTTTTACAGATTTTATAGGGAAAGGCTGGGGAAGGGATAAAATTAAGAATTAAGATAATTGATTTTCCTTAAACTTTCTTTAAATGAATACATTAAACATATAAACTCTACGAGGAGGAGAACATCGCTCCTTAACTAGATAAAAGATTTTCAGAATTGTTTAGAGTTTTTTAGAGTCTTAGATTCAAGATACTTTTTGCTGTAAAACAAAAATATCTATATTTTTGGATGAATGACAGGAACAAATAAATGGTTAATTATAAGAAATTACAAAAAGAAGAAAGCTTGCTTAAAAAATATACAGGAAGATTTATAGATGCCTCTTAAAATCTGATCCGAGACCCCCTCCGATTATCAGGCAATAACCGAAGTAAACGACCTTGCCTTCGGGCAGCCTGCTGAAGGAAAACTTGTTGAAAGCCTCAGGAAAAACCCGAAGTTCATTCCCGAACTTTCGCTTGTAGCTGAACTTGACGGGAGAATAGCTAGCCATATTCTCTTTTTCCCTGTAGTAATCAAATCAGGAAATGGAGAAGAAAAAGAAACGATTTCACTTGCCCCGGTTGCAGTTTTGCCTGAGTTCCAGAAGCAGGGTATAGGAGGCGAACTTATAAAGGAAGGGCTCAAAGCCTGCCAACGGCTGGGATACAATTCTGTTATTGTCCTTGGGCACCCTGAATATTATCCGAAATTCGGGTTTAAACCGGCAAATAAGTGGGGAGTAAGAGATCCTTTCGGCGCACCGGTTGAAGCGTTTATGGCACTGGAACTGAAGAAAGGGGCGCTTGAAGGAGCAGGTGGGGTTGTGGAATATCCGGAGGAGTTCCTGGAGGTTTGAAAGAGGGAAAATAAATTTAAAAAAGTGAAAGCAGGTTTAAAGAAATAAAAGTAGATTTAAGGAAGTAGAAGTAGATTTAAGGAAGTAAGAGCAGGAAATAAAAAAGAAATAAAAAGAAATAAAAAGAAATAAAAAGGAAGAAATTAAAGGAGTGGGGTCAGGCTTGACTCGGCTCTTCTGAACTCAGGACCAGACAGATGAGGAGTCGAGACCAATTTTCCGAGCTCTCTTGCTTTCTCAAGCAGCCTGGGCCTGAAGGAAACTTCAAGCTTATCCGTGCCTGCCGCAATGACGGTTTCAAGGACATCAAAACCGAGATAGTAGAGAAGGCCGGCTGTGTATTCAAAGTACGGTTTGAAGGCATCCCTGTCCGAACTGCCCTGGGAAAAGACAAGGATAAGTTTCTTATTATCAAGCCTGCTCGAAAAATCAGGTTTTAAGAAGGCTGTCAGGCGGTCAATTAAGAGTTTAGTCTGGGCAGTCATCTGCCACATATAAACAGGAGAGCCGAGTACAACAGTGTCTGCAGTCTGGATATCCTCATAAAGTTTCTGCATATCATCGTCTATGAGACAGCAGCCTGATTCCTGGCATCTGCAGCAGGCATCACAGCCTTTAATATTTAAAGAATCCAGATTATAAATTACTTTTTCTGCGCCGTTTTCGGCAGCTCCGTCAAGAATTGCATTTACAAGCTTTGCAGTATTTCCATCGATATTAGGACTACCCACCAATCCAAGAATTTTAATGCTAGAACCCCCGTTAAAACGTTTAAAAAGTTAGAATTTCAAACAAAAGTAAACAAAAGTATAAACGAGCAATCAGCATAAAAATGTTTCTCTTGTACAAAAAAGTAAGTAAGTTCGCCCCGAAAGTTCGACCGAGAAAGGGAAAAAGAGAACAAAAAAAGAGAAAGGGAGAGAGGAGGGAAAAAAAGGAAAAGGGAAAGAAAATGAAAAGGGAAAGAGAGGATTATTCTTTTTTCAGCTTTCCCACGCTCTTTATCTCAGCTTTAATTTATTCCTATTTAATTTAATTTCTCTTAATTTATTTCTGTTAATTTAATTTCTCTTAATTTATTTCTGTTAATTTAATTTCTATTTAATTAATTCTTTTCTACTTTAATTTTTCTTTATTTTCAAAAGGGCGAAGGCTCCAAGCCCTACAAGAAGTACCGGGAGGGCCTTGAATCCGGGAATCGGAGACTCCTTCTCGTCGGGTTCTGTTCGAGGCAATGCTGTATAAGTATCGTAATTGAAAGTCGAGACTCCCAGGAAAGCCGAATCACCTGAATAATAATCTGCGAGGCCGGCAAAAAGTTCCTGTACTGAAAATTTATCTTTAAAACCCTCTTCCACAGAGATTTCGATTATTCCTTTTGAACCTGCACCTCTTATCTCCCCCATCTCAAGGGCAACGGCATCAACAATGCCTGGCACGGAGTTAAGCCCTTCAGTTTCCGAGGGGTAAGCCCTGATAATAAAGGAATCGACAAAAGGAGCGATTTCTTCGATTTTCGATGCGGTATAATTAAGCGGGAGGCTTGCTGAGATGGATACGTTTTCTTCGGCCTCTCTATTGGCCGTTTCAAACAACGTTCTGTAATCGATTGCATTTTCCTCAGAGCCTTCCCCGGCAGAAGAGTTTACGTGTATAGCGATGCCGTCAAAGGGGGCAAGAGACTTTTCGTTATAACCAAGTACCGTATTAAGGGAATCCTGGCAGGTACCCTCAGCTCCTTTTTCTGTGCAATTTATGTCCTCCAGGAGCACGGCATGTACTGAAATTCCTTCTTCATGGGCCATTTTTACAAAACGCTCGTACTGCCATACGTCCCTGCTGTCCACGGTGAGGAAAATCGTATCCGTGCCTGAGGAGTTAAGCTCCTTTACAATGACAGGGAAATCAAAGCTGTATGGGGAAGAGAGCCTGATTCCGGAAATCCCGACATCGTACTCAGGGAATGGGATTTCCGGGGCACCGGTCTCATTCTGGCTAAGGTTTTCCTGCGCCTGTGCAGCTCCCTCGGGGGTGGAAGTTTCGGAACTCAGCTCCGATCCGGGCATAGTTTGAGGCTCAGATAGAGCTCCCGATTGAGAATTAATCTCGGGCCCGGAAATATTTTCAGAATTATTTTCAGAGACGCTTCCAGAATTAGTTTCAGAAAGGTTTCCAGAATTATTTTCAGAGACGCCTTCTGGAGAAACTTTACTTTCCCCCTGAGCCGAAATAATCCTGACCGTGGGTTCGGTTCCGACAAACTTCCGAACCAGTACGTAATCGACTGACATATAGCCTGTATTCTTTGAGGAGTCCTTGTAGGAAGCGGCATAGAGATAAACATGCATTGGGAAATTGGTAATGTAATCATTTGAGGCGAAATCCATTCTCAAGTCCCTCACACCGTTTTTAAACCAGGACACTTTGCGAGTATCGTTCTCCTCATACCAGGCAATTCCTGAGACATACCATTCCCCTTCAGGAACATTAACATCAGTGATATCATAGAGAGTATTCTTTTGCTTCCTGTAAGTTGTTTCCAGGTCCACACGGCTTTCATTGGCAAGCTCGGTCTCATGTTTGATTTCGTTTTTTCTGCTGTCTATCTGGTCTACGAAACCCTGCCGCAACACAGGCCCTCTGTTGTCCGCACCTGTGGTTACTTTCATCCTTTTGACCACAAACATAGAATTGATCTCAAAACGGTCTTTGCTGTAGATCGTAGAGGAGTCGTAAGCATGAACCTTTGGAGCTGCAACATTACAGATCCCGTTTTTAACCTCGACCAGGCCTCCTCCTGCACTTTCAGTGCTCCAATCAAGCTCGTTGAGGTTACTGCCCTCGAAATTATCAAAAAAGTCAAATGTCCTTTCTCCACTGCTCACAGCTTCAACCCCAGGGTTCCCGTACCTCATGAGGATTTTACCAGTCTTGTTAGCAGGGAGGGAGGGAAGCCTGACCCAGATAAGGGCTTCCTCATTTTCAGGGTCCCAGGTCTCAATCCAGTAATTGAGCGTTCTATCGCCTGAGGAGAATCGAATGTCTGAGCCATCACTTTTTGCTTCTGAAAAATTAAAATTAGAAGAGTTCAAACCCACAGGGACAGGGTATCCTTGCAGGGTCTTGCCGGCGTTCTCAGTAACTAAAATTTCCTGGGAGCAATTCCATGAATTCTCTTTTGTGGATAGATCCCACGTGTTGTCCGTGGCAGCCAGGGCACAGCCTGTTAACAGAAATATGAAAAACACAGAAACAATCCCGCATACGGTAGATCTTTTTGCCATCATTAGAAGCCTCTCGTAAGCCCTTTATTAAACACAATTGAGCATTAATATCAAAATCTTGACAGGTAATGGTTACTTACCTGAAAACAATAAACCTTTTCATAAATACTTGTCTAAAATAATAAAGATAATGATATTAATAATTGTGATAAAAAGGAAAATCAAAAAATGATTAAGTCCGGGGAATGGAATCCGAAACTGTAATAAAGAATCTTTGCAATTACAGTTTCGATGACGCTTCTATCCAGCACCGAACTGAGAAAACTTATACAGGCAAAGCCTCCTTTGCTCGAAAATGCCGTTGATATAGAAACCCAGATCCAGCCTAACGGGCTTGAACTCACCCTGAAAGAGATAAAGACAATAGAAGGTCCCGGAGCTGTGGATTTTGATAATTCTGAGAGAAAGCTCCCAGATGGGAAAAACCTTGAATTCGGGAGTGATGGCTGGATTCACCTGCCAGAGGGAATTTATAAGGTACTTTTCAATGAGATCGTAAATATTCCCATGAACCTGGCTGCAATCGCGAAACCGCGGTCAACCCTTATTCGGTGCGGGGCTACCCTTGAAACCGCAGTATGGGATGCTGGATACAGGGGACGCAGCGAGTCAATGCTGGTAGTTTACAATGCGGCAGGCTTTAGACTGAAAAAAGATGCTCGAATTATGCAGCTTTTATTTTATACCCTGGACGCAGAAGTAGAAAAAGGTTATTCAGGGGTCTATCAGAACGAAAATACAAAATAAATTCTTAAAAAAGCTTTTTTTAAGTTTTTTCTAAACTCTTTTAAATTATTTAAGTTTTTCTAACCATTTTAAACTCTTTTTAAGCTTTTTAGCTGCCGGTTCATTAAAACGATTCCTCCAGAGCAAATAAATACTGATCAGATATCCTCAGGAAAATATGCCGATAAAGTATATATCATCTAATCTGCAATATGACAGCCTATGAACACTATAGGTAAATCCATAAGGATGGAGCGAATTTTCAATCGGAATACCGGTAATGCGATTATTATTCCTATGGACCACGGAGTTGGTGCAGGTCCAATTGATGGGCTTAAAAACCTTCAGGAAGCTGTAAACAGGGTCGCAGAAGGTGGGGCAAACGCTGTGCTCGGGCATATGGGGCTTGCCAAACATGGACACCGGGGATACGGGCATGATGTGGGTCTGATAATCCACCTGTCAGCTTCAACTTCCCTTTCCCTTGACCCGAATCATAAAGTTCTGGTAACAACCGTAGAAGAAGCTATAAAAGTCGGAGCCGATGCGGTATCAGTTCATATAAACATCGGGGCTGAAGACGAGTACGAGATGCTGAAGGGACTGGGCTATGTGGCAGGAAAGTGCGACGAATGGGGAATTCCACTCCTTGCCATGATGTACCCGCGAGGAAAAAAAGTTCGCTCTGAATATGATGTCGATGTCGTAAAACATGCAGCCCGAATCGGAGCCGAACTTGGGGCCGATATAGTCAAGACAAACTATACCGGAAGCCCTGAAACATTTAAAGAAGTAGTTGACGGATGCCCTGTCCCTGTAATCATAGCAGGCGGCCCGAAAATGGAATCCGAACAGGAACTGCTAGAAATGATCGAAGGATCTCTCGAATCCGGAGGACGGGGCGTTGCCATAGGAAGAAATGTTTTCCAGGCTCAGGACCCCGTAGGCCTTGTCCGGAGAATTGCAAAAGTAGTCCACGAAGGCGTAAGCGCGGAAGAATTGTCGAAATTGGGCAGGTAAGCCTTAAGGTTAGAAAACCTGATGTGAAAACTTAAAAACGAAATTTAAAATCGGACGGAAAAAGCCGGATTTAAAGTCGGGCAGAAAGAATAAGATCAGAGAGAGTCGATTTAATTTTTTCCAGTGGAAATGAAAGGGTTATAATTTTTTTATAGTGACAGGGCCCTTCATAAATATAAAGAAGGAATAAGAAGCATAAAGAATAGATACTGGCAGAAGCATAAAGAATAGATACTGGCCTGAGTAAATCTTAAGTTTTAGAAAAAAGAAACAGCCTCAGGCCAAAAGCCTTAAATCCCATGTCCCGAATTCACTCAGATTTAGTTAAAATCTCTTATCCGGTTACTGTTTTTCAGAATTCTACTCCCATCTCTGAATTTGTTTTCCTTATTCTTTACTGAATTTGTTTTCTTTATATTCTTTATTTTCTTGTTTTTCTTTGTTTCCTTATTTTGAAACCGCTAACCTTAGAGTATAGTATCTCATAATTTATTCTTCTTTTCTAAAATCAATATCTTTAAAGTTTCCGTTTAAAATTCCTTAAGGATCAGTCTTATTTTCTGAGTTATCTTTCTTGATTCGCAGTTTATATTTTCTTCTTTAATCATATGGCCTTTAAAGTTGTAATTTTAATAAAGAGCTTTCAAGAGCATTACTTTAAGAGCAAGTCACTTCAAAAATCACTTCAAGCGCGATATGCAGATATATGAATAATAAAAGGATAAAAGAATAAAATAAAGAAAATATAGAATAGGAATAAGTGTTTTCTTAAACAACATGAACTTTTTTTGAAATATTTTCGGTATTTGCTGGAAAAACCTTGAGTAAAACTGAGATTTATGTATATATTCCACGGAAAACAGACTGTTAACCCGTAGATTCCAGTGGAAATAAGGGGGTACTGAAGCTATCAGGGAAGAAAATAAAAAGATGTGAGTGAATGCGACTAAGAGAACAAATATTGAGTACAGTAAGAGGATTATAAGCAAACAATAAACAGATTATAAGCAGACAATGAACAGATTAGAAATAGATTACAAAACGTAGAATTGGTGTGGAAAAATACTTGAGAAACTATAACAATCGCATCAAAAAGGGAAAGAGAAACCTCCTGGCATAAAGATATAAATTTTAGAGATAAATTGAAGGATAATTGAAGAATAGTTGATCAATTGTTGATCAGCAATTGATTAAGAGTTAAAGGTTAAATGAAGATTAAGTTAAGAGTATATAGAAAGGAAGCAAAGAAAAGAGAAAGGAAAGAAACACTGATAGTAAAAAAAATTAACCCGAAGAAGTCTCCAGTGGAAATGAAGGGGTCCCTCTTCAAGGAAAATCGAACGGATTCAAAAAATTAAAAGGAATGTTAGAAGCTTCTGAAAGAGTTGTAGTACGTAAAATAGCCCCATATAAGTAATTCTATACAACTAAAATAGTGTGAACAAAGTAACTTTTTGAATTAAAATCAAAAATCAAAAATTAAAATATACCCTAAAATAGCGAAAACTGAAGCTAGAAAATGGGGAAAACTTTAAAGAAAATTAAACTTTTATAAGAAAAAATAAGGCGAGAGTTCGGGGTTAGAGGTCAACAAAGGGAACAAGGTCGCAGCCTGTACATTTCAGGCACATGGTCTTTGCAAGCCCCGGATCGAGCCCGTACTCCTTGAGAATCCTGGCTTCAAGCTTTGCGAGCTTCAAGAGGCGCTCAGGAGACGGACGCTCCGTAAAACAGTCTCCAGCCCTGAGAGGGTGCGGGTTTACCGGCCGCAGGACAGGAATTACCCCCATTTTTGCAAGAGTCTCGATTCCATCCCTGACAGAATCGTCACTTTCTCCAAGCCCTATTATAAAATTACTGAAAACCCGGTTTTTTCCGAAAACATCCACAGCTTCCTTCAGTCTATCCAGAATATAGTCAATAGAAAGATCCCCGCAAACTTTTTTGAAAATATCCCTGTCCATAGTTTCAACATTGTACTTGACTTCGGAAACCCCTGCCTCATAAAACTTTCTGGAACAGCCTTCTGTAGGATACACCGAAACTCCAACAGGAACATTGTACTTTTTGAGAGCAGGAAGCAATTTGAGCACACGCTCCACCTCTCCTTCGATTGAGGTTTCAACGCCTGAGGTAAGAGAAATAGCTTTTAGATTTCCTGTCCGTAACACCTCATCAATTATGCCCAGGACTTCCTCTTCACTCTTAACGTGCCCCTGCAATTTGGGCACAGGACAGTATTTGCAGTCAAATATGCACCTCTCGCAAAGAGTTATAAAAGCCTGGTCAGGGCAATGGGCAGGAGCAGGCTCAAGTTTCCCCCGCATAAGTTCTTCTCCCTCATAGAAAAGCGCAACATTTCCTTCGCCTTCAACCTTCAGAATTGAAAGCGGAGAGTCTTTTTTTATGCTGAGCCTTACCCGCCTTTCTCCCGACCTGAAGAAAACCGAACCTGTACCTGCCCCCGGACCCGCAGTAGAACCCCGAGCCCGCGGGATAAGTGAAGGATCTATGGAAACTGAACCTATGGAAATAAGGAAAGCTTTCATTTCCGGCGTTATTGATTTACTTTGCATGCAAATGCTCCTGAGAGTGATTACAAAGTGGCTATCATGTGACTATAATAGGTCATACAGGATTACAAACCAGTATAAATTACTACAAAGTAATTATAGAGTGATTACAAGGTTATTTAAAGTGATTTAATGCGATTTAAAGTGATTATTTTTCTGAGCACTGGCCTTTCCTCTCATCTTTACTAAGGGATATATAAATCACAACCCTTTTAAAAGAGGCTAGACCGAAAACACCACTTCTCATCTTTACTAAGGGATATATAAATCACAACCCTTTTAAAAAAGGCTAGACCGAAAACGCCACATCTCATCTTTACTAAGGGATATATAAATCACAACCCTTTTAAAAAAGGCTTGACCGAAAACGCCACATCTCATCTTTACTAAGGGATATATAAATCACAACCCTTTTAAAAAAGGCTTGACCGAAAACGCCACATCTCATCTTTACTAAGGG
>Ga0105091_10001264_pt1 | contig 10990 bp, 11 predicted proteins | sample PPLLak1March2015_FD_87022 | JGI IMG/M metagenome (GOLD analysis project Ga0105091, IMG submission 87022) | Freshwater sediment microbial communities from Prairie Pothole Lake near Jamestown, North Dakota, USA - PPLs Lake P7 Core (1) Depth... | ecosystem: Environmental > Aquatic > Freshwater >... | reverse complement strand
GCGATCCAAACGGTTGGTAATGTTCCATTCCGCAACAGCATTGCCAAACCACGCGCATCCAGCTTGTCCGTCTTATTCACATTGCCCATCATCACTTTCGCTTTGGCTGCATGGGCGAGCAGTGCCTTGCAACCAGCCTGTTCCATCTCATCCACAATCCAGTACCAGTTCCCAATGCTTTCCAGCGCCACCGGTGTCCCTTCCGGAAACTCACTCAGGAATTCCCGAATGGCACCTCGCTCATGCTCCACCCGCATTTGTCTCCCGCGTGTTTGCTACCCTTCGTACACTGCAAACTGCGAATAGTGCTTGTGGGCATCGCATCCTATGATATAGTTCATTTGGCTGCTCCTTTCTTGTTCACTATCTGATCCACATATAATGTAGCAGGAGGGGCAGCGTTTTCATATAATCATAAGTGACATTCCTATACAGGTATAGATTTAGGCGGCAACGTAGGCGGAGCTAGAAACGAAATCGGCAATGGATTCTTGAGTCGGTTCCCTACGTTATTTTGGCCGTCTCATCGCCTGTCTGACCCGCCTCAAAGACCATTTAGTGCAATCTCATCAAGATGTCTTTTTCTTAGCATATTTCCAGAATTAATGGCAACGCCTCTAGCTGCCAAGATTTTCCTTCACAAATCATGCAATGCCGAGATCTGCGCAGGCTTGAATGCCGGCTCCGTTTTTGTGATGAATGACACATGAAATTCGGAGGGATTAGATATATGATTTCTATTGTGAACGCACGCCGAGCCCGATCGGGTTCCGTATTGAATTGAGATTATCGTATGCAAAAGTCTGATCCGCTGGTTAGAACCAAGCTTTGTCCGCCGTTCATTCGACCGGGCCTGGTCATGCGTCCGCGCCTCCAGGAACAGATCGAGCAAGGCCTGCGAGGTCCGCTTACGCTGATCGTCGCTCCCGCCGGATTCGGCAAAACCACCCTGGCGGCCACGTCGGTAGCTGGATGCGGAATGTCTGTCGCATGGTTGTCTCTCGATAAGAGTGATAACCATGTTGGACATTTCGCAGCTTATCTCATAGCTTCCTTACAAGGTGTCGATCATCGAATCGGCATCGATGCGTCCCAATTTACCACAGGAATACAGCAAGCGTTACCTGAAGCGGTACTGGCGAGTCTTATCAATGACCTGGCTGCAGTAGATAGGGAAATCGTATTGGTGCTGGATGATTATCAATTCATTAGCAGCCAGGCAGTCCATACCCAAGTGGCGTTTTTACTCGAGCATTGCCCGCGTAGCTTCCATCTGCTGATCGCTACGCGTTCGGACCCACCGTTACCGATAGCGCGCTTGCGGGCCCGCGCCCAGGTGATCGAACTACGCAGCGCCGACCTTCGTTTCACTACTGACGAAGCAGTCCAGTTCCTAAATGATGTAATGGGCCTCCATCTGGATGCTGGCGCGGTCGGAGCGCTCGAAGAACGAACCGAAGGCTGGATAGCCGGCTTGCAGATGGCCGCTCTTTCGATGCGCGATCGTACAGATGTGCGTGGGTTTATCGAAGGTTTTTCAGGCACGAACCGCTTTATCCTGGAGTACCTTTTGGAGGAGATCCTCTCCAGTCAGTCGGCAGATATCCAGCATTTTCTTCTACGCACGTCGATTCTGGAACGCCTGACCGCTCCACTCTGTGATGCTCTCTTGAAGAATGTCGCAGGCTCAGAGTTCAGGGATGATGATGTAACATCTCATGCATGGCCAGCCTCGGACTCCGCTTCCATCCTGAGATACCTGGAACGGGAAAATCTTTTTTTAGTATCGCTGGATGATCAACGGATCTGGTTTCGCTATCACCACCTGTTCGCTGACCTGTTGAGAGCCCGCCTCAACCAGACCCAACCATCCATGGAGCACATCCTGCATGTACGGGCTTCCACCTGGTTGGAGCAGAACGGATTTATTCCGGAGGCGATCCAACACCTCTTTAGCGCGCATGAAATGGACCAGGCAGCGGAACTCATCGAGCGCTACGTAGCCATACGTTGGGCAGAGAGCGACCCTTCGGTCGCGCTGATGGCGGAGAGCCTGCCGACTGAATTGTTGATCACGCGTCCCAAAATGGCCTTCTACTATGCATGGTATCTCATCCTTCAGGGATCCGTTGAAAAGGCCATCCCACTACTGCGGGACATAGAGCAACAACTTGTCCTTGCCGACCGCAATTCCGGTCAAGGATGGATACAGACTCTGGTTGGACTGGCTCAAGCATTTCTTGCCAGTCGGTCAAATAGTTCTGATCTGCGTCCTCTTCCCGATTACCAGATACTGGATGAGATTCCTCTTGGCGAGTTCATCTTACGAGATACAGCAGAAATTCTTTATGGGATGGCGTTAGGAAGGCGTGGTCAGATCGACCGCGCTGCGGAACTCGCTTACAAGATTATCCAGAAAGGGAAGACACATCAGCGTGCTCTGGCTATCCCCCCGCTCGTTCCCCTCCTGGCACGTATCTATCTGATGCAGGGTCGTTTACATGCGGCAGCTTCCCTGTGCCGCGAATACCTTGACCCGCTCAAGGAGAAAGGCATTCGTTTCATTTATTCAGCAGGAGGGATGAATGTCTTTCTGGGGGAGGTCCTGTACGAATGGAACTGCCTTGAAGAAGCAGAAAGGCAGGTCCGAGAGGGTCTTCATGCCAATGAACCCTGGGTGGATATTATGACAGATGCCTGGGGGTTATTGGCCTTAACGCGCGTACTCCGTGCGAAGGCAGACTATGCCGCGGCACTACAATATGTGGATAAATTGGAAAGAAGATTACAAGGACATTTGCGGCCGCGTGAATTTGACGAGGACTTTCACACGCTTAGAGTACGCGTGGAGCTGGCATCCGGGAATCTCCCCGAGGCGATCAAATGGGCAGAACAGATCCGGCAGAGCGAAGATTTTCACTCCCACAAGGAACGTTACCAGCTTACCCTTTCCAGAATCTATTTCGCGCAAGGTAAGTATACGGATGCAGAAGAAATCCTGAATCCCATGCCTTCCCGGCCAACGGGGGGAAATCAGATCACGAGGCAGATCGAATACAATTTGCTGTTGGCTACGGCAATCGCTGAACAGCAACGTTTACCAAAAGCGCTTGGATTAGTCGAATCGTGTCTTGCTCTCGCTGAACCAGAGGGCTACATCCAGATCTTTTTGGATGTTGGTGGGCCAACTCGAAAATTGCTGAAGGCCTATTTGCGATCGGCTGCTCCAGTACACAAACTTTATGCTCAGAAACTGCTGTATGCATTTTCACCTGCAGAGGAAGTATCATCTCCTGATTACATGCAAAACGAGCTATTAAGCCAACGCGAGCTCGAAGTTCTCCAACTCATGTCCCTGGGGAAAACAAACCTGGAGATCTCGGAACAGCTCATCGTTGCCCGGGGAACCATCAAAGCCCACGCCGCGAGTATTTATCGAAAACTTGATGCGACCAATCGGACCGAAGCCGTTGCTCGCGCCCGACAACTGGGTATTCTTTCGTAGTTTCTCCGCCAGCTACAAATAACCCCTATAAATAACCCTCGAATCTCCCGTTTGGCAGATGCGAGTTTCCTTTTCACGCGCTAAAGTAGGGACAGAAGTCAATAAGGAGAAACGCCATGCCGGAATATTACGAGATCAAAATCAGTGGACATTTGGATCAAGGCTGGTCGGAGTGGTTTGCAGGCTTGAAGCTGACGTACCTGGAAAAAGATGTAACCCTGCTTTCAGGTTCTCTGCCCGATCAGGCTGCACTCCACGGGTTGCTCGAACGCATCCGCGACCTTAACCTGACATTGATCTCGTTGACCAGTGGTGCTCCAACTACGCAAGATTCGGATAAGGAGAAAGAATGAAAGTTTTAATCGCAGGTTCACATGGGATGATCGGGTCGGCCGTGACCCATCATATGATCGAATGCGGACACGAGGTGGTTCGTCTGGTGCGAACGGCTCCAGGTGAAGGTGAGCTATATTGGGACCCGGACACGGGAACTATCGATGCGCAGGGACTCGAAGGCTTTGATGCTGTGATCCAGTTGGCGAGCCTGCGCTGGCCGTTTCGCTGGACCCAAAATGCCAAAGAGAAGTTGCGCGCCAATCGCAAGGCGACCTACTGTCTGTTAGCTGATTCATTGGCAGCCTGTGTAAATAAGCCGAGCGTACTTGTATGTGCCTCAGGCATTGGGGTCTATCCATCATCTGGTGACGACATCCTCACCGAAGATACACAGCCATGCTCCAGCTTCTTATCGACCGTGGATCGCGATGGAGAGAGAGCGACAGCTGCAGCCGAGGAGGCAGGCATACGTGTCGTCCATATGCGAATCCCTCAGGTGCTGGGTGGTCCCGCTTTGCAATATGTGGGCTTCCAGGCAGGGGATGGAAAACAATGGATCAGTTGGGTTGGACGCGACGAACTGGCTTCGATCATTGAGTTTGCGCTGACAAATGAGAAACTCAGTGGACCTGTCAACGCAGTCAGTCCCAACCCATTGCGCAATTCTGAGTTTGCTCATACCGCGACCGCGGCTCTGGGGCTCAAGCCGGGTGGCATCATGCCAAAGCTCGTTGTGCGCCTGGTAATGGGTGAAATGGGCGAGGAGTTTCTGTTGTCCAGCCGCCGCGCGAACCCCGCAAAGCTATTGGCGGCAGGATACCGGTTCCGCTATCCAGAGCTTGCATGCGCATTGCAGCACGAGAAGAAAGTTGTCAATAGGGAATTGATTCCTCAACATGCCTAGCTGATCAGATCCGAATCCTTAACAGAAAGAAAAGCGTCATGTTGAAAATTTTGACTTTCATCAAGCAGCACCCGATGCTGACGTACTACGCTCTTACGTTTTCTCTCTCGTGGGGCAGCTGGCTCCTGTTCACCGGCGGGGCTCCGATGCGGTCCGATCCGCGGTTCATGCTCGTCGTCCTGGCGGCGCCCGTCGCCCCCGCCATCGCCGGACTCCTGATGACTGGTCTCACAGGTGGAATATCCGGATATCGCGAGTTGTTCGGCCGGCTGTTCCGATGGCGTGTACCAGCGCGCTGGTACGGAGTGGCACTCTTGCCGGCTCCGCTCGTGGCGATCATGACAGCAGTGCTCCTTGCATTGTCGCTGCGTTCCCCTGAGTTCTTCCCCGCGATCTTCACAACGGCAGACCCGGTTGGGCTGCTCCTGCCCGGAATTATCGGAGGACTCCTGGTCGGTTTATGCGAGGAACTAGGCTGGACAGGGTTCGCCATCCCCTGGCTGCGGCTGAGGTACAGCGTCTTGGCCACCGGGCTACTCATGGGCGTACTGTGGGGCGCGTGGCACGGCCCATTGTTCTCGAAAAGCGACAGCTTCGCTGGAGCGCTTCCTCTGACTCTCTTGCTCCTTCAGCTCTTCTCCTGGCTGCCAGCCTACCGTGTGTTGATGGTGTGGGCCTACGACCGCACAGGGAGCCTTTTCATCCCGATACTCATGCACGTCAGCCTAACGGCCACATCGATTATCTTTTCTCCACCAGCATTATCCGATATGCAGTCTTTGACCAGTATTCTCGTCTCGGCGGCGATCTGGTGGCTCTTTGCTGCCACAGTGCTGAGGTTGCAAATTCTGCATCGAACCGTGACAGGAAATCCGACTGTTTAATCGTGAACGAGACCTGCTTCTAGCCGAATTGCCGCAGCCTGGTGCAATGATTGGCTTAGTTGTAATGTTTTGTTGAGTTGCTACTGACAGTTGTTACATCCAGTATTGTGATCAGAAATAGGGTGAAACGCTTCCGAGAGCTGATGATTTGATTACTTGAAAAACCAATTGAAAGGAGAAGGAATAGTATGCCAAGCTGGCAAAGTATTTTGACAAAGTTTATGATGCGGCAACAGTTGCGATCAATGGATCGTTTGAACCTAAGAATCTGGGACGAGCGGACCTCCGTTATGGCCTTTCGTGAATACTGCGAGAAGAGCGCGGCGAGGGCCAAGCTAGTCACCGGTGTCGAAGCTGTTCCCGTTGAAATCCCAGGTCTACCGTCAGGTTTGTCGGCGGAATGGCTTCAACCGACAGCGATAGCCAATACTCCTAAAATTGACGATGCCGTTATTTTCCATTGCCATGGCGGCGGTTATATCTCGGGCACTTGCTCCGATCATCGCGCGCTCGTGTCGAAACTTGTAGCTTACATGGGTATTCCGCTGCTCTTATACGAGTATCGCCTCGCTCCTGAGCACCCATTTCCGGCAGCAATCGAAGATACGTTAATTGCATACCGATGGCTATTGACGCAAATTAGGCCAAACACCCGCATTATTCTCGCGGGAAATTCTGCCGGTGGTGGACTGTGTCTGGCTACCCTGCTTGCACTGAAGGATCTCATTGCTCAGGGTCAAGAAGAAATTCAAGTCCCAGTGGCTGGCATCTGTATCTCGGCGAACACTGATATGACACTTTCCGGAAAGCCAAATCCAGTCAGAGGATCTGTTGAACCCGTGGGAATGGCACTCTATTGCAGCAAATCTTACGCGGGCAACCATGACCCATCTCATCCTTATATTTCACCGTTATTCGGCGATTTGTATGGGCTGCCACCGCTCTTGATTACCGTTGGCGATGAGGAAGGCGGATTGGATGATTCAGTTCGCTTTGCAGAAAGAGCACGAGCGTCAGGTGTAGATGTAACACTTATTGTTGGGAAAGGACAGCTGCACTGCTATCCATTGCTCCCCGACTTCATCCCCGAATCGAAGCAGGCCATGACAGCGATCACCGCTTTTGTCCGTCAAGAGCTTGCTAAGCAGGTAGTACAGATAGCCTGTGCTTGAACCAAACTGCGTCCATGGATTGCTTGAGCGCATCCACGATTCCAACCTGACGTTGATTTCGGTCAACACTGATGGTCCGTCGACTCGAGATTCTGATAAGGAAGAATGAGAAGAAAAACATGAAAACTCTAATCGCTGATTCAAATGGGACGGCCAGTGTCGTGCCCGCTCGCGGTGGAGGGGTCCGCGACTGGCAGCGCTGGGTGCCGTTCGCGGCGGTTGCGTGGTCACTGGTCTACGCTGCGCTGGGGGTCTACTGGGCGGTGAGCGGACGTGGATTCCCTTACGGCCCCGAATCCGTGACCGACGGTCTGGGGCCGCTGCTTGGACGATTCGGTCCGGGCGTGGTCTGGACCGTCGTGATGATGGCAGGGATTCCTGCGGCGGCGGCGGCAGGGACGATGCTGCGTGGCGTGCGAAGTTGGTCGCTCCGGATTCTCTTGATAACGGCTGGAGCACTGCTTACCGGGATCCTCCTGCTGCTCATGACCGGCCTCGATCTGCTGGTGCTGTTTGGTTATCTGCCCTATACCATCCGTAGCCTCGTCATTGGCGATAAGCTCAGTGATGTCTTCCTGGAAGCCTGGACTCGATGGGCGATAATCCATCAGCTGCTGTGTCTCATCGGCGGGTTTCTCTGGCTGGGGGCTACCCTCTGCTATGCCCGCCGGAGCGAGGACGCCTGCCTGTATTGTGGACGCCGAGACGGCTCGGAGGGGTGGAAGAGCTCGTATCAAGCCGCGCGCTGGGGCCGGGTCGCCGTGTATATGGCGATGGTGGCGCCAGTCTTCTACGCCTTCACCCGTTACGCCTGGGCACTGGGATTCCGACTGGGGATGAGTGAGGAGCAGCTGCGCAGCGGCCAGGAGAGTGGGACTTGGATCTCGGGACTGTTCCTGGCGACCTTCGGCTTGATGGGAGCTGCCCTTATGCTTGGATTGGTGCAGCGCTGGGGGGAGGTATTCCCGCGCTGGATGATCGGTCTGGCTGGACGCCGGGTCCCCACCGCGCTGGCGGTCATCCCGGCCTTGCTTGCATCGGTGTTGCTGATCGTGGGCGGCATCGGGATTTGGTCTGTCCTGGACCAGATGGTCGCTAATTTAGCGGCGAGTGGGGCAGAGGATATGGAACTCATCGTGGACATCATCTTCGTAGTTGGCCCCACCTTGCTGTTTCCGGTTTGGGGTGTAGCACTTGCGGTGGCGACGTTGGGCTATTATTTCCGACGCCGCGGCCCGTGCAGTGTGTGTGGTCGTGGCTCAACCGGCGAGGTTGGGAAGCCATCATCCAGTTATCAAAACAAAGATTAGTTTTTCAGAAGGCAAGCATTCGGAATATGGAAATTTGAGTAATAAGTGAGTTCCTCGACTCTTCCCAAAAAGGCAGGTGCACCCGACCGGTGAGAGTCTGCGCGTTTTCAGGCAGTTGACGCGGCTTGAAGTCGCTTCCGTCAGAATAGCGCTGTCGCATCCCGCCCGCCAGTACCCTGAAGGGGCATAACGTAAACCATTCGACAGTAGAACTACTTCCGCATCTATACAGGAGACAACATGGTTCATACCAAGTTGATAGTTATCACCAGCATGAGTGGAGCTGGAAAGTCGACCACGGCGCAGAATTTGGCATGCCAGTATCAGCGGAATCACATTCGGTATCGTTGGCTGCATGAAGAAATAAGAAACCGCCCAATCCGCGAAGGGGAGTTCAGTATCGGATCGCTTCGTAATGAACAGGATTTAGATAGCAATATCCAAGATATGTTCCAGCGCTGGGAACGTCTTATCCACCGCATATTGACATCTGATCCAGTTTACATTATGGAAGGTGTTTTGTATGACAATATCCTGCGCTATTTCTATGAAAGCCATAGTTCATTGGAAAAGATTACCTGGTACTATGATGAACTGATGAAACGCCTGGCACCTGCCCAGCCAGTGGTAGTGTATTTATGTCGATCAAACATTCGGGCCACCCTGGAGATACTGTATCCACTGCGCGGCGAGTGGTGGAAGAACATCATTCGGAATATGGACCAGAATCAGTATTGCAAGGATCATGGGTTGGTAGGAGAAGACGGCGTCTATGCCATGTGGCAAGCATATCAAGACACAGGACAGAATATGTTTCAGCGCTGGTCAGGTGAAAAGATCGAGATAGACACAACCGCTGACGAGTGAGCAAGCTATATAGAACGCTTCACGCAGTTGCTTGTGATCATATCTTTGGGATACAAGAAATGGGTCGGTCAACCATTACCAACCAGCTCATCCAACAGCGGGAAAAGGAACTCAAACAATTGGATTGGAATGAACCCGCAATCAGTGAACGAATCAAGCAGAGAATCGAAGATCCCATCACCAAATTTATGCTGGATATTGAATATCCTGGAAAGAGAGAGTTTTATTCGGCTTCCTGAAATTATGTACGATAAGAAGTTGAATTAGAGCTAGGAACCATACGCTGTTTGCTAGAAACAATTGGAGGTGATCATTCTCCTGATTCGACGGTTATTAATATTCCCGAAGAGCAGGTCTTGTTCTTAGGGGATTGCCTTTATTTGAGAAATATCACAGAGGAGATCTGGGCTGTTGATTCAATCACTTACGCAAACGGTGATTTTCATAAGTGATTCTAATAAATTTGGTTTTCAATCCTCGTCCTGCTCTGTTATTTCTCTAGAGCTTGTAACCTCTCGGTCTTGATTGCCCAATTAATGAGTTCTGGTGGTGAGACGAACTTCCCGAAGTTCCCTTTCGGTCATGCAATGATAAATGTTGTTAGTCAAGGATTAGGCAGAGGTGCCAGAGTTTGACGAAAATCATCTAAGTATTCGTAGAGAACAAAGAGAGAATATCCTTGATCATCCAGCTGTCAACCTCCCAAATTTAGTACCACTGATAAGTACACAAATCTAGGCATGTTGTAGCGCAAACTGGCGGGGGGAAACACCCTGTAATGCCTCATGCGGACGGATGGTGTTGTAGTCTTGCAGCCAATGTTCTGTAATGTTGCGAACCTCCTCAAGATCATCAAACAAGTAGGCATCCAAAACATCTTCGCGGTAGGTGCGGTTGAAGCGCTCAATGTAGGCATTTTGTGCCGGTTTGCCAGGCTGGATGTGAAGCAGATCAATGTGTTTCTCTTTTGCCCAACTCTCCAAGCACTGGGAAATCAACTCTGGACCGTTGTCCATTCGGATGTTCGCTGGTTTGCCTCGCCAATCCAGCAACTGCTCCAGCACTCGCAGCACACGTTCCGCCGGGAGGGAGGTATCCACTTCAATCCAAAGCGCTTCCCGGTTGAAATCATCGATCACGTTCAAGGTCCGAAATGCTCTGCTATTGGACAGAGCCTCGCTCATGAAATCCAACGACCAGGTCTGGTTCGCCTGTCAAGGTCCCAGCAGTGTCTGGGCAGAGCGAGCAGGTAAGCGCTTTTTGGGTTTTCTCTTCAGGTGTAGTGCCATCGCTCGGTACACCCTCCGGATCCGCTTATGGTTCCAGGCATGCCCTTCATTTCTCAAATAATCGGTCATTTTGTCACAACCCCAGCGAGGTTGCCTGTGAGCCAACTGGCGCAATTCCTGGGCAATGGGCTCATCGGTGATTTTCTTTGGTTGATGGCGATAGGCACACCGACTGACCTGCACTGTGCGACACGCCTGGCGTTCACTCACTCCAAATTCCTGGATGGCATACCTGGCCAGCTCACGTCGTTCGGTTACTTGGAGAGTTTTTTTTCGATAATGTCTTTGAGCACTTCATGTTCCAGGCTCAGGTTCGCATACATCTGCTTCAAGCGGCGGTTCTCCTCTTCCAGTTCCTTCATCCGTTTCACTTCACTAATGCTCATCCCGCCATATTTGGCTTTCCACTTGTAAAACGTGGCTTTGCTGAACCCATGCTGGCGGCTCACATCTTCCACCGACACGCCCGCTTCGGCTTCCTTCAAAATGTTTACGATTTGGCTTTCCGAAAACTTCGACTTCTTCATGACAAGCTCTCCTAGCTCTATTTTGCCACGAGTTGTCTACTTTTCACTGGTACTATTTTAGGGGAGGGTTACCTTAGGGAAATAGTTTTCCCCTTTATGATGGGTGACTGTAAGGTAGCTACGAACTAAAATGCTATAAAATATTTATGCTCGTCATCAGGGTGCCCCCCTCACTCTGATGGCGAGCATTTTGTTT
>Ga0105091_10001263_pt1 | contig 10992 bp, 4 predicted proteins | sample PPLLak1March2015_FD_87022 | JGI IMG/M metagenome (GOLD analysis project Ga0105091, IMG submission 87022) | Freshwater sediment microbial communities from Prairie Pothole Lake near Jamestown, North Dakota, USA - PPLs Lake P7 Core (1) Depth... | ecosystem: Environmental > Aquatic > Freshwater >... | reverse complement strand
TAGTTGGCCGAACAGTGCATCGAGAGGACTTTCCGGAGGGGAAGAAGATAGTTCATCATCGTGAAAACCGATTTCTTCATCTCGCCTGCGTAGGACGTTCCGCCGATCAGGATCTCTTTGCGGCCGAAATGCAGAATGACGAACACCTCCGATCGAGTGCCATCCAACTCGGGAATCGCGCGATAGGCCGGAGCGTGGATCATTGTGTAATCGGGTTCAAACGCGTCGAGTGTCGGCTGATCGAGTTCACGGATGAACATGGTCCTGGCGAACATTGCGTGCCAGGCGGACAAGGTGATAACCCGGATCCTTGTCCGGTACCTCTCATCGGCGCCCGCATAGAGCGATTGAATGAAGAGATCCCGCCCCTGGTAATATGCCAAAACCCGGCTGCGCAGTCGCTCGTAATGATCGATTGAAAACTTCTGATTGACGGGGCCCCACCAAATCTTCTCCTGGCTGCTGGGCTCCTCGACGAGGAATTTGTCCTTGGGCGATCGACCGGTGTACTGGCCGGTACGGACTACCAGCGGGCCAAGGTGAGCGGTGAGACCTTCCTTGGTACGGATCGCTTCTTCGAAAAGGGCGGTCGTCGGCAGGTTCCAGAAGATATTGCCCAGGTTGACGAATCCAAGGGCCGACAGACGCTCCATCCGGTCAGGCATGCTGTTCCTCCTGATCATTGGGTCGCCGGGCCCACGGCATGGAATCCCCGGTGCTGTCTTGGCCCAGGCCGTAAAGAGGCGAGTCGTCGCCTCGAAGGATTGCAGATTGCGAGAGGTCCCGGTTCGGGAGGAAACTCCCGATCTTTTGATGGAATCAATTCCCTGTTAGGAAGTCAAGAGGCGGGAGGCATGCGCAGCTGAGACTGGCTGCCCGCATGTGGGAAGGATTCAGGCCGCAAGCTTGACCCTGCGGCCTGACAGCAAGAAGAAGGACTAGCTGTCCTTCGCAGCATCCTTTACCTTGATACGAGTCGCGGTATTTTTGCCCTCCTCTGATTTGTAGAATACCTTGACCTTGGAACCGGCGCTCCCAGAGAGCCCCTCGACAGTTCCCTGTGCCCCTATGATCTCTGTGCTTTCGTTGTAAAGGAACTCCATATCGGAGCCCTCACTTGTTGTGACCACCAATGTCTTTGTGTCGGCGTTGATCGACTTGAGCTCTCCAATGACCGAAGGCTCCTGTTGCTGAGCTTCCGTCTGACCGTGGGCTTTCGGATCATCAGCAAGCACCAATGGCGCTGAACTCGCCAGAACGAGACCTAAAGACAGGGTCAACAGCAAACGTGTCGCTCTTGTCATGGAAAAACCTCCTTGATAGTCCCGCTCTTTAGGCATTCTCTGTGCCAAGACTTCGCGGCTGAAGGTCTGCGACTATAAGTGACTAGACGACAAGGGACTTCCGGAAATTAGGAGGGTTGTTCTTCAGGCGTTCCTACAGGACCGGCTGGCGACATTTCAGGGAAACTTTCCCCATCGCGCGTCGGACGGATCCCGGCTCATGAACGCCGCTCTCCGTAAATCGCTGAAAATGAAGCAAGAACCGGGCTGGCGGAGAGACGGGACAGTACGGGAATTTATTACCGGCACAAGCAAAGAGGCGCAAGGTACGGGAAGGCAGGTGGTCTTCTCACTCTCGCTCGCTTCTCTTGCTGCGAGGCTGTTGAGGCGCGGATGTCGTGCGGAGGGCGAGATCGCAAGGAGCCGCGCACGAAAGCGAACGACAGTGAGCGAGAGTAAGCGGACCACGAACCATTCCGCTAATTGGTGACATTTCAATCCCGAAGCAGTGGGCAAGTCGGGTGGTCCGCTTACTCTCGCTCACTGTCGTTCGCTTTCGTGCGCGGCTCTTTGCGATCTCGCATCCGCGCGAGGCTCGCCCTGTCCCATAGGCTGTTCAAAGACACGTAAACATCTTCAACACCCTCGCTGCGTGCGCGGCTCCGAAAAAGCCCGCCTGGGGGCACTTGTGAGATATCCGGGCTAGACATGCCCGCCGCTTCGGGATTGAAATCAAAAGATTTAAAAGGGGCGTGGCGGTGAGCCGCGCCCCTTTCAGCGGGACTAGAAGGTGTAACGGAGACTGAACTGGATCTCGCGTTGACCGGTCTTGCTCGTCACCTTGCCGAAGGTGCTCGACCGAGGATTGATCTCGACCGTGTTCCAGTTCGGATGGTTCGGCATGTTGAAGAACTCGGAACGGAACTCGATCCGCTGTGATTCGGTGATGGCGAAGGCCTTGAAGATCGCAGTGCTCAGGTTGTGACTACTCGGATGGTAGCCGGCCGCGTTTCGAGTCTGGGCGGAGAAAGTACCCTGCGCCGGAGTCGTCGCTATGGGCGCCCCGCCCGAGGTTGTGGTTCGGAAGTAGAAGTTGTCGTCCCCGGCGCCCTGCGAGAACTCTCGGTCGCCCCGCGCCAACTCGATGTCCCCCGCGAGATTCCACAGCTGAGTTTCGTTGCCGCTGCCGATCCCCGCGAAATCTTCGCCCGTGCCGATCTGGAACGGGTTTCCGCTCTGGTACTGGTAAACACCCGTAACCGTCCAACCGCCGAGGAGCGCGTTACGCAACCCGCCCGCCTGGCGCCAGAACGGCAGCTCGTAGATCGCGTTGATGACGAGCACGTGGGGAGTGTCGAAATTCGACGGACCCCAGTCGAGCGAATCGTCCAGCGGATTGAACAAGCGGTAACGCCGATCGGATGCGTTGTCATAGGACTCCGAGTAGGTGTACGCGAAGCCGAAAGCGAGGCCTCTGTCAAAGCGCCGATTCAGCTCAAGCTGCAGGCCGTTGTACTCGGATCGACCGGCGTTCTCGGCCATCGGGATCTGGGCGAAGCCTTTGAAGGGCCTCAGAACGTTGGTGTTTATCCCGACGTTCTCAGGCTGGTAAAGCGCGCCTACGGGCAGGCTGTTCAGGTTGCGTTCCCGCTCGAGATAGAGGCCCGTACGGCCAACATACCCGACGGACAGGGTGGCCTCGAAAGGCAGCAGTCGTTCGTAGTAGACATTCCACATGTACGACTGCGGGATCTTGAAGGTCGGGTCCATCGTCATGAAGAACTGCGGGAACGTGGAAGGCTGCCCGCCGGCCGGGTTGTCCGCCTGACCGGTGGCAATTGACACCATCGGCTGGAACGGCGGGTTGCCACCGAGGAAGACGTTGTCGGAAACACCCGGTCGGGCCATGAACCTTCCTGCGCCCGCCCTGATAACGTCTCTCGGACTGATCTGGTAGGCGAATCCCAGCCGTGGCTGGAAATTACCCCACTGCCTCTCGGCAACCAAATCCTCGCCCGAAAACAGCCGGTCGAATTCGCCGGTGTCGGCTATGGCAACACGCCCGCTGGCCGCTTCAGGCCATTCGTCACCGGGAATCACGACCCCGTTGTAGCGGTCCCCGCTGATGATGAAGCCCGTCGTCGGGTCTTGGACGACAGCATTCGCGGGATTGTACCTGCTCGGGTCAAAGACAGCGATGTTGCCCCAGAGACTGTTGTAGTAAGGAGTCACGTAGGTCCACCTCAGGCCGAGCTCGGCCGTCAGCTTCGAGGTGGCCTTCCAGCTGTCCTGTACGAACCACTCGAACATGTTGCTCCGATACGGCGTATAGGCGCGAGGCCCGATTTCCGCATAGGAAGTGAACAGGCCGAGTGCGGCATTGGCAATCCCAAGACCGGTCGTCGGGGCTCCGGAGCGCGTGTCGTCGAAGATGAAACGTCCGTTCTGGTTGTTGGTTCCTCCCGGAACGCCCGTGACGTTGATCTGGTCGAAGTCGTTCTGGCCGGCGCGTTCGTAAAGAGCGCCGAATTTCAGTGAATGCGTTCCCCAGATCTTCGTGATGTTGTCGGACACCGAGTAGACCGGGCCTGAGGAGAAGGCCGGGTAGGGACCGCCGTCAAGTTGCTGGAAATTGGAGAGGTCGATCGTCGGTATCTTGTCAGGGATTTCTTTGCGGTCCGGGAAGAGGTAGGGGTAGTCAATTCCGTACCTGCTCCGTTCGTAGCGTCCTCCTTCTTGGAAGATGCCGATGTGGACAACATCCACGCTCGCCGTCGCCATGGCCTCATTGATCAGGGTGGGGCTGAGCGACCAGAGATGGCTGACCGATCCTGTCCGGTTGGGCCGGTCCCAGTCCGTGACGGCCCGATCGAGGCCGCCGCGAAAAGCGTCGACCGAGGTCCAGTTGTACATGGCACCACGGAACTTCAGCGAGTGCTGCTCGTTGACCACATAATCGAGTGAAAGCGTGTCTTTTCGCTGGTCCTCGGGCTGCGGCCTCGTCTGGATGAAGTTGTTACGACCCTCCAAGAACCCCGCCGTCGGCTCGGGATAGGCGTTGAGGAAGCCGATTCCGTTCGAACTGAGCCGGTCGGCCGGGATGATATTGCCCGGGAAAGGTTGACCGGTCAGCGGGTCGTTGACCGTTCTCGCCGCTCCGAAAAACGAATTGGCAGGATCGAGCAGTTCCGAAAAGTCACCCTGCCGCATTTTCAAGCTCGGAACAGTAACGATCGAGGTGATCTCGCGCCGGCGCCTCACCCATTCCTGACTCCACAGGAAGAACAACTTGTCCTTGTCGGTGTTGAAGACGCCCGGGATGTAAATCGGCCCGTTCACCACATATCCAAACTGATTGAACCGGCTCGCCTCGCGCGGCTGCCCGGCCCGGTTACGGGACCAGCTGTTCGCGTCCAGTTTGTCGTTCCGGAAATACTCATAGAGGGAGCCGTGGAAATCCTGGCCTCCGCTCTTGGTGATAATTCGGATCTGACCCCCGGCCGAACGTCCGTATTCGGCATTATAGTTGGCGGTCAGAATCTGCACTTCCTGGACGGTATCGAGGTCGGCCGTCCCGACGCTCGTTCCGTTGGCGCGGGTTCGGATACCGACGGCGCCATCAAACGTTATCAACATGTCCTGGGTGCGAGCCCCATTGATGGAGAGACCTCCCGAGGTCAGGCCAAAACTGAAACCGGTTAACGCCGTGCCGCTCCGCACTCCTGGCTTAAGAAGGGCCAGGAAAAGGGGGTTGCGGCCGTTGAGCGTCATCTTCTCGATCTGCTTGCTCTCCACCAACTTGGCCACCATCGAACTGTCGGACTGGATCTGTGAGGAGGATGCAACAACCGAGACCGTCTCGTCGAGGGCCCCGATGTCGAGCGCTGCATCGATCCGCTGGTTGACGCTCGCATCCAGCTTGTTGCGGGTCTTGACGAATTTCTTGAACCCTTGCATCTCCACCGTGATCGTGTAGTACCCCGGCGGAACACTGGCCACGACGTAGTAGCCCTGGTCGTTGGTTACTGCCTTCCTCTCGAGCTGCGTCGTCTCGTTGGTCATCGTTACCGCGGCGCCCGGAACACCAAGACCGGACGGATCCCGAACAAAGCCTGAAATCTGAGCGGTATCGGATTGAGCTAAGACAGGGCAGACGGGGAGGAGGAACAGGGCGGCCAATAGAGCGACCCTGTAGCGGGACAAAGCTGACTGCATGTTCACTCCTTGGGATGCCTGCGACGAACCGCGCAAAAACCCGGCCGGGCGTAAAGAGGAGCGCCCCCTGGCGAACCATTACTCCCGGCCAAGATACTGCGCTTTAAATATGGAGCCTGTTGTTTACATCTTAGGTCATCTGATACGCCCCTTGCAATGCCCGGTAATCAGAAGGCAGCAGGCAGCGGGGAGAGGGACTGCGCACTGAGTAGTGCGCAGTGAGTAGCGCGCAGTGCGCAACGCGCACAAATTGGCTTGCAAACCGCGTTCGATTGGACAGAATGGTGGTCATGAGAAAAGCCGTCGGACTGGCGTCAGCAATCGTGATAATGGTGATGGGAATGACCGACCTTTCTGCTCAGGGGCTCGTCGACCCCAAGGCCGAGGACAAAATCACGTCGTACATTTCTCGAATGACTCTCGAGGAGAAGATCGGTCAATTGAATCAATACAGCAGCACCTTCGACGTCACGGGTCCACCGCCGCAATCAGGCGGAAACAAAGACCGGTACGAGCAGATCAAGAACGGACTGGTCGGATCCATGCTCAACGTCACCGGCACTGAGGCTACCAGGAAAATGCAGGAACTGGCGGTCAAGAACAGCCGCCTCGGCATCCCGCTGATCTTCGGGCTCGACGTCGTACACGGTTACCGGACCATGTTCCCGACTCCATTAGGGGAATCTGCCAGCTGGGATCTGGAAGCCCTCCAGCTGTCGGCTCGTGTCGCAGCCACCGAGGCGGCGGCAGCCGGGGTCCACTGGACCTTCGCCCCGATGGTCGATATCTGTCGCGATGCACGGTGGGGCCGGATCATGGAAGGCGCGGGCGAAGATCCGTACTTGGGATCACGGATTGCAGAAGCGCGCGTTCGAGGTTTTCAAGGCACAAACCTCTCCGCGCCCGATACCATTGCGGCATGCGTCAAACATTACGCCGGTTATGGCTTTTCCGAATCGGGCAGAGACTACAACACGGTCGATTTGTCAGAGCACACGTTGCGCAACGTGGTTCTGCCGCCTTTCCGTGCGGCCGTGGACGCGGGTGCCGCCACGGTTATGAACTCTTTCAACGAAATCGGAGGAGTGCCGGCCACGGCCAGCATCCACCTTCAGCGCGAAATCCTGAAGAGTGAGTGGGCTTTTCGCGGATTTGTCGTTTCGGACTGGGGATCGGTCGGGGAACTGATCACGCACGGCGTTGCCGCGGATGCTTCCGAGGCAGCTCTCCTTGCGATCAAAGCAGGGAGCGACATGGACATGGAAACCAGCGCCTATGTCGGCCACCTGGCTGCCCTGGTCAAGGCCGGCAAGGTCGATGAAAAACTGGTTGATGACGCAGTGCGGCGAATCCTGCGAGTGAAGTTCGCGCTAGGATTGTTCGACGACCCATACCGCTACTGTAACGCCGGACGTGAAAACCAGCTGCTCCTCAGCCAGCCTCACCTCGACGCAGCACGTGACGTTGCGCGCAAGTCCATCGTCCTCCTGAAGAACGAAAACAACCTGTTGCCGCTTCAGAAGAAAGGGACGATCGCGGTTATCGGGCCGCTGGCTGCGGACAAGGACACTCCGCTCGGGAACTGGAGGGCGCAGGCGATAGCAAATTCAGCCGTATCCATTCTCGAAGGCATCCAGGCCGCGGCTGGATCCGACGCGAAAGTGGTCCACGCGGAAGGCGCGAAGCTGGCCGTTGGCACGAGGAACTTCTTCACCAAGCCCAGGTACAACACCGATGACCGCTCGGGTTTTGCCAATGCCGTCGCAGCCGCCCGCAGCGCCGACGTGGTAGTCGTCGCGATCGGAGAGGACGCGTATCAGTCAGGCGAAGGACGGAGTCAGACGGACATCGGGCTGAAGGGCCTGCAGGAGGAACTGCTTCGCGAGGTTTTCGCCGCAAACAAGAATGTGGTCGTTGTGCTGATGACGGGTCGCCCGGTCGTAATCAACTGGATTGCAGAAAATATCCCGGCAGTGCTCGAAACCTGGCATCCCGGGTCTCAGGCCGGACATGCGATTGCGGATGTCCTCTTCGGCGCGTACAACCCGTCGGGCAAGCTTCCGGTCTCGTTTCCTCGCCACGTCGGCCAGTTGCCCCTGTATTACAGCCACAAGAATACCGGAAGGCCGAACCAACCGGATAACCCCCTGTCAACCAGCTACACTGATGTACCGAACACTCCGCTCTATCCCTTTGGGTACGGGCTGAGCTATACGAAATTCGAGTACTCAGAACTGCAACTGAGCGGCAAGGAATTCGGAAAGAACGGCCAGCTGGATGTGAAGGTCACCGTGAAGAACGTCGGTGACCGCCCCGGGACGGAGATCATTCAGCTCTACACGAGAGATTTGGTGGGCAGCGTTACCAGGCCGGTAAAGGAGTTGAAGGGATTCCGGAAGGTTAACCTGGCTGCCGGGCAGGCGGAAGAGATTACCTTCACGATCAAGGCTCCCGATCTCGCCTTCTACACCGGCTCGGGCAAGTGGGAGGCCGAGGCGGGCAAGTTCAAAATCTTCGTCGGAGGCAACTCCCGAGACACCAAGGAAGCCGAGTTCACGCTGCTTGAAAAGTCTCACTAGCCCTGCCTTTTCGGAGCCGCGCACGCAGCGAGGGTGTTGAAAAAGGTTGGAAAGCGCGTTCGACCGGCGGCTTATTGCCAGTTTTCAACGCCGAAGGCGTTGCGTAGCAAAGCCCGGGGTTGCCCGCGTTGTGTGCGGGAAACCCCGGGTTGACGGCGGGAAGGATCCAACCCTGAAAGGGTTGCGTAGTGCGGTACTCAACCCTTTCAGGGTTGGATGCGTACGCACACCCTTACCCAGGGTTTCCCGCACACAACGCGGGCAACCCTGGGCTTTGCTACCTGACCCCGTTGGGGTCATTTCGGCAATCCGCTTGACGGAAATATCACGTAAGGCAACATCTTGAACACCCTCGCTGCGGGCGCGGCTCCGAGAGACGGCGCCCTGGTTCCCTCTTCACTTCACATCCGCGTGCGCGGCGAGCAATTCGGCGAAGTCCCGCGTATAGCGGATGCTGTCCAGGTCCGAGTGCACGTTCTTCAGCTCTTCACGAAGGATGGGCACGTACTTCGTCGGTTCCCGGTCAAGCGCGACCTTCAGATGCCGCAACGCGTCTGCGGTTTGGGCGTCTCTCGCAAACAAAACGGCCAGGCGAAAATGGGCTTGGGCGACGTCCGCGCCGTTTTCGATCGCCAGGAGGTAATGCCTTCTGGCCGCCTCGGCATGATTCATGCGCTCCAGCACGATTGCCAGATACAGGTGCGCCCGGCCTGCTTTCGGGTCCACCTGCAGCGCCCGCTCAAAGTAACCCTGGGCTTCGGCCTGCTTGTCGGCGTTGGCGAGGAGCGCGCCAAGATTGAACAAGACATCGAAGTCGTCCGGGTCGTACTTGAGGGACGTCTCGAAGGCTGCCTGCGCATCGGCGTACTTCTCCTGTGCGGAGAGTGCGTCACCCAGGTGCCGCCAGAACGTCGCGTTTTCGGGTTCCTTTTGGATGGCCGCCCGGAAGTGCTTCTCGACGTCGGGCCAACGACCCTGTCGTTTCGCTGCAATCCCCATGTTGGCGGCGTTGAGCGCCGACTGGTTACCCAAGCGGGAGAATCGTTTCTCGGCCTCTTCGGGCTTATTCAGATCCAGGTAAAGGCCCCCCAACGCTTCAACAAGGTCTGGGTCGCCCGGCTGCACGGCTTCCGCTTTCAGCAGATGTGTCAAAGCCACCTGGTCGTTCTTGAGCTCGCGATAAAGCAGCCCGAGTACGAAATGGCCTTCGAAATCCCCCGGCTTCAGTTCAACGAATTTCTTGAGCGCCTCAACCGCGTCTTGATCACGACCGGCCGACTGCAGGGCGATACCAAGATTGAACCAGGCTTCTGGTCCGGTCCCTGCCAGCCGAACTGCCTGCTGCAGGGAAAGAATTGCGCGTTCGTGCTGTTTCTGCTGCAACTGGAGGTTGCCCAGTTGTTCCCACGCCTCGGCGCTGTCCGGCTGGATGCGGACGACCTGCTCGAGCTCGGCAATCGCTTTTGGAGAATCCTTCTTGACAAGCCATGCGTCGGCCCTGAGCAGGTAGACGGTCGCGTCATCTGGCTTGAGGCGGGCAAGTTCGTCGAGATGAGTAAGCGCCTGGTCGACCTTCCGTTGCTTCAGGTAGATGATCGCCAGATTCTGGCGCGCCTCGACAAAAGCAGGATCGAGCTCAACAGCTTTCGCAAAAAGCTTGGCCTGATCCTCGGACGCTTCCTTGCCAGTACCGATCAGCGCCTCGGCCTGCCGAAAGTATTCAAGCGCCTTGGGGTTCACGGCTTGCTCCTGCTTGGTCTGCTGCCCTTGAAGCAACGATGCGCAGACGAGCAGGATCGGCAGAATAATTACCGCAGTTCTAATGCTTCCAGTCGATGACATCATCAAATAAGGTCATCTCCCTGAACTCACGGTATCTCAGCTCAATTTCGGTAAACGTCAGCTCCTTGAGGCGATCCAGCGAAAACTTTTCGACGTTGAAGCTGGCGATAACCGAGCCGAAGATAACCGCCTGACGCAACGTTTTTTCGTCGACGCGGTTGATCCCCGCCAGATATCCCATGAAACCGCCCGCAAAACTGTCGCCGGCACCGGTCGGGTCGAACACGTCTTCCATTGGATAGGCGGGAGTTCCGAACACCGCTACTCTCTGCCCATCCGCCCTGCTGAACATCAGAGCGCCGTACTCGCCGCGTTTTACCACGACGGTATGCGGGCCCCAGGAGAGGATCTTGCGGGCTGCCCGCGCCAGGTTCGACTCGCGCGTCAACTGCCGAGCTTCGGCGTCATTGATAATCAGGATGTTCACCTGCTTAATCGTCTCCACGAGTGACGCGAAGTGGCCGCTAATCCAGTAGTTCATCGTATCACACGCGATCAGCTTCGGAGCCTTCACCTGGGCCATGACCTTCCGCTGAATCAACGGGTCCAGGTTGCCGAGGAACACATACTCGACTGACTGATAGGAAGGCGGGAGCTTTGGTTCGAATGAAGCAAGAACGTTCAGATGGGTGGCCAGAGTCTGGGCGTCGTTCAGATCGTAGCCGTATTTCCCGGTCCAGCGAAACGTCTGGCCATCCATGCGTTCGAGCCCCTGGATGTCGATGTTCCGGCTCTCAAGAAAGTCAACGTCCTTTTGCTGGAAGTCCTTCCCTATGCAGGCGACCAGGCGCACTTCGGTAAAAAAACTAGCCGCGACACTGAAGAAGGTCGCGGAGCCTCCGAGAGCCTCCTCGACTTTGCCAAACGGCGTTTCCACGGAATCATAAGCAACTGTTCCCACGACCAAAACTGGCGGCATGAATTCTCCTTGGAGGAACTGACAACTGACGACTGAGAAGGTGTGAAAGAATCGGGAGACGAGGCGAATGTACGTTTTCGACCCCAGGCGAATGTACGTTTTCGACCCCAAAGGGGTCGCGTAGCAAAGCCCAGGGTTGGCCGCGTTGTCTGCG
>Ga0105091_10001262_pt1 | contig 10994 bp, 10 predicted proteins | sample PPLLak1March2015_FD_87022 | JGI IMG/M metagenome (GOLD analysis project Ga0105091, IMG submission 87022) | Freshwater sediment microbial communities from Prairie Pothole Lake near Jamestown, North Dakota, USA - PPLs Lake P7 Core (1) Depth... | ecosystem: Environmental > Aquatic > Freshwater >... | reverse complement strand
TTTCCTGCGTGAGTACTACAACGACTACCAGATCGCTCCAGCCGTTCGTGTTCTGACCAAAGCTATTGGCAAGAAATTGGGACCTGAGAAGGGCAACAGCAAGTACCTGTACGAGCTGTTCCCATACGGCCCAGCCAAGCAGGCATGTAAGATCGCCGGTTTGCCAAAACCGACTGGCTGTATCTAAGCCAAAGCCGTCAGGCTGTACTAAGTAAAGACAAGAAAACTGGACCCAGTCGGAATCTGCGAGTTGCCCAAACGGGCGGTTCGTCCCGACTGGCGCCAGCCAGATTAAATGATGTCGACGCCACGGTTTCAACCGTGGCGGAGGCCTAGGTAATAAACCGGGGGATGTTAATGTCGTTTCTGACCGTACTGTATGCGTGCATTTTCTACGCAGCCACTGCCATGCTGGTGGGCGGGCTGGTGGTTAAAATTAACCGCTACGCTCGTACGCCTGCACCCCTCAAAATTCCGACCACGCCAGCACCGACTACGACCGGCGGGGTAGTGTTCCGGATGGCACGCGAAGTGGCGCTTTTTGAGAGCCTGTTCAAGTCGAATAAATGGATCTGGTTATTCGGTTGGCTGTTCCATGTGTCGCTGCTGCTCGTGGTTTTGCGCCATCTGCGCTATTTTACCGAGCCGGTCTGGTTCTGGGTGGTATGGGCTCAGCCCTTCGGCATGTATGCCGGCTTTGCAATGGTGGCAGGTCTTGGTGGCTTGTGGGCGCGCCGATTTCTGGTGGATCGAGTGCGCTATATTTCCACGCCTTCTGATCATCTGATGTTGATGCTGTTGATCGGCATTGGCCTGTCGGGACTGGGTATGAGTTTCGTCGCGCATACCGATATTGTCGCTGTGAAAGAGTTTTTTCTCGGCCTTATGGTTTTTGATCTAAAGCCACTTCCCGCCGATCCGGTCCTGCTGGTGCATTTGAGCCTGGTGGCGTTGCTCATGGTGATTTTCCCGATCAGCAAGCTGCTGCACGCACCGGGAATATTCTTTAGCCCCACCCGTAATCAAACGGACGATTCGCGCGAACGGCGCCATATTGCTCCATGGGCTACGAAGTTTGATGCGGGTTCCGGATCAAAGTCGGAATAGCGTAAAAATTAAAGCACACAGCAAGCGCTAAATTAACAGAAGCAGGAGGGACAGTGGCTGCTCCACAATTTGAGGTACCCAAGCTCACGGGCTATATTGAAGTCCCGGCAGTGAAGGAAGGCGCATCGGCGCACATTAAGTCGTTTCCCGCCAATGCAGGGATACAGGAAATAATTGGCTTTCCTGCTGGTGCTGAACCTGGCGAATTGGTTGACGGCTGGCACGATAAAGCGATCGCCAAGATGGGCGATCTGCTGGGCAGGTATCGCTCGCTGCAGGTGTTCATGGATGCCTGCGTCCACTGTGGAGCATGCACTGACAAGTGCCACTACTTTCTGGGTACCGGTGATCCAAAGAACATGCCGGTCGCTCGCCAGGAGTTGATGCGTAGCGTCTATCGTCGCCATTTCACATTCGCCGGCAAGTACTTCCCGTCACTGGTGGGCGCCAAGGATTTGACCAAAGAGGTTATCGAAGACTGGTACAAATATTACTACCAGTGTTCCGAGTGCCGCCGCTGCTCGGTATTCTGCCCATATGGCATCGATACCGCCGAAGTGACCATGGCTGGACGCGAAATTCTGGATACTGTGGGATACGGCCAGAAATATACCAACGAGATCATGGGCAAGTTGCACAAGATTGGTAACAACCTCGGCTTGCCTGGTCCGGCCCTGCAAGATACTCTGGAAGGTCTTGAAGAAGACATGCTTGATGCCACAGGCGTCGCGGTCAAGCTGCCGCTCGATGTCGAAGGTGTCGAAGTGTTGCTGGTGACGCCTTCTGCTGACTTCTTCGCCGAACCTCACGTCGAAAGCCTGATGGGTTACGGTAAGGTGTTCCACGCGGCAGGCATCAGTTGGACGCTGAGTTCCAAGGCCTCCGAGGCCGGTAACTTCGGTATGTTCATCGGTAGCTATGAGAATACGCGCCGTGCTGCCATGCGTATCCGCGAGGCGGCTCTGGAATTGGGTGTTAAACGTATTGTCGTCGGCGAATGTGGTCACGCCTGGCGTGTCGCTTATAGCTTCTGGAATACGCTGATCGGTGTCGGCGCTGGCGGTGCAGACCCGTTCTCGATCGAATTGCAGAAGCAGCTTGATCCGCGTTATCCGGCTCCGCAGCATATCTGCGAGTTCACCAATGATCTGATCAAGCAGGGCAAGCTCAAGTTTGATAAGAGTCTGAACGACCACAGGGTTGTCACCTTCCACGATTCGTGTAACGTGGCTCGTGGTTCGCGCATGGGTGATATTCCGGGGGGGCAATTTATTATCCCTCGCGAAGTAATCAAGGCGGTCGTCAACAATTACCACGACATGGCCGAGGAGACCATCGGCGAGAGCACCTTCTGCTGCGGTGGCGGAGGAGGTCTGCTGACTGACGACTTGCTGGAACTCCGTGTCAAAGGCGCGTTGCCTCGTATGGAGGCATTAAACAACGTAGTTCAGGAGAAAAAAGTCAATTTCCTGGCGCTGATCTGCGCGATCTGCAAGGCGCAGTTCAATAAAGTTGTGCCCTTTTATGGTTTCGATATGAGCATGGTGGGTGGCGTGCACCAATTGGTGAGTACTGCCATCCTGTTGGAAAAAGAAGAAGAGTAGTTTTGTAGGGTGCGTCACGCACCAATACAGTTCGGAACGGTGCGCGAGCAGCGCACCCTACAAGTTGATTTTTAGGAGATTAAGCTATGTCAGTTTCACCTGAAGAGTTGAACAAGAGCCAAGCCCGCACCTTTCGCCGTTTCAAGGATGGCAAAAACCAGTGGCGCAGCTGGCAGGACAAGATTTTCAATGCCGATACTTCACATAAGTGCCCGGAATACGTGCTGAGCACGCCTCCGTGCCAAGGCAGCTGCCCTGCAGGTGAGGATATTCGTGGTTATTTGAATATCGTGCGCGGTGTTGAAAAACCCGTTGGCGGGGTACCGATGCAGGAATATGCATGGCGCCGCCTGACTTCAGCCAATCCTTTCCCTTCAGTAATGGGTCGTGTTTGCCCGGCGCCCTGCGAGTCCGGTTGCAACCGCAATGAAGTTGACGATTTCGTTGGCATCAACTCGGTCGAGCACTATCTCGGCGAGTATGCAATCCAGAACAACCTGAAATTCTCCATGCCGGAAGGCGTTCAGAAGTCAGGTAAAAAAGTGGCGATTATTGGTGGCGGACCTGCCGGCTTGTCGGTAGCTTATCAGCTGACTCTGAAAGGCCACTCCTGCACGATTTTTGACGAGCATGCGTTGCTCGGCGGCATGATGCGTTACGGCATCCCCGGCTTCCGTACGCCGCGCGACGTGCTGGACACTGAAATTCAGCGCATTATCGACCTCGGTGTCGAGGTCAAGCTGAATGTGCATATCGGCAAGGACATCACGCTCGACCAGATCAAGAAAGACTACGACGCTATTTTCATGGGCATGGGTGCCCAGGCTGGCCGTCCTCTGCCGGTTCCCGGCGCAGAAGCACCAAACGTCGTGACCGCCATGGCGTTCCTGCGTGCCTTCAACGACGGTCGCCTGCAGCACGTCGGCAAGCGCGTAGTGGTTATTGGCGGTGGCGACACTTCCATCGACGTGGCAACTGTTGCACGCCGTTTGGGTCATATCAAGGCCACGAATCCGGCCGACCGTTCCGAGCACGTGATTGCCGGCCAGGTCGCTCACGATGTTGCTGAGGTATCCGCCAAGGAAGGCGCCGATGTCGTGCTGTGCTCGCGCGCCCCAGTTGAGAAGATGAACGCCAACAAGCATGAGGTCGATGAAGCATTGGCCGAAGGCATTGAAATCCGCGGCAGCATTACTCCGGTATCGGTTGTTGTCGGTGCGGATGGCCGTGCGACAGCGTTGCGCGTTGCGGAACTGGAAACCGTTGGCGGCAAGCAAGTCGTCAAGGAAGGCACCGAATATGACATCCCTGCAGACCTGATCGTTTCTGCGATTGGTCAGGCAGTGGACTTCACGGGTCTGGATGGCTTCGATAACGGTAAAGGACTGATCAGCGCCGACAAGCACTATCAGGTGCCCGGTCAGAAAGGCATCTTCGTCGGTGGCGACGTGCTCCGCCCGCATCTGCTGACCACCGCTATTGGCCATGGCCGCATTGCAGCAGAAAGTATCGATCATTACCTGAATGGTGAGGATCTGGGTAAGCGACCCAAGGTTGACGTTGCCTACTTCGACGTGTTGCGTAAAGAGATCGCGGTTGGTCTGGCGCCAACCCAATACCAATCACGCAGCAAGGAAGAGGTCAAGAATGAGGAAGGCTTTGCCAAGGAGATCGACTTGGGCGTGCGCGGCACATGCAACGATAAGTTTGCGGTGCACAACTTCGAGGATCGCTCCGAAAAGTACGTGATTCCATCTACTGAGCTGTTCCTGGGCCATTTCCCGTTTACTCCGCGCAACAAGCGCAGCTTCGTGACGTTGACAGCAGAACAGGTGCTGGGTCACTTCGAAGAGCGCCTGGAAGCGCTGGATGACAAGACAGTGGTCACTGAAGCCAAACGCTGCATGAGCTGCGGCCTGTGCTTCGAGTGCGATAACTGCATAATTTACTGCCCGCAAACGGCCGTTTTCAAAGTGAAGAAGGCGCAATCCACGACCGGTCGTTATGTGGATACCGACTACTCTCGTTGCATCGGCTGCCATATCTGCGCAGATGTGTGCCCAACCGGCTACATCAAAATGGGGATGGGCGACTAAACATGATCAATCCAGCGAAACGGCGAAGCGTACTGGGATGGCTGTCTGCCGCCTTGTCTGCCCTGCTTCTGGCTGGGGTCATGCCCGCCACGGCAGGTGACGAGCACGGTGAGCACGGCGCACATAAGCTGATCGCAAAGGGTGACAAATGTGTACGCGACGTGGATGATATGCGTCGCAACCACATGAAGATCCTCAAGCATCAACGCGATGAGACTATGCGTAAAGGAGTACGGGGCTCTCAGGACAGTCTGAAAAACTGTATCGAGTGTCACGTAAATCCCAAGACCAACAGCGTGGCCAGCAGCAAGGAAGACTTCTGCATGGGTTGCCATAGCTATGCTGCCGTCAAGCTGGATTGCTTCGAGTGTCATTCGAGCAAACCGAAAACTCCTGCGGGGGGAATGCATCCGATCGTCACGCCTGAGCAGAAGCCTGAAAGCAAGGAAAAGCAGTCCGGCTTGTCTGGAAAAATGCGCTGGCAGATGCAGGCAAAACTGGCTGGCTTGAACATGGGCGAGGGCGTTAAATGAGCAATGACGTAGATAACAGCCGCAGGAAATTTATCGCAGCGGGGGTGGCAGGCACGGCTGGATTGGTGCTTGCGCCGGGTGTGACGCTGCTGGATATGGCCAATGCGCGCCCTGCGGGTGAGGCGGCTTCCAGCACAAAGCGCTGGGGCATGCTGATTGATAGCACCAAGTGCGCGACCGGATGTAACGACTGTGTATCTGCGTGCGGCAAGGAAAACGGCGTGGCCTCGACCGGTCATCCGGAAACCGACCCGCAGTGGATACGCAAGATCGAGCTGAAGGAAGTCAAAAGCGGCAAGAGCCATTCCCTGCCGATGATGTGCCAGCACTGCGCCGAGCCACCTTGCGTGGACGTGTGCCCGACTGGAGCTTCGTTCAAGCGCGCTGACGGCATCGTACTGGTGGATCGCCATATCTGCATCGGTTGCCGTTACTGCATGATGGCCTGTCCATACAAGGCTCGTTCCTTCGTGCACGAGGCGCATGAAGATCAGAATCCCGACGTGCCACGCGGCAAGGGTTGCGTCGAATCCTGCACGCTGTGTGTTCACCGGATAGACAAGGACCAGCAACCCGCCTGCGTTGAAGCATGCTCAGAGGGGAATCATGGCGCGATGCTGTTCGGTGACTTGAATGATCCCAACAGCGAGATATCCAAACGCATTGCCACCTATGCCACTACCCAAGTCCGTGCGGATTTGGCACTGAACACCGGCGTACGCTATCAGGGGATTTGAACGCTATGAATTTCGAGGCTTTCCGAAAAGTTGAACAAAGCGCGTTTTATGCGTTGGTGGCCGTAATCGGCTTGATGGTGCTGATCGGTCTGGGTGCCGCGCACTACATGGAGGAGCACGGCCATGTGGTGACCGGCATGTCCAACCAGATCGTGTGGGGAATGCCGCATGTGTTCGCGATCTTCCTGATCGTGGCAGCATCCGGCGTGCTCAACGTCGCATCCATCGGTTCGGTGTTTGGCAAGACCGTGTACAAGGCCCGTGCACCGCTGTCCGGCCTGCTCGCCCTGGCCATGCTGGCGGGCGGTTTGACGGTGCTGATGCTGGATCTGGGGCGTCCTGACCGCTTGATCGTGGCGATGACACACTTTAATTTCAAATCGATCTTCGCGCTGAACGTGATTTTATATACCGGCTTCTTCGCCATTGTCGCAGTTTACATCTGGACGATGATGGAACGCAGGATGAACGTCTATACCAAGTACGCCGGTTTCTCAGCCTTTATCTGGCGCCTTGCATTGACGACTGCAACCGGGTCGATTTTCGGTTTCCTGGTGGCCCGCCAGGCATATGCTTCAGCTATGCTCGCGCCCATGTTCATCATCATGTCCTTTGCATTCGGCTTGGCAGTGTTCATTATCGTGCAGCACGTGATGTATCGCTGGAATGGCCGCACGCTAGATGAGGCGATCAAGCGCCGCCTGAAAAATCTTTTGGCAATTTTTATCGGTGCGGTGTTTTACTTCACGCTGGTTTATCACCTGACCAACATGTATTTCGCCAAACAGGTCGCGTTTGAACGCTTCATCCTCCTTGATGGCGGTGTTTACACCAACCTGTTCTGGTTTGGCCAGATTCTGCTGGGAACTATCGCGCCGCTGGCAATCCTGTTCCACCCCGGCTTGAGCAAGAGGTGCGGCTGGATAGTGACGGCAGCGATGCTGGTCATACTCGGGGGTTTTGCCCAACTCTATGTGTTGCTGATTGGTGGCCAGGCATTCCCTCTGAGCATATTCCCTGGCATGGAAGTAAGCAGCAGCTTCTTTGACGGCAGGATTAACCCCTACAGCCCCAGTCTGCCTGAGTTCCTGCTTGGTTTTGGTGGTATTGCCATCGCCGCTCTGCTGACTGTGATCGCAGTCAGGGTATTACACTTCATGCCGGAAGATGATTTCAGCCAGGTTGGCAAGCACACGCTGACTGACTAGTTATCCAGGCATCGAGCATGGGAGCTTATCGCTCTCATGCTCGAATTTTCCGCATTCTGGGGAAATCCGGGAAGAATCAAGACGGGAAACTCACGGAACCCTTTTCTGTCCAACCGACCGACAGTATTTACACGTAATGCGGATTCCGACACATGTCCCGTCTGCTGATCTCAGCCGCACATAAATCCTCCGGAAAAACCACCGTCTCCATCGGCTTGTGCGCCGCATTCAGGGCGCGTGGCACCAAGGTACAGCCATTCAAAAAGGGTCCTGATTACATCGATCCGATGTGGCTTTCCGCCGCCAGTGGCCGCCCCTGCCGCAACCTCGATTTCTTCATGATGGACCAGGCCGAGATCGTGGCTGAATTTCAGCGGCACTCCGCCGGAGCGGATATCAGCCTGATCGAAGGCAACAAGGGTCTGTACGATGGGCTCAATCTCGACGGCAGCAACAGCAATGCTGCGCTGGCTCGTCTACTGCAGGTGCCAGTAGTGCTGGTTATCGATGCACGCGGCATGACACGCGGAATCGCCCCCTTGATACTGGGCTACCAGGCTTTCGACCGGAATATCAATATTGCCGGAGTCATTCTGAATAACCTCGGCGGCGACCGTCACGAGAGCAAGCTGCGTGCCGTGATCGAGCACTATACGGACGTGCCGGTAATCGGCGCTGTGCACCACGACAAACGTCTGGAAATCGTGGAGCGGCACCTGGGTCTGATGCCGAGTAACGAAGCCGAGGCAGCGCTACGGCGCGTGAATGAAATTGGTGAAATCGTTGGGTCGCAAGTTGATCTCGACAGGTTGCTTGAAATCGCCTCCACTGCGCCGGAGTTGCCGGTGCCAGCAGACGGCGCTCATCCCAACCTTCTCCCAAAGGGAGAAGGGGCGAACGTGGAGGGCGCTGGTTTTGATTTGCTTTGCGACACTAAGGCCTCGGTTCGTATCGGCTGGGCCAAGGACAAGGCTTTCGGCTTTTATTATGCAGACGACCTCGATGCCTTGCGCGCCGCCGGGGCTGAACTGGTTCCTCTGGATACCCTGCACGACGCTCATCTTCCGGATGTGGATGGTTTGTTTATCGGCGGCGGTTTCCCCGAGCTGTTCATGAACGAACTGGAAGCCAACACCACCCTACGCAAGGAGATTGGCAATGCCATCGAAAACGGCATGCCGGCCTATGCGGAATGCGGCGGGCTCATGTACCTTGCGCGTTCGCTGACATGGCATGGCGAAAAGCGCGATATGGTGGGCGTCATTCCGGGCGACGTGGTGATGCACGAAAAACCGGTTGGTCGTGGCTACATCCGCCTGAGCGAAACAGGGGAGAATCCATGGCCAAAATCGACCGGCTCCACGCCCGTGTCTGAAGTGCGCGGCCACGAATTTCACTATTCCAGTCTGGATAATCTGGATACAAGCGAACTGAAATATGCTTACGAGGTGAAACGCGGTCATGGAATAGACGGGCGCCACGACGGCATCGTTTACAAAAATCTGCTGGCTTCCTATGCGCATCTGCGCAGCCTTGGAGCTTATAACTGGGCAGATCGTTTCGTTGCCTTTGTGCGCAGCAAGGCGCAAGAAACAGAGAAGTCGCCAGACGGAGACACACGGCGCCATGACCGAGCCGCATGAATTGAATTGTTAATATCTAAAGGAGAAAGTCGATGATTACAGTAACAGCCAAAGCTGCCGAGCAGATTCACCAAGCCGCAACCCAAACCGAAGCCGAGGGCATGTTTCTGCGGATTGCCGCCCGTCGCGGGATGGATGGAACCATTCAGTACGGGATGGGTTTCGACGAACAGGGCGAAGAAGACGTGATCGTAAATTCCGAGGGAGTCACCGTCATCGTGTCGCCAGAGAATATGGGGCTGCTGAGTGGCGCCACACTGGATTTTGTCGAGCTTGATCCTGGCGACTTCCGCTTTATTTTCATCAACCCCAACGATGATGGCGGCTCATCCTGCGGCACATCGTCAGGTGGCGGTGGCGGTGGGTGCGGTGGCTGTGGCGGCGGTTGCCACTAATCTGAGAAAGGTTGCCACATTTCTAGCGGCGATGACCGGACTGCACTCAACCCTTGCCAGAAAGGCACCATCAGGGTTGTAAAGTGCACAGCCCGGCCTTCGGGTTATAATCACTAAAATAAATACCCAAGGGGAAAACATGGCAGCCAAACCCGGAGAACGAAAACTCCAGATCCTGCAAAATCTCGCAGAAATGCTGCAGAAACCGCAGGGCGAGAAAATCACCACCGCTTCGCTGGCCGCACGAATCGGCGTATCCGAGGCGGCCCTCTACCGCCACTTCGCCAGCAAGGCGCAGATGTTCGAGGGTCTGATCGAGTTCATCGAGCAGACCCTGTTCAGCCTGATCAACAAGATCACCAGCGAAGAGAACAGCGGCGTGAAACAGCTCGAGGCCGTGCTGCCCATGCTGCTCGGTTTTGCCCAGAAGAATCCCGGCATGACCCGGGTGCTGATCGGCGAGGCACTGGTCAACGAGGATAGCCGCCTTCAGTCCCGCATCAACCAGCTGCACGACCGGCTGGAAGCCACGCTCAAGCAGTCATTGCGGCTTGCTGCGAGCCAGCAGGAAATTCCGTCTGAGATCGATGCCGCCGCTCAGGCCAACCTGATGATGAGTTTCGTGGCCGGGCGCTGGCACCAGTTCGCCAAGAGCGGCTTCAAGCGCGAGCCGATGGAGTTCTGGACGGCGCAGGGCCGGGCGCTGATCAGTGGCTGAGGTAAGAACAGCCCTGAGCGTTGAGTTGAAAGTCCTGAGTAGAATCTTTCGGTTTACGTAATCGCCCCTGAGGCGACGTTAAATGAAAGCAGCGTCACCGTCCGCTCCTCGCTATGAGAGACAATCGCAGACTCGTCGAGATCATCCAGACAAATCGGCGACAATTGATAACGGATGACAGTGCCTTCAGACAAATTACTGCCACCTACGTGGCAGTGGATCGGTAATAATTCACCGGCTGGGAAAGCATAACCATGGTCTAACAGTAACGGGGATTATTGCATCGTCTAGCCTGGGATATTTATTGATGAGATCTGTCTAGATATTTCATCCCAGTGCCTTCTTGTGCCATCAGGATTGAAAACATTAACCCGATATGACGAGAGGTCGGGTAGGCTCATACGTAAATAGGAATGCTGGTTATGGGTGAGCCAATGGTTTAAGCCAAGTTGACTGCCCTGCTTGTGTTCACGTTGAAGGAATGAAAGTATACAATCGGCAGCTGATCCATAGAGATACGTGACAACCACCCCTTGTTTCTCTGTGAGTTGAAGTTCATGGTCGAGAAGAAGATCGGTGCTCCGGAAAGTGAGTACACAGCCAGCCCGACCTAAATATTTCACACGCTTATCCAGTTTTGCCAATAGTGGTGTCGCATTGCCATTGCGGTATTCGCCCCATTCATGTCGGATCTCGTGACTGTCAACATTGTTTGTATTGGGTACGTCAATTTCAGCGTGAAGCCAATTATGATGGTTGCTCAAGTGGCTTCCAAATGAGGATTTGCCTACTCCGGATGGGCCAAAGATAAACAAAATCGAACAATATTGGGGTGGCATGAAATGCTAACTCAAGTGATTAATGTATTAATTTTATACCATCAACGAAGTGCCAAGGCGTTCATTATTTGCGTTCTTGATCGGTTCGAATGGCAGCTAAGGCAAAAAGCAGCC
>Ga0105091_10001259_pt1 | contig 10997 bp, 6 predicted proteins | sample PPLLak1March2015_FD_87022 | JGI IMG/M metagenome (GOLD analysis project Ga0105091, IMG submission 87022) | Freshwater sediment microbial communities from Prairie Pothole Lake near Jamestown, North Dakota, USA - PPLs Lake P7 Core (1) Depth... | ecosystem: Environmental > Aquatic > Freshwater >... | reverse complement strand
TCATTTGACAAAACTAAAAAACACAATTAAAATTGCCGGTTTAGGAGAGCAAAAATCAAGAACCATTAAGGGATTCCTTACGGAGCTGATTAAATCGAAGGGTAAAATTTCTCTTGATCATTTGAAAAAACTTAAAGATGAAGAAATATTGAATGAATTGATACGAAATCCCGGGATAGGAATAAAAACAGCCAGCTGCGTCCTGTTGTTTTCATTAAACCGGAATGTTTGTCCGGTTGATACACACGTCCACCGCACTTTGAATAGAATAGGCGTTATTCAAGCAGCTTCACCTGAAAAAACTTTTTACCAGATTTTTTCCAATATCCCGGAAGGAGCTGCACATTCGATTCATACCAATTTGATAAGGCTCGGAAGAGAAATATGCAGACCGTCCAAACCTCTATGCAATGTTTGTCCCCTGAGAAAAATCTGTCTTTATCCGTATAAGAATAATTCCAGTTCTGTTCCTTCCGGGGAAAATAATTTTCTGCTTCTTGATAATATTTTTTAAAAGATCTTAATAAAATAATGCCGTTCTACTCACTGAATCTTATATTGATTTTATTTAATTTTGATAAAAACAAGAAACTGGTAAAATGAAAAAAGCAGTCATTACACATGCTAGAAGAACCCCAGTAGGATCTTTAGGAGGAAGCTTATCCTCATTCACCGCACCGCAGCTCGGAAGTTTCGCCATAAAAGCAATTCTTGAACAATCCCAAATAGATCTAAATCTGGTTGACGAAGTAATAATGGGTAATGTATTAACGGCGGGATTAGGGCAGGCACCGGCTAGGCAAGCTGCTTTATTTGCAGGACTTCCGGAAAAAACCGAGTGTCTTACAATAAATAAAATGTGCGGAAGCGGCTTGAAGGCAGTAATGCTTGCACAGCAGGCAATTTTAAATGGAGATGCCGAAATTATAATTGCAGGCGGTCAGGAAAGCATGAGCAATGCCCCGTATCTTCTTCAGAATGCAAGAAGCGGCTACCGTTTGGGAAACGGAGAATTAATTGATTCAATGATTAAAGACGGATTGTGGGACGTTTATAATGATATCCATATGGGAAGCTGCGCCGAAGCTTGTGCAAAAGAATTTTCCTTTACAAGGAAAGAACTGGATGAATTTGCAGTATGCTCTTATAAAAGAGCACTGGAAGCTCAAAAAGCAGGCAAGTTTGATGATGAGATAGTAAAAATACATGTCAAGATTAAAGGAGGGGAGACGATTATTGATAAAGATGAAGAGCCAGGCAAAGTTAATTTTGATAAAATACCTTCACTGAAGCCTGTCTTTGATAAAAACGGAGTTGTTACTGCAGCTAACGCATCCAGCATCAATGATGGTGCGGCAGCCCTGCTTATCATGAGCGACGAAAAAGCGAAAGAATTGAATTTCACACCTCTTGTAGAGCTTAGCGCACAAGGTTCTTCAGCAAAAGCGCCGATTCAATTTACTACGGCACCGGCTGATGCCATCCAAAAGGTCATAAAGAAAGAGGGTTTGAAAACTGAAGATATTGATCTTTTTGAGATAAATGAGGCATTTGCAGTAGTTTCACTGGCTGTGAATAAACTATTAAATTTAGAGCAATCGAAAGTAAATGTAAACGGGGGAGCCATTGCAATCGGGCATCCGATTGGAGCAAGCGGAGCAAGAATTCTAGTTACGTTAATCCATGAAATGAAAAAAAGGAATTCCAAGTATGGCCTCGCTGCTCTCTGCATTGGAGGCGGTGAAGCTTCTGCTCTAATTGTAAAGAATCATTCTTAAAGGTTTTATGGAAATAAATAAAGTTTCTGTAATCGGAGGCGGTACCATGGGTAATGGTATTGCCCATGTTTTCGCGTTAAAAGGATTTAACGTAAACCTTGTTGAGCTTAACAAGGAATTAGCAGATAAAAGTATTAAAAATATTTCTGCAAATATGGATAGGCAGGTAAAGAAAGGAATAATTACAGATGATGAAAAAGCTCAGGCAATTAAAAGGGTAACTTTAATTGCCGATATAGATTTAATACCTCCCGATTCCGATATTCTAATCGAAGCTGTTTATGAGAATAAAGAAGCTAAGTTAGCTATTTTCAATAAATTAGAGAAAATAATAAAACCGGATTCTATTTTTTGTACGAACACTTCTTCTATCTCAATAACCGAGCTGTCATCTGCATGCAGACCTGATAAATTTATCGGGATGCATTTTATGAATCCTGTGCCTGTTATGAAATTAGTTGAAATTATTAGGGGTTATTCTACCAGTGATCTCACATTTAATGCTGTTAAAGATATTACCATTAAGCTGGAAAAAATACCTGTTGAAGTGGCTGATTTCCCTGGCTTCATTTCAAACAGGATCCTTATGCCCATGATTAACGAAGCAATTTTTGCTTTAATGGAAAATGTTGCTTCTGCAGAAGACATTGATACTGTTATGAAACTGGGAATGAGTCATCCTATGGGTCCTTTAACACTTGCAGATTTCATAGGCTTGGATGTCTGTCTTTCAATAATGGAAGTGCTGTACGAAGGATTTAACGATTCAAAATACAGACCTTGTCCGTTATTAAAGAAGATGGTTGCAGCAAATAAGTTAGGAAGAAAGACAGGCGAAGGATTTTTTAAGTACGAATATTAAAGTGCAGAGAGCATAGAAAGCATTTTAATTGTAAGAATGGTACATCGGAAACAATTATTGTCGATTGTCCGATAATATATATTATGTAAACTTGGATATTATCTTATTTAGGATTCAAAGATCGCCGAAATAAATAATTTAGGATCAAAATCCTGCAGATCATCTATCCCTTCCCCGACTCCTATATACTTCACAGGAATCTTCTGCTTAGCACAAATCTGGAATACAACTCCGCCTTTTGCCGTTCCGTCTAATTTTGTAATTACTAATCCGTTAATGTTCGTTACTTTAGAAAACTCTTCTGCCTGTACAAGTGCATTCTGACCAGTTGTTCCGTCTAACACCAGGAGAGTTTCATTAGGAGCATAAGGAGCAACCTTGCTCAGAACTTTCTTAATCTTCTTAAGTTCTTCCATCAGATTAGCCTTGTTGTGAAGACGGCCTGCAGTATCGATTAAAACTATGTCATATTTCTCATTAATGGCATTCTGAACAGTATCAAAAGCTACTGATGAAGGATCGGAGCCTTTTTCTTTTTGAACAATCTCCGCACCTGCTTTCTTCGCCCAGATATCAAGTTGCTCACCGGCTGCAGCGCGGAAAGTATCTGCAGCCCCTAAAAGCACTCTTAAACCTTTATTGCGGAAATTATAAGCTAATTTTCCGATTGTAGTGGTTTTCCCGGTACCGTTTATGCCTACAACCAGAATAACATACGGCTTGAATTTAAAAACGTCGTTGTCCCCGGGAATTCCATCGATATTTAATATGGATTCTAATTCATTTTTTATAATGCCCACTAAATTATCATAGCTTCTGCTTTTTTCCTCCTTAAAACTAATCCTTGCTTTGTCAATAATTTTTACTGCAGTATCATATCCGATATCTGATGTAATGAGGATTTCTTCCAGCTCCTCAAGAGTTTTCTCATCAACAACAGCTCTGCCGGTTATGGTTTCATTAATTTTCTTAACCAGCTTATCTCTGGTCTTAGATAAACCGGTTTTTAATTTATTCAGGTTAATATTGTTAAACAGACTCATAATTCTTCTTCTTTAAAAATTCAAATGCTCTAACTATATAAGCAATCAATGAACTTACTATTAAAATAATGCTCAATCCGTAAAATGATAAAAACAGAACTTCATTTCTATTAACCTGCAGAACTATTAAAAGAATTACTATTCCGATAATGATTACGGTGAACTTACCTAACACATTTGAAGGCAATACTTTATTTATCTTTAATGAAAGTAAAATACCTCCGATAAAAATCATTAAATCTCTGCCGATAATAATTAAAAAATAATACAATGGAATTTCTCCCATCATAAAAAGCTTAACGATAATTGCTCCGACAGCTATTTTATCAGCAAGTGGATCAATAATTTTCCCGAATTCTGTAACCTGCTTGAATTTCCTTGCTAAGTACCCATCAAGAATATCGGTGCCGGCAGCAAATAAACATAATCCGAAGATATAATACCTCATATTGCCGTAATGAATATCATCCAGCATAATCCAGAAAGGTACCGCAAGAAGTAATCTGAAAAAGCTGATGAAATTGGAAATTGTAAATATTTTAGATAATTGAATCATTATTTTATAACAGCAAATTTGCCGATTTTTTCATCAATTTCATTGTTTGAATCATCCATTTGAACGATTCTGAACAAATAAATACCGCTGGAGATAAGTTCTCCGTTTTCATTTTTAAGGTCGTATTGAAGTCCTCCGCTGCCGTTTGTTCCTTCTAAATCCGCTACCCGCATTCCGGTGAGTGTCCAAATAGAAATTTTAACCTTCGGCGGCAGATTTGCAAATGTTAACTCTCCTTCTCCCCCGTTTATTTTTACGGGGCTCGGGTAAACATAAAGCCCGGAAAGATTCTGTGCAGAACCTGTCAGCAAAATATAACTTCCCGCGCCGGAATTTATCTGTATGTTCCCGGAAGATGATGATGATTTTAAATTGTTAATTCTTAGTCTGTATTCCCGTCCGACAGAACCGACTGGTTTCTGCCCTGCCAAATTCAAATAAATTATTTTTTTATCGGTTTGATCAACACTGATATTTGTAACTGCATTTCCAGGTTCAAAATTATAATTAACAGGATCGGAAGCGGAAGCTTCATCCACCTCAAGATTAAACTGAACTTTTACCAAATACGGATTTATTATTTCATGATTTGATACAAAAAACTCTGGCACAGCCGAAATGGAATCCACAAAGAATGATACCGTATCATTTTTTACCGGTGAATTATATAAATCTTTTAAACTAATAATTCTTAAATGATTAAGACCTGCCGGCAAATTTCCTGAAAATGAAACTAAGTAGGAATATTCATTTGAGGGTGAAATTGAATTGGGAAAACCGAAATTAAGAACTTCAAATGAATTCAGATTTTCGATCGTTGTTTTTATTTTTTCGGTAAACGATATTTCGACGGAATTCCGGCTTTTGCTTTCAATCTTGTTTATTTCAGCAGGCTTATGAGAATATACTTTTACTATTTGGCTGAAGTCTGATAAAGGTTCCGGCTTGCCCGGATCTGAAGCCTTTACTGCATAAAAATAATTATTAGGGATCGAAATATTCTTGTCGAAATACTCATTAGCAGAAATAGAATCTACAAGGATAAGGTTCTGCGCATTATCGCCTTTGTAAATGTAAAACATACTCCCTTCCCCGCTCCAGGCTAGTCTGATCTGAGCTGAATCAATATTATACCCGGTCAAATTAAAAGGCGCTGAGGTTTTGGATGAACTGTTAAACTCAATAAAATTAATTCCGCTGCTAGCGGGGAAAGCGATTTCTTTAATGCCATTTAAATTTAAATCGCTTACCAGGATAGAGCCGGAATTAATATTTTCTTTATAGGAAATAATTGAAGTATTCCCGGAGGTGTTTTTAAAGATATATGAATAAGGAAACATAAACAGAATCAATTCCTCGCTGCTGTCATTATCGATATCGGCAAATTTAACTGCATTCTCCGAACTTTGGAAGGAAGAATTAAATTCTTTCGAAGCATCGATGAATGTCTGCTCATAAACTATATTCAGAGAATCATTGATCAGGTTAAAGACTGCCAAACGGTAGAAAGGAGCCAGGTCTCTTTCTTCAATAGAATGAAGCAGGACCGCAATCTCTTTAATTCCGTCGCCGTTATAATCGCCGGCCGATAAAAAAGCGGATGAACAGAACAAACCTGTTTCAATTGTTTTGAATTCCTGGTATCCCATGCCGGGCACAAATTCATAGCTTAGTATGTCACCTTCAACATCAGCCATCCAAATTTCATTATTTCCGTTATTATCGGAATCCACTATAACGGCATCCGGTGAATCAAATCTGTTTTCTAAACCTCTGCCGGGTGTATAATTCAGCAGCCTTATAGAATCAGTCAATGATAAATTATTTTGAACTTTCCAGATAGTTATGGAAGAGTCGGAATCAACTGCAATGATTTCTGTTTTTCCGTCTTTATCAATATCATCTGCAAGGGCCGGCCAGAAGGAACCCGTTGAATTCTCAAATTTCTGAATGAATCTTTCATTTTCCAGCTCTTCTATATAACCATTCTTCACAAATAACGTTAACAGATCAGGAGATGTGTTATTATTAAAATGACCATAATCTTTGATGATTTTATCGGTTAAAGAATCAATTTTTATAAAAGAACTGCCGTTTAAACGATAAAGATATGTCGTATTTGAATTTGAAAATTCTCTTATCGCTACTTCCCTGGAACTTTCAGATAAGTTAAGCTGCTTTTCAAATATATTTCCCGGAGGAAGAGAAAACGGCTGATCATATTCAGCAGCCGGAGTAAAATTAAAACCGGTATTGAACATAAAAAAGTTGTTCCCGTCCTTTAAGGTGTCCTGCAGCCCCACCAGGTTTTCGGCTGCAAAGAATACTTCATAATTCATATTCTGTTCAACAAGCTGCTTGGGGATAAATCCGTAATGCAGGTTTCCGACAAACTTATTGTTAATTGAAAATCCGTCCAAAGTTATGAAATCAAAATTCAGAGCCCCTGCTTTTCGGTAAAACATTTTTATTACTGAGGGTTCATCTGCAGAAACCGCTGCAAGAATTGTCGTTTTGTCGCCGTAATAACTTGGACCGGCAGAAATTAAATTCATTACCGGCGGCGTCCTGTTCACAAAAAAATTCAATCTTTCTTCCGAAGTTCTTCCGTTTGACTGGTAAAGAACCAATCTGAGGCAGTAAACGGAATCTTTAAAATCCAATATATCCAGATTAAGAATATTTTGATTTGAAACCTGATTTAAACCATTTTCAACGAGGATATTCCATGAGCCGGGATTAAGCCCTGTCCCTACATATAGTTCATATTTCCGGAAGTATGCCGAAAGAATTGTTGCCGTAACAGCAATTGAATCCGCATCTGTTGCAAAATCCTGATAAGGATAATTAAATTTAACAATCGAAGGAGCAATCACACTAACTGCCCTGAATAAATTTAACCGCCCTCCCCCGCTCTTTTCATCCCAGCCAGCCTCATCGATATCATCTGAAGTAGATTTTAAAATCTCCCTTACCTCATCATTCGTAAAATCCTGCAATGATAAAATCAGTGCAGCAGCGGCAGATACAAACGGGGCGGAAGCGGAAGTACCGCTGACTTCAGAATACCAGCCTCCTTTCGAAGTAGTTATGATTGAAGTACCGGGTGCAGTTAAATCAATTGTAGATCCGAAATTAGAATTGGATGAAACATAATCTTCAGTCGTTGAATTGCCGACGGATATTACTTCTGAATATCCTGAAGGATAATGAGGGAGATCCGACCCGGAATTACCTGAACTAGCTGCCAGTACAATATTTTGAGAGTAAGCATATTTTATCACGTCTCTTAAAACATATGAAAAAGTATTGTCGCCGAAGCTCATGTTAATTACCTTTGCTCCCATCTCTATGGCATAAAGAATTCCGGCTGCTACATCATCTTCATCGCCGAACCCGGCCGGATCAAATGCACGGATGTTAAGCAGCTTAACATTTGGGGCTGCGCCTGAGATTCCGATTCCATTATTATTTTCTGCACCGGCAATGCCTGCAATGTACGTTCCATGCCCGTTATCATCTTCCGGAAGGTTGTCCCAATTTAAATAATCTCCCCCGGTTGAATCGAACGGGAAACCTGTCCGGTCTGTAAAATCCCAGCCCATAGTATCATCGGTGAATCCGTTAAGATCGTCATCAGCATTGTTTCCAGGAGTTTCTTTATAATTTTTAAAGATTTTATTCTTAAGATCCGGATGAAGAAAATCTATTCCGGTATCTATTATCCCGATGATAATTGAAGTATCACCGGCCGTAATATCCCATGCATTGTATGCATCTATTTTTGCTAATGCCCATTGTGAGCTAATAAGACTATCATTTGGAACTGAATCAATTTTATAAACATGTGCTTCCTGTATATATTCAATTGAGGGATCGGAAGAGGAAGATTGAATAAGCAGATCCGCATCTGTCTGATTTGCTAAAGTAATTTTTATAATCTTCGATAAAACGGGATTTTTTTTCCCCAAATTCCCGGCAAAATGCTTAACAGATATATTGGAGTTGTCTGGTTTGAACAGGGCATTTTCCTGAAAAATTTTTTTACCGGCTATTTTTTGTTCTATGATCTGCTGATCAACTGAAGATTTATATTTAATAAAAAATGTTTTTGATTGAGGTAAAATGGCACAGGTTGTTATTAGGAAAAGGAGAACAGCGATGGGCCTACGGCTCATACATTTCCTTTTTGTAGCTCACATCTACCAGGGTTGGATAATTGCCGGAAAAACAGGCCGTGCAGAAATTCTCCTCTCCTGCTTCGGATACTGCTTCCAGCATTTCATCAATGGTAAGATATTCCAAAGAATCGGCTTCTAAAAACCTTTCAATTCTTTTAATCTCGCCGTCGAATTTATTTGCGACTAATTCTTTCTTGCTCGGGAAGTCCATTCCGTAATAGCATGGATGCATTATAGGAGGAGAAGAAATTCTTAGATGGATCTCTTTCGGATTCCCCTCTTTAATCAGGTTGACAAGCTGTTTTGAGGTAGTTCCTCTTACAATAGAATCATCAACAACTACAACTGTTTTTCCTTCTATAACACCCTTAACAATATTGAATTTTATCCTAACTCCGATTTCTCTTTTTTCCTGTCCCGGCTGAATAAAAGTTCTGCCGATGTAGTGGCTTCTTATCAAGCCTATTTCAAGCTTCGAATCGATCCCGAGCTTTTCCAGTTCCGACTGATAACCTAGTGCAGTAGTGTTGGAGCTGTCGGGTACGCTTATAACAATTACTTTCTCACCGTCTTTATCAATAACCGGGTGTTTTCTTGCAAGAATTTTTCCGAGTCTTCTTCTCATCTTATCTACATTATGCCCGAAAATAAAGCTGTCTGGACGTGAAAAATAAATATATTCAAAAATGCAGTGCTTCTTGGGCGAATAAAGTCCGTTTATTCTTGTTGATTTAATCACTCCTGTGGCAAGCACTTCATCATCGATTATTATTATTTCGCCCGGCTCAATTTCACGTATAAACTCAGCAGAGAGGATGTCGAAAGCACAACTTTCCGAAGCAACAACATAAGAGCCGTTAAGTTTTGCCAAAGCAAGCGGACGGAATCCGTGCGGGTCGCGTGCGGCAATTAATTTATCATCGGTAAGTATTGTTAAACTGTATGCCCCATCAACTTTTGTAAGTGCTTCCTTAATCTGATCTATTTGATTTTCAAGACGGCTTCTGGCTATCAAATGGAGAATTACTTCAGTGTCGCTTGTTGTCTGGAAAATAGCTCCTTCATCAACCAGTTCTTCCCTAAGTGCTTTTGCATTAGTTAAATTTCCGTTATGTGAAATAGCCAGGTTGCCGAGTCTGTAGTTTACAACAAAAGGCTGTATATTTTTTTTAGATTCGGATGAACCGGTTGTAGAATACCTGTTGTGCCCGATTGCAGAATTTCCGGGGAGGATATAGTGAAATATTTTAGGATCGGCAAAGACTTCCGAAACCAGCCCTTCATCTTTATGAAGATTAAATACCGGCTTCTCTTTTTTATTGAAGCTTCTTGTAACAATTCCGGAAGCTTCCTGTCCCCTATGCTGCAGTGCATGGAGCCCGTAATATGTGTGCAGTGATGCTTCAGGTGCACCGAAAATTCCGAATATTCCGCAGAAGCATTTCGGTTTATCCCATGTAATTACTTTATTCGTCATATCTTTGTTATAAATCATATTTTGCCGGTTATAATTAATTTCAGAATAAAAAATAAAATTGCTAGTAAAGATAATAAAGGCAGTATTTAGAACATAGCAAAGAATTTTTGCTTTTCTTGCAGTACTGTCAAAAATAATTGATTAAAAGAAAATTTCTTTTAAATATTTAGAATATTCTGTTTTTACACTAACTCTCAACCTCATCCCTACACTTGTAATGAATGAATATTAATTTTCTGACAGAATATGATCATTTATCGTTTTATTATTTGTCTGTCTCGTCATTTTATTTTGGACAGATATGATTTCTCGAATTAAAAATAAAATTTCACATCCTGTAAAATAACCGTTTATCAAATGAAAAACCGCCCATCAAAATTATCATATTCATTTAATCATATGATAATAATTTAGAAATCTTCAAATAATTTAATCCAAAAAGGAGGCTTGAGATGAGGAAATATATTCTTTTTTCAATTTCTTTTTTATTGATTTTTCTGTTCTCCCAAATTGCTGAAGCACAGCAGCAGTTAACAGCGCCGAGGCCGAGTCAAACTGCTTCGGTAATCCAGAGAATCGGTTTGACGGATATAACTATAAAATATCACAGACCCGCTATAAACAAAAGGGAGATCTGGGGAAAATTAGTTCCGTATAATGTAGTCTGGAGAGCCGGGGCTAATGAAAACACAACTATCTCGTTCAGCGATCCTGTAAAAATTCAGGGGAAGGATCTTAAAGCCGGAACATACGGTCTGCATATGATTCCGGCCGAAGGTGATTGGACAATAATTTTCAGTAATAATTCCTGGTCATGGGGAAGCTTCTTTTATGATGAAAAAGAAGATGCATTAAGAATAACCGTGAAGCCTATCCCTGCAGAAAATGAGGAGTGGCTCAGCTATACTTTTGAAAATCCTTCCCGCAATTCAGTAACAGCGGTAATGAGATGGGAAAAATTGAGTGTTCCATTCAATATTGATTTAGATGTTAATCAAATTGTTCTTGATCATTATAAAAAAGAGCTTGACTCAGCACCCGGATTTACATGGCAAGCATGGAACCAGGCTGCTAATTATGCTTTGCAGAATAATGCATCT
>Ga0105091_10001257_pt1 | contig 11012 bp, 8 predicted proteins | sample PPLLak1March2015_FD_87022 | JGI IMG/M metagenome (GOLD analysis project Ga0105091, IMG submission 87022) | Freshwater sediment microbial communities from Prairie Pothole Lake near Jamestown, North Dakota, USA - PPLs Lake P7 Core (1) Depth... | ecosystem: Environmental > Aquatic > Freshwater >... | reverse complement strand
TTCCTACGCCTGCCCGCACTGCAACGACCTGGAACCCACACTCAATGCCTGGGTCAAGAAACTGCCCAAGGACGTGACCTTCCGCCGCCTGCCCGCCGTGTTCAACGATACCTACATGATCTATGCCAAGATATTTTATACCGCCGAAGCCATGGGCATGCTGGACAAACTGCATCCGGCTATTTTTAATGCCGTGCATGGTCAGCGCATCAATCTCACCAACGAGAAAACGCTGCTTGAATGGGTTGCCAAACAAGGGGTGGACAGCCAGAAATTCTCCGCCATGTACGCTTCATTCTCGGTCAACAGCAAAACCCAGCGTGCCAAACAGCTGACCCGCGCCTTTGCCATCAGCGGCGTGCCATCCGTCGCGGTGGAAGGAAAATACCTCACCTCTCCCGCGCAAACTGGTGGTAACGAACAGTTGCTGCCGGTGCTGGACGACCTGATCAATAAGGTACGTCAGGAACGTGGCGGCAAGAGCTAGCGCGTCATGACCGTTTCGGTAATCCTGGTGGATGACCACCCCCTGTTCCGCAAGGGTCTGCTTCACCTTCTGGAGAACCGCACCGATGTTAGCGTGGCCGCGCAATTCGCCAACGCCGGCGGCGTGCGGGAATGGCTGGATCAGGGCGGACAAGCCGACGTTGCCCTGCTCGACCGTACACTGGGTGAAGAAAACGGTCTCGATCTGGTTCCCGACCTGCAGCGCCAGCGCATCAAAGTCATCATGCTCACCATGGCGGAGGAAGACCACGAGGTGCGTGATGCGATGGAAAAAGGCGTGGATGGTTATCTGCTCAAGTCAAGCGAACCGGACCAGATCATCCAGTCCATCATTGCCGTTTCCCAGGGCAACAGTGTTTTCCCCGCGCAGGTGTTGCAGAAAATTGCGCGCGGCGAACTGGGCCCCAGCGCCGCCAGCAAGCTTTCGCCGCGCGAACTGGAAATCGTCGCTTATGTGGCGCGCGGCCTGAGCAACCGCGGTATCGGCGAAGCACTCGGGCTGTCGGAGAATACCGTGCGCAACCATTTGCGCAGTATCCTGGAAAAATTGGGGTTTGATAACCGGGTACAGGTGGCCACATTCGCCATGGAGCAGGGTCTCACCAGGCCGGCGGACGTGGTAGCAAAGGACCAGCCGCTCTAGTTACAAAAGACTAGCGGCGAAAAAATTCCGTGCTATACTGATTTCGCAAGTGTGATGCTTGTTTCTGTTCAATATATTTTGGCCCCGCTCGCGGGGCCTTTCTTTTTCCGGCTGTTGGCGCGCCTGCGCTACTTTTTCTGCAGAATCTCGAAACTGGCCCGCAGCCAGTCATCGCCCTTCTCGATCACCGGGCCTAAAGCAATCGAATAGCTGCGGCTGCGGGCGCTTAACTCGAAATGACGCCCGGGGGCATATTCCACACTATCCAGGATCAGGCTTACGCCGCTTTTGTCCTCGCCGCTTGCAGGCAGGTAAAGCGCACTCACTGGCAACACGACGTCCACCGCGTCAATACCGTTGACGGTGTAACCACTATGACGAGGTTTCGATGCCTTGAGCATGACGGTCACCGGCGCCTTGGCGAGAACCTCGATACCGACATTGCGCTGGCCCGACTCCAGCAAGGCCAGACGCCGAACCACGCCAATCACCCAGTTATGGCTGCGCTCGGGCTTTAGTCCAACCAATTTGCCGAGCCGCACCCAGTCGTTATGGACGGAATCAACAGTCGCGCCAAAGCCGCTCGAACTTTCATTTTCCATCAGCCAGCGCTCATGGTGCGCCATCTGTTGCGCTTGCCGGCCAGATTGCGGCGGCCTGGCCTGATGCAGCTTGGCCTGGGTGCGCTGCGTCACAAAGCCATAGAGACGCACATCAAGCATCTCTTCATAGCTGATCTTGACCATCTGCTCCTCTTCCTCCTGCTGGGGCGAAAGCGCTTCATTATCCTGCTTCACCAGGGCGCAGATTTCGAGGAAATCCTTCACCACATCGAGAAGATTGACCTTGGCCACGCGTTCCTGCTTGCGCCGCACCCGCCCCTCACCCGCACTCGACCACTGCTGGGTGATCCGCTCGATAAACTCCAAGCACGCCGGCAGGCGGCAATCCTCGCCGAGGCCGAGCTTGGCCGGTGCCTCGCCATGCTGCAGCGCATCCCTGGTCTGCGCCACCTGCGCCATCAACGCATCGGTTCCCCAGCAGCGCAACATGTTGTCCGCCGTCGTGAGCTTGCGTGCACGACGCGGCCCCTTGTCCTCGCCCAGATGGACGCAAAATACATGCCGCAGCGGGTCGAAATCCCGCTCCAGCCTCAAGGTCACCGCCCAGCTATCGAGCCACAAGTCCACCATCTCGATCTGCTTCGGGAACAGGCTATTGGTATTCAGCACATCCAGGCTCAGCAGCCGAAGGTATTCCTCGCCACAGGTCGTGTGGCGCGGACACTGGGGATAGAGCAGCAGGGGCTTGTGCTCGAATTCCTCATACTCCGAGAGGCGGTAGAGATTGTGGACATGCTTCCACAACTTGCCACCGATGGTTTCATAGCGGAAATAACGCCACTTGGCCTGTTTGGCGAAGTGGCGGATGGCGCGCGCGGTGATCAGGGGAATATCGTGGCGGATATCGCTGCCGTTCGGGTTTCCCACATAAGCCATGACGAAGATGTGATAACCGCGCGCCATCTGCCAATGGAAAGAGAACACCGCATTCCACAAACGGCTCTCGATCTGGCGTGACATGCGCGGATTGCGGAGATACTGCTGGGTCAGGGCGTGTTGCAGTTCCTGCGCGCCTTCATCAAGATGCATCAGTACCTGCAGGCGTTCCTTGCTGGGCGGCTCAACCTTCTCGTTGAATTCGTTGAGCGCCGTCACGATTTTTTCATGAGCGGCAAAGGAATCGCCCATGGGCAATTCGTGCATCCACGCCGTGGCCGCCTTGAGGCTGCCCAGTGGGTCAGAAGCAACGGGTGTTTTTTTTCGGCCAAACGGCAGAAAGTCGAGCATGCCAGGTTTCATCAAAACAGTTGGAGAACAGCAGTTTACCAGCAAACCCCGTGCCCGTTTCAAGCGCCCCCTTCCTTTATTGCCCTGCTAAAGGAAGGTATACTCGCCATCAGACAAGCCTGATGCATTTCGAGGACGCCATGACCCACCCCGGATTCAACCCTTTCTCCCTGGATAGCGATGCGGATTACCAGCAGTGGCGCGCTCGCAAACTAAAAAACTACCCTGCGCGCATTGAAGACCTGATCGTCAGCGTCAATGACCCGCGCCAACTGACCCCGGAGGAGCACGATGCCATCCTGGCGCGCTGCCGCAAAGCCAACATGGCGCTATATGTCAGTCCACTGGGCAATGTCGACAACAAGGAAATCACGCGCCAGCTCGGATACCAGTTCGGACTCAACCGGCTGGACCGCAACATGCTGGCCGACGATGACGGCATCACCTCGCTTTCTGTCCATGCAGGAGGCGAGCACCAGCACTACATCCCCTATACCGATCGACCGATCAAATGGCATACCGATGGCTACTACAATCCGCGCGAACGGCAGATATGGGGCTTGCAACTGCACTGCGTGTGCAGCGCGGCCACCGGGGGTGACAATGGCCTGATGGATCATGAAATCGCCTACATCCTGCTGCGTGACGCCAATCCCGAACACATTCGCGCCCTGATGGAACCCGATGCCATGACCATCCCCGCACGCATGGACGAGGAGGGTGTCGCGCGACCTGATGAAACCGGCCCGGTATTTTCCCTGCACCCGGCAAGCGGTGACCTGCACATGCGCTACACCGCCCGCACGCGCAGCATTCACTGGAAAAAAACACCCCAGGTTGAAGCTGCGGTCGCCTTTCTCGACAAGTTATTGAATAGCGACTCGCCCTATATTTTCCGCGGCCGCCTGGAACCAGGCATGGGCCTGATCTGCAACAACGTGCTGCATGACCGTACGGCATTCAGCGACGATGAGAACTACAACCGGTTGCTCTACCGCGCCCGTTACTATGACCGCATCAAGGGCACCGAACTGTCCTCGGTGTATCCTGCTTAAACAGCACAAACTTACCGGGACGGATCGATGGAAGTCGCTTATGTATGGCTGGCGCGCCTGATGTTTCTGGGCATTTTTCTCATGGCTGGCGGAATGCTCTTTCGCGCATGGGGCATCGCCGTGCGCAAGGACGAGCGTTATGTGGCCGACTGGCGTGGCAGGAAAATCGGCACGGGCAAAACCTGGGCGGGCTTCGTGCTGGCGGTGAACGTTTTTTGCGGCGCCGGCCTGCTGGCGGTTGGGGTTTCGGTCTTGCTGCTGGGACTGGAGCTGACACTGTGGATGGGTATGGCTGCCTTTGCCCTGTGGACCTATTATTTTTTGCTGCAACTCGCTTCCCAGCGCGCCAGGCGGCTATCTCACTGATTTGGACATTTCCGGCGCACCCCCCTGAATCCACTGAATACCCAATGCGAGAACATTGCTTGAGGAAGCATTACTGGTATCATTCCGTGATCCGGTAAAACGGTGGACAATAAAACCAATCTAAAGTTCGCAGCATCAAAAAGGAGAGAGAAATGTCGAGTCCGCAAAGTTTTGACCCCAAGGCGTATTGGAGTGCCACGCTGAAGTTGCTTGCCACGACCATGATCATCTGGTTCATTGTTTCTTTTGGTGCCGGCATCCTGTTCCGCGATACGCTGGACGGCATGATGCACATCGGCGGCTACCCACTGGGTTTCTGGTTTGCCCAGCAGGGCTCCATCTTCATTTTCGTGGGTCTGATTTTCTGGTACGCCAAGCGTATGGACAAGATCGACCGCGAACATGACGTCCACGAAGACTAAGGGGTAAACACATGGATCTAAAAACTCTAACCATTATCGTAGTGGGCCTCTCCTTTGCCCTCTATATTGGCATCGCCATCTGGGCGCGTGCCGGCACCACCAAGGAATTCTATGTCGCCGGCGGTGGCGTGCACCCGATCGTCAACGGCATGGCGACCGGCGCCGACTGGATGTCGGCCGCCTCGTTCATCTCCATGGCAGGCCTGATCGCCTTCCTGGGTTATGGCGGCTCGGTTTACCTGATGGGCTGGACCGGTGGCTACGTGCTGCTGGCCGTACTGCTAGCCCCGTACCTGCGCAAGTTCGGCAAGTTCACCGTGCCCGAGTTTATCGGCGATCGTTATTACTCGCAAACGGCGCGCATCGTGGCGGTGATCTGTCTGATCTTCATTTCCTTCACCTATGTCGCCGGACAGATGCGCGGCGTCGGCATCGTGTTCTCGCGCTTCCTTGAGGTTGAAATCACCACCGGCCTGATCATCGGCATGGGCCTGGTATTTTTCTACGCCGTGCTGGGCGGCATGAAGGGCATTACCTACACCCAGGTGGCGCAGTACTGCGTGCTGATCTTCGCCTACACCATCCCGGCCGTGTTCATCTCCCTGCAGATTTCCGGCAACGTCGTTCCGCAACTTGGACTGGGCGGCCAGATGGGCGATATGTACTTCCTCGACAAGCTGAACAAGACCGTGACTGACCTTGGCTTCTCTGCCTACACTACCGGCAGCAAGTCCATGATCGATGTGTTCTGCATCACCCTGGCCCTGATGGCAGGCACCGCCGGCTTGCCGCACGTCATCGTGCGTTTCTTCACCGTCCCCAAGGTGCATGACGCGCGCCTTTCCGCCGGCTGGGCTCTGGTTTTCATCGCCATCCTCTACACCACCGCTCCTGCTGTTGGCGCCATGGCCCGCTACAACTTGCACGCCACCGTGAACAGCTCGGTGGCCAGCGGTGGCGACATGTTCGCCCCCGAAGCCAGCATCCAGGGCGAGTCCCGCCCCGACTGGATGAAGCGCTGGGAGAAGACCGGCCTGATCATGTGGGAAGACAAGAACGGTGACGGCCGCATCCAGTATTACAACGAAAAGAGCAAGAACGCCGATTTCCTGGCCAAGGCCGAGGCCGCCGGCTGGAAGGGCAACGAACTCGGCTCCAAGAAGGCCGACAAGTTCGTCGGCACCGTCGACAACGACATTATGGTGCTGGCCAACCCGGAAATCGCCGGTCTGCCGGATTGGGTGATCGCCCTGATCGCCGCCGGTGGTATCGCCGCCGCCCTGTCCACGGCTGCGGGCCTGTTGCTGGTGATTTCCTCTGCCATCTCGCATGACCTGATGAAGGGCGTGTTCGCCAAGAACATTTCCGAGAAAACCGAGTTGATGGCCGGCCGTGTTGCTGCCGCCTTCGCGGTGGCTATTGCCGGCTACCTGGGCTACAACCCGCCGGGCTTTGTCGCCCAGGTGGTGGCGTTCGCCTTCGGTCTGGCCTGCGCATCACTGTTCCCCACCATCGTGCTGGGTATTTTCAGCAAGACCATGAACCGGGCGGGCGCGATCTATGGCATGCTCACCGGCCTGATTTTCACCCTGACCTACATCGTGTACTTCAAGCGCGATGTGCTGCTGGGCATGGAAAAGGTACCCGACAGCCAGTGGCTGTTCGGCATCTCGCCGGAAGGCATCGGCGTAATCGGCATGCTCCTTAACTTCATCGTCGCTTTCATCGTGATGAAGATGACCGCACCGTGCCCGGATCACATCCAGCACCTGGTCGAAGGCATCCGCTACCCGCGTGGCTCCGGAACAGCCCAGTCACACTGAGTCAGATTTTTCCGTCATGAAAAAACCCCGCTTCGGCGGGGTTTTTTCATGTGCCGCTATCTGCCCGGATTCAGACCGGGTGAGTCTGACGGCGGCGTTCGCGTTCCAGGTCGCGCAGGCCCTGGAAGCTCAGGGCCTGGCGTGTTTCCAGTTGAGGCCGCAAGGCGAGCAACAGTTCGGCCGTGGCCAATGCGTCAGCCAGGGCGCTATGACGGGCATAGTTGCCGATGTGAAAATAAGCGATCCACTGGTCGAGCGAGCGGAAACGGCGCGCCAACTGAGGATAAAGAGCCGGAGCGGCGTAGGCCAGGTCAGCCCAGGCATGCTTGAAGTGGAAACCAAGATGCGCCTTCATGGCCTCGCCGATCATGCTCTGGTCGAAAGCGACATGGAAAGCAATGAGCGGAGACTTGCCGATAAACTCGAGGAAGGTGAGCAGCGCTTCCGCGGAAGGCATGCCCTGGCGCTGCGCCACGCCGCCGATACCGTGAATGAGGATATTGGCCTTGCCGCTGACCTGGCTTTGCTGCAGGACGATATCCAGGCTGTCGGCGAGGGAAATCCTGCCGTTCACCAGCGCAACCGCGCCAATGGCGATCAGATGGTCCTTGCGCACATCCAGGCCGCTGCTCTCGACATCGACCACCACCAGGCGGCAGGCATCCCAGGGAAGCCGCGCATCCGGCTCGGGCAGGCTCTGCCAGGCCCGCAGGCGAGCCTGCTGGTCAGCCGTAAGCTGCGGCCTGGCGCCGAACAGCCGCCGTAGCAGGTTCATACCTGGTAATCCAGGCCCAGCTTGGTCTGCAGCTTGCGCGCCTGGCGAAAAGCCTCCTTCAGGATGCGCTGGTCGAGGCTATTTAGGTTGTCAGGATCCACCTTGTTGGTCAGTTCCTCCCCGTGTTGCGTCTGCTCGTGGTGCAGGCGCAGGCGCAGCAGCTGGATGAACAGGAAAGCATCGCAGTAGGCCTCGCTGTCTTGCGGCTTGATATTGAGCGGCGCGGCAATCTCGCGCAGGCGCTGCACGGTGTTGGTCACGCTGATGCCATGGGCCAGGCTGTAAATGCGGGCGGCATCGACAAAAGGGGTGATGCCGTTGAGCTTGAGGTCGAGGGTGTGCCCCTCGCCGATGACGAAATCGCGCACCATGCCCAGCGGCGGCCGGTTCCTCAGCGCATTGACCGCCAACTGGTGGAGGAAGCGGGTATTCTTGCGCACCTCGCCACTCAACCACTCGCGCAGTGATGAGGCCAGAGGTGCGGCGCCGAACAGCGGGCGAAAGTCGAAGAAAATGGTTGAATGAAGCAGGTCCATCGGCGCACCGTGATAGATCCAGTTATCGAAAGTCTTCTCCCATTCCTCCAGGGAAAGGCACCATTTGGGGTTTGAAGCCATGACCTCGCCGTTGCACAGCGGGAAGCCGCACGCGGCGAGCGCGTCGTTGATGCGTTTGGCGAAGGGCAGCAGGCGGGCGCGTACCGCCTCGGCGCTGCCCCCCGGTGGCACACTGAAGATGAGGCCATTGTCCTGGTCGGTGTTGAGGGTCTGTTCGAGACGGCCCTCGGAACCAAGCGCCAGCCAGCAGAACTCGATGTCGTCGAGCGGATTGACGCGCAATTCCAGTTCGATGATGCGGTTGGTCAGCAGGTCATTCAGGGTCGAGATAATCTGCGTCAACTGCTCTGCGGCAACGCCCTGGGCAAGCATGTTGTGGGCCAGCTGACGAATGTCCAGCGCCGACTGCTGAAGGCATTCCGGCCGCTCGGCATTGCGGATGGCTGTGCTCACCTGCCGCAGGCCGACCCGCTGCAGACTGAACAGATCCTTCTCGGAAATCAGGCCCTTGAGCCGCCCGTTTTCCACCACCAGAATATGGCGGAAACCGTGCCTCGCCATCGCCAGCGCGGCCTCGTGTACCAACGCATGGGGCGGCAGGGTGAAGGGCTCCTTGCTCATGACTTGGGCAAGCGGGGTATCCAGGCTCAGCCCGGGCAGGGTGACGCGCGAGAGTACGTCATGAAGGGTGAAAATTCCCACCGGCTTGTGGCTGGCGTCAACCGCGATCATTGATCCGATGCCGAGCCGCTGCATGGATTCCAGTACCGTGCGTAGGGGCGTTTCAGGATCGCAGGCCACGGGTTCGCGCCGCAGGATAGCACTCATCGGGCTGTTCATTGCTTGCTGGGTACTTCGGGTCTGGGGGTATGGGGTCTGGATTATGTGTTTGGATTGTTCCAGCAGATTGGCGATGCGCCGGGTGCAGAAGTCGTGGAAGGCGGCGCTTTGGTGGGTGAGCTGGTGGAAGTCGGCGCTGCCGAGTTCGTAGCAGAACAGGTCATCCCGCGCGCGGTAGGTGCTGGTGACAGGGCGTTTAGAGAGCAGGGCCCCGAGCGGGAAGCATTCGCCCTCGTGCAGTTCGAGCCAGGCGCTGTCTTCCTGGGCCTGGACCACGCCTTGTTCGCCTTGTACTACGCCTTGCTTGATGATGTAGAAGGTGGGTGCTTCGCCCTGCTCGGGCGAGAGTACGACTTCGCCTTTGGCGTAATAGCCGATCTTGATGCGAGTGGATAGCCACTCCAGGTCGCAGCGCTCCATCTGGTCGAAGGGGGCGAAGTGGCTCAGGTGGTCGGTTGTGGCTTGAATCAGTGAATTGGGTGAAGCCATGGTGCCAGCTCCTTCTGCATCAGGATGTGTGTGGCCGCTACGGTCGAAGTGGAGGATTCCACGATTTTCGATGTTACCATAGCCTTCATCCCTTGGTTTTGCCCGCCCCCGCATGCACGGAATCACTCTGACCTCATTGCCGCCGCTGATTGTTGCCGCCGCCTTCTGCGGCTTTTTCATCCCCGCCCTGCTGGCCCGCTTCGGCAGGGGCATGGCAGCCGTGGGCGCAGCCGGGGTCATGGCAGGCTGCCTGGCATTGCTCGCCCCGCTGGTACCCGTCGTGCTGTCGGGAGAAACGCTGGTGACGGCCTATTCCTGGCTGCCCGGCTACGGCCTTGATCTGGCTTTCCGGCTTGACGGCCTGGGGCTGCTGTTCTGCCTGCTGATTCTCGGTATCGGCATGCTGGTAGTGCTCTATGCCTATTACTATCTGCCGGAAAGCGACCCCCTCGGACGTTTCTATAGCTACCTGCTGCTGTTCATGGCGGCCATGCTCGGCGTCGTGCTGTCCGAGAACCTGCTGCTGCTGGTGGTGTTCTGGGAAATTACCAGCATCGCCTCCTTCCTGCTCATCGCCTACCGCCGCGATCAGAACGAGTCGCGCATCGCCGCCCGAATGGCCTTGGCGGTCACCGGCGGCGGCGGGCTGGCGCTGCTGGCCGGCGTGCTGCTGCTCGGCCATGTCGCTGGCAGCTTCGAACTTTCGGTGGTGCTGGCCGAGGGGACGCGCATTCGCGACCACAGCCTGTATGTGCCGATGCTGATCCTGGTGCTGCTCGGCGCCTTCACCAAGTCGGCCCAGTTCCCTTTCCATTTCTGGCTGCCCAACGCCATGGCGGCGCCGACGCCAGTATCCGCCTATCTGCATTCGGCAACCATGGTGAAGGCCGGGGTGTTCCTGCTGGCACGGCTGCACCCGGCGCTGGCCGGCACCGACCTGTGGTTCTGGCTAGTCAGCGGAACCGGGGCGGTCACGCTGGTGTATGCGGCCTACATGGCCTTTCATCGCTACGACTTCAAGGGGCTGCTGGCCTATTCCACCATCAGCCACCTCGGCCTGATCACCCTGCTGTTCGGGCTCGACACCCCGCTGTCGGTGGTGGCCGGGGTGTTCCACATCATCAACCATGCCATTTTCAAGGCATCCCTGTTCATGGCCGCCGGCATCGTCGATCACGAATGCGGCACGCGCGACATGCGGCGGGTGAACGGGCTGTTCAAGTTCATGCCGATCACCGCGACGCTGGCCATCGTCGCCGCCGGCTCCATGGCCGGGGTGCCGCTGCTGAACGGCTTCCTCAGCAAGGAGATGTTCTTTACCGAGACGGTCGGCCATCCGGTGTTCGAGGAAATGAGCTGGCTGCTGCCGCTGTTCGCCACGCTGGCGGGCATGCTCGCCGTGGCCTATTCGTCGCGCTTCATCCACGACGTGTTCTTCAACGGCGACCCCATCGACCTGCCGCGCCAGCCCCACGAGCCGCCGCGCTGGATGCGCGCGCCAGTGGAAGTGCTGGTGGTGTTGTGCCTGCTGGTCGGCATCTTTCCGCAGTGGAGCGTCGCGCCGCTGCTCGGTGCCGCTGCTGGCGCAACGCTGCAGGCACCCCTGCCGGCTTTCAAGTTGGCAGTGTGGCACGGCTTCAACCTGCCCTTCATCATGAGCCTGGTGGCGCTTGCCGGCGGCATTA